>Ga0209630_10005408_pt1 | contig 10826 bp, 10 predicted proteins | sample COG_01_FD_184745 | JGI IMG/M metagenome (GOLD analysis project Ga0209630, IMG submission 184745) | Pelagic Microbial community sample from North Sea - COGITO 998_met_01 (SPAdes) (version 2) | ecosystem: Environmental > Aquatic > Marine > Neritic zone/Coastal water | place: Helgoland, sampling... | reverse complement strand
GTGCACAACTGCACATACGTTATGTTACGTTGTACACGTACTGTGGGGGCTCCTACTGACAAGCGGTACAGGAGGGCTACGCGTACACGTACACGTAGGTTCTTCGTGACCTCGCTCTCGGTCTTAGAGGTCTTCAAACTTTCATTGGACTTCGGTTCCCGAATCGACTATGCACAGGCCTTCGGGCTCGCGACCGTTTGGCCACGTTCTTGTTTCGCCCGCATGGTTGCAGTGGGGATTGCAATGTGTTCAAGCTCATGCCGATAGGTGCTTCTCTTCTGGACTTTTCTTCTCGAAAACATCTGCGTGCATATCAAACGTTCGGCGCGATTTTTTGTGGGGTTCGTTCGCGGAGGTTGTTTCGCAACCCAGTCCTTGGAGCATATCTGTATCCGATGTTCACATCATTGTTTATGGGAACATTCTTCCCGAGTCATGCATAACAGAAGCATTGACAGGCTGCGTAGTGGGCCTGGCGAAGAACCTTCCAGGCCACAGTGTATTACGTGACATTGTAGGAATCGGAATTGTGAGAGCAGTACACGCTGTGTCGAAAAGAATTTTCGTCCTGTCACAGTTATCTTCCACGCGACTTGCGGACGTCTGCTGTATCTTGGTGTTTGATAGTAATTTTTCGGCGCATCTAAGATCTGTTGGTGCACCAGTATCAAAAATGCCCTATTTATGTAGCAGTGGCCTTCCAGCAGACGGTACGGGAGCAGGGGTATTTCGAAGTAGGAACAACTTATTGCGAAGATGATGATATGGTCGACGAAGTGTCGACGACTTGCACACGAAAGATTCAATCTTTGTGAGCTTTCGAAGTAGGAACAACTATCGCGAAGATGATGATATGGTCGAGGACTTGCTCACGAAAGATTCAATCTTTGTGAGCAATTTCTTCAACATGTACAAATTAGTAAAAATGCTAAGAGATGTTAGTGTCAAAACGACACTTTTTGAAACTATTGCATTTCACTCACCGAGTTCTTCAATTCGTTCCAATTCTGAACGTGCTCCGCACTGCAAATATATGGTTAGCTTGATTCGCATAATTATTGCGCAGGGTGAGCGAATCCCGAAGACATCAACGAAGCAACTTTTTTTCTCCTTTTGCCTCGAGAATATTTGCCACTAAAATATGTGAGGTGCAAATTGCATTGGACGCACAGGAGGGTGGTTCACTGCATTGAAAGTGGTGATGTGAGGTACCATGTCACTCTCAAAACGGATGAAAGCTCCCTTATTTTCCATCTGGTCACAATAATTAGGAGCACTGAATACAGTTATTAGTGAGCCATCATGTTCGATCTCAAATCCGTCATCCTTCACTTCATGACTCCGAATAACAAGTTCGAGATTATTCTCGATAATAAATTTCTTCGTGACATCAGGACCGAATGCTATACCAATGCCTCGCTTGCTAGGATAACGACCTGGCTCACAGCAAGGATCACTCCATAACATTTCACAGAAAGGACCTTCGTCAGGAGGTTCATGGAACCGGTCAATACTTTTTAGATCTTCAACCTTCACGCCGTCTTTCGAGAACAGACCTCCATGCACGATAAATACTTTCTTACCAAGGACACAACCCTGCGAAACAAGAATAAAATCATGAGAAATACACTTTCATTTCAGATAATTATTCATATCAAGTGGTAGCTAGCTACCAGTGGAAGACAGCAGAAGATCTCTTGGAACAAATCAGCAAGTTTGCCATTATATTTTGCTCGGACTTCTCCATCAAAACCATAAAGCTTATTCATAGCGGATGTTTCGTGATTGCCGCGAATAAGTCGTAAACTCTGTCAAGAGAACATATGTCCAGTACGAAACTGCTGCTGCTGAAAATAAAAAAAAATACCTCAGGACATAGACACATAAAGGCAAACAATGTGAGGACCACTTCCACAGAAAATGAACCACGATCCACAAAGTCACCATTGAACAGGTATGGGTTATCCTCCGAAGGCTCCCCGTTGAGCTCGAAAATGTTGCACAAATCGAAGAACTGCATAAAATGATTGACAAGTAAGAATGGTTCAGGTACAGTGAGAAATAATCGCAACCTGGCCATGTATGTCTCCGCACACAGTAATGTGTTTTCCCAATAAAGATGGAACAGAACAAATATGTAAACTAGGTTACATATTGCAAGCAATAAATAGGTCAGCGAATATAGTAATCAGCAATTCCTACTTCAGGGATGTCGACGTCGATCACCGAAGGAACTTTTTCCAAGATAGACTTTGTTTGAAGTAGTATTTCGTATGCATACCTGCTATCAAAGTGATACTTAAATATGTCGGAGCAGCAAGTGTGTACTCGTATCAGACGACATAAAAACTCTTGGACCAGCACCAGCTTAATACAGGAGTTTTCCAGAGATACGAAAACCCAACATAACTACGTAACACACCGCAAGTGAATAGCTTTACAATTTTTGAATTGAAGAATCATATCTTTCACAAAATTGGCCGTGACAGTGTGATTCTCTCCTAGTCGAGGACCGTCGTATGTATTTTCTACAGTAATTGTGTCAAGTTCAATAGAATCTGAAACTTTCACCTGATAGAAAAGATAATTATACACCACAGAATGATCGCATCTTCCAAACGAAGAACTTACCAGAACAGATTCTGGAACTCGAATCGCATATTCGAAGCGCTGCTTGCGCAGTGCAAGTTCACACTCTCTTACTTTTTTTTTCCCTTCTAAGTTTCTCGGCTGCAGTTGCACTACCTACGAACAAAATAAATTATTACCGATAAATATCACGAAAGGCGATTGTCAATCTACCTTCTCAAAGTCTTTCAGAGCACTGCCAAACTTGCCAAGAATGAAATTGGACGAGCCTCTTCGATAGTAGCCCTATTATAGAAGTTTTATATTGTAAGTGGTGGAGCACATATTCAACAAAATAAAACGCACTTTTACATATCCAGGGTCAAGCCTTATTGCCAACGAGCTATCATCAAATGCGCTCGCGTAGTTTTCAAGATGAAGGTGGGCAAGTGCACGATTCGCAAGCAAAACTGCACTCGTCGGAGATACCTGAAGGGCTTTGCTATATGCCACAACTGCCTTAGCATATTTCCTCTCTGAAAGAGATATTGATCGTTATTAGTTTGTGTTCTCTTTACTGATACAAATGGATGTAGATTAAAGTACGTGTACAGCAAATGTAGTATTATTTTTGACACGAAGCAAAGCGCTCCGATCCACGTTTGCTAGAAAGCTCAAAGTACTCTTTGAACGCGGGCCGAGCAGAGCACGAAGTAGCTTAAAGACAACACAATGAAAAGCAACTCTCGTCAAAAATCGTGTAGGTCATACTAGATCGGATTCAAGTGCTAGATCAGATGACGTCACCATTAAATAAAATATTAGCAGCTGTCTTCAATGCGTTCAGTTGTATCGGATTGCATGCAATAGTGGTATCCTGCAGAGCGGAAAAAAACGAATCAATTTGCGAGGATCCCGATCAGGTTTCTTCAGGGACCTGCGCTGACTGAGGTGTTGGTGCTTCCATTTTTCCGAGACTTTCGTCAATGTTTAGGAGGATTCATGCTCGTGTCTACAGATGGTATTTACTGATTATTTCTTGTAGTAAGAATATATACTACGCGACGTGAACCTTGTTGCTCGTTCTGCGTCCACATATCGAAAACGGCTTGTGGAATACTTAAGTACGTGTACTGTACACGTACTTCCAGAAAACTGCAGTACGTGTACACGTACACGTACTTTGAAATACTTATTTATTTATTACGAAGATATTTATTTACCTTTTTTTCCGGCAGTTCTTGTGTCGAAATTTTAGTAGTTTATCCCCTGATATGTACACGTACTTTCGAAAGTACGAAAGTACTTTCGTACCTTCGGGTAAGTTGTTACATGTACGTGTACAGCTGTACTCACATCGATAGGATAGTCTACGTGTACTTTAGACATGCACGTGGCCCTACCAAACCCTACCTACTAGCTAGCTAGGGATATGAAGGTATTTCCGTACTTCCGGAACTACTTTCGAAAGTACTTCCGAACATACCTTCGTAAATACGTACAGTACGTGTAGAGCTGTACACGTACACGTAGTGTCATGTTCGGATAACAACTATCTTCGATGGTACTTTCGTACTTTCGAAAGTACCTTCGAGGTACTTCCATAAATACGGAAGTACGAAAGTACGAAAGTACTTCCGTAAGTCTTCCGTTCAACATTTCTTCTTCCGTACAACAGTACGTTGTACTTCTTCCGTACTTTCGTACTTCCGTACTTCCGTACTTCCATTAAGGTTTATTGTACGAAGATATCATACTGTATTCTATCAGTAGGGCTATTGTACACGACTGGTTGTACTTTCGTACAGTAGTTGTACTTACTGTACACCGTTATCTTCGAATGAAGGTATCTATTTTCGAAAGTACTTTCGTACTTTCGAAAGTACGAAAGTACTGTACAAGTACTTTCGTACTTTGTACGGAAGTACTTTGTACTTTCGTACGCTACTGTACACGTACGTGTACAGCTGTACACGTACATGTACAGTACACGTACACGTACAACATAACGTAACCACATGTGACTACAGTAGCCCTCCCAGAATATCAGGAAATTAAGCTGAGGTGTCGAGCATTGGTTTCAAAATACGAGTAGGCGACCCGGCTAGGTGAAGTTTCATGGAAACATGTCGCTTTTGCGAACGGTGAGAAGAACTAACCCCTGAACGCGATTTCAAGGCTTGAATGCACGCGAGTTAACTCAGACCCCTGGCGTTATCTCAGACCCCTGGCGTTTCGTCTCCTTCGACTACACCACAGACGCAGAGTTTCAATTACGGCGACGATTCGAAGCAGAGCCGTGAAGTCTTCGGTGAACTGACAAACACCACGAAATATATGGGGTCTGTTTCGCAAAGGTCCGAAAGAAGAATTGGCTGCACTAAAAATCATGCTGGAGTGCGCAAGAGAAATGCCACGCCTGTTAAAACCGCCCAGAACACGTGGAGGGTAAGACTCTCTCAAGTTTTTTTTTTTCAAATTTCATGTGTTTCACTCCAGGACATTGACTCTATGCACTCGGACGACCCCCTCATGTGTTCGGAATATGTCGATGATATTTATACAAATTTACAGAAGTCAGAGGTTGTTCTCTATCCTCTTAGCGACTATATCGAGAAGGTTCAAACAGACATAAGCTCTACTATGCGTGGGATTTTGGTAGACTGGTTGGTTGAAGTAGCAGAGGAGTATAAGCTCTCTGACGACACATTGTTTTTGAGTGTTCTTTATTTAGATCGGTGTTTAAGTATCCGCACAGTTGCAAGATCAAGGTTACAGGTGAAATTTCATTTCTGCTTGTCACTTTTACTTTTCTAGTTCCACAAGTCATATGTGCTTATTAATGCAGCTCCTGGGTATCACCTGCATGTTAGTTGCTTCAAAATATGAGGAGATTTATGCTCCACAGGTCGACGAGTTCTGTTACATTACCGATAATACATACACTCGCGAAGACGTGCTGTCAATGGAGAGGATCGTCCTTGATTCGCTCAATTTTGATCTTACCCACCCGACGACCAAGACATTTCTCCGCCGCTGCTTGAGCGCCGCAGAGTCAGATGTGAAGGTGGATTTTCTTGCAGGTTTTTTGTCGGAGCTTGCTCTACTTGAGTACACATTTCTCCGCTATTCACAGTCAACAATAGCCGCAGCATCTGTTTCTCTTGCACTTATGACACTGGGCAGGTCTCCTTGGTCGAAAACGCTCGAACATTATACACACATGTTTCCTTGTGACTTGAGGGAGTGCGTTCAAGCTCTTCACACCTGTCACTTGGCAGCTCAACAGTCTTCTTTGTCAGCTGTACGTGAAAAGTATTCGCAGATGAAGTTTAAATGTGTTTCCCTGATCAAGCCTGTTGACTCTTGTGCAGAATACAGTGCTTAACAAAAACATATCACGCATTCCTTTCGTTCAAGAGCAACAGACTGGAAACTTGTGTGGTTAATTGAAATTGTGGTCCAGTGGTTAAACTTTAATTACGAGCACACCGGAGAAATGTAAAAAAGTCCTACACTATCTGATATTTCGTGTACAGGACTGTGCGGATCTGGTAAAACTCATCAGATAGTTCACCTTCTGCAGCTAGAACTGAGAAACCAGATTTGTGGACATTCTTCCGTACACATGTGCTTCCTTTCGAACAAACTAAAGCACCACTAATGAACTCTGCTGCGATATCGTGAGTAGCAAGAGACAATTTTAACTCACTGAGTTTTAGACTGCCAAAAAATGCCGTGTTTTCTTGTCTGTGAAGCTCTTCAGGAATCAAACTATAGTCAGACTCACCCCATGCCTGTGTTTCGTCCTCATACAACTTCTTCAAATAAATTCCTTCAGGAACCACAGCAGAAGAGTCAATCATATTTGCATTCATATATCCACCTGCCACCAGAGTTCGGGCTTGTGGAAGAGCACGAAGCACCATATCAGACTGGTCCGCATGATCAATTGTCTTGCAAAGTTGTCCCTCAACCCAGCCAACATGATAGCCTGCAACATCTCGCAGACGCGTGCGATACAAAAGATCCTGTGAAAGCGCGAGACGGTACACGGCCGTATCAAACGTGCAATGAATGGTTTCCCCGCCTGTTGGCACGTCGACGCGTGCATCTGGAAGCGAATTTTTAAGATATGTTTTCAGATGTTCTGCATCAGATGGCGAACCACGGACTAGAATTATACGCCGGGGCTCTATGTGGGAAATGAGCGTGCGAACACTGCGGCCATCTGCACGACCTTCAAAATCACATACGTGTACAGCTGCACGTAGACTGACTTCGAGCGTTTTTGTTACAACCTTAGTTGGGAAAGCAGACAGATTTGGTGAACCAGAGTCTAAATCACCTACAACGCCAGCCAGAATTCCTGCTGTTGAAGGCAAACTTCTGGAATTAACATCATCATGAAGAGAAGCAACTGCCGTGCCCAAATCATCAGTGGCTGCTCTTACTAAACGACTGGCATCCACAGTCTCTCCGAAATCAGTAGTGTCTGGCTCCCAAAGTTCGTCATCAAACATATCTGCTACCCCATTCAAGTGTTGAAACAAACCGTCGACAAGGCAACGCCTGCAGCGAAGCTCTTCAAAATTGAAAACATTTTTGTTTGTCGAGACAGTATTATGTCGCACAAAACAATTAACACTCAGCGGAGTTTTAGAGTCACTGCCAACACTTTTACTGCTGGAGGAGTCTGGAAAGGATTGCTCATTTCGATTTCTTTCTGAATTATGCTCTTCATCATCATCTGCATCTGTCAATGGTGATGTACATTCATGAATATTGACGTCACTTTGCTGCTCTTCCAACTGTAAAAGTTCATCACCTTCAAGTAAGACCCGCTTTGACAGTTTTATAGTAAGCGGTTGTCTTGCTGCTGGAGGCTGCCGTGACAAATCCTCGACCTCCCTCGATAAGGTACCTGGCTCTGTCCTGTCTGTGAGAATAATAAGATTTCGTGGGTCAGATGCCCACTCGACAAACAGGTGTCGGGAAGCTCCACATTCAAGTGATCCAAAAGATGACAACACAACTTTTGGTCCAGGTCGGAGAGCATGGAGTTCCTCGATAGAATGGCACAGGGTTAAATACCTCGTTTTGAAAACATTATGACGGTCTATATCGAAGTTTCTACTAACATTCTCACCCATCCACTCCAGATGGCTTCTAGCGAACTCAAGTGTGTTGTATGCTACAGTAGACAGCAACACCAACTGGTAGGCACCAAGCTGTTTTTGGGACCAATTTTCCTCTAGAAGAAGCAGTAACTCGAGGACACGGCCTGCAGGGTCTATGGGTATCAGCACGTTTCCATCTTGTCGGACACTACGCAAAATGACGTTCATGATTTCATCGTCTCGCGTCTTGCTTTGTACCTCACGCGTAACACTTAATGAATCAGTAATTAGAACAGAAGGTCGCTTCAAGGACTCGAGAGTAGTACCATTCAAATGTTTTTCTTTTCGATGATTGTAGTCAACGGCATAAAGGACGTCTTCGGAATCCTTGTGCACCTTCCACACGGTGGCACCGAGCATGTGTCCTGCCGCATGTGCAGTCACAGAGATACCGTGACCATTGCCCTCAAGAGCTGAGTGCTGTGCATATCGAACAGGGACAAACGATCCAAATGCCTTGTCCACATCATCCAAAGAAAAGAGAGTAAAGTCAGTGTCATAAGATCGCGATAAAAAGTGATCGTACATGTACATTAAGCCCATCTTATGTACTGGAAGTGTGGCATACACTTTGCAATTTAAACCAAGTTTGCCGAAAGCGTATGGAAGGGCACCCAGGTGTTCCGTGTCAGGGTGGGACACCAGAACAGCATCCACTGAAGGTGCTACTTGTGCAAGAGGATCCAACATTTCAACTATCAACCGATCATTCCAACCACAGTCCAGTAAAATCTTGCACCCGTCCCAGTCGAGGAGATAGCTAAGTGGATCCTCGCCTGCAAGTATAGATAAACCGAAGACTGAGCTGCTATGCGAAATCGTCGAAAAACGTGACGCTCATTTTTGTGATAACTTGAAGTGGCGTTGCTCGAGGGATACTCTAGAAGAACGGTTGATTACTTGCCGTATACGCCATACAAAGGCGTCACTTTAACTGCACTAACTCGACCGTGAGTGGGAGTTGCGGACGAGGTGCCGTCAGATTTCATTCCTAAGTCAGTGTGTGCCTCTCCGTGTTCTGCTTGGAACTCCTGAAAGAAGTCGTGGAAGACACGCGAACGATGTTGTTGGGAAAACTCCTTGATAGCGTGCGGGTTCACCTCTTCAGGAACAAGTAAATTTTCAGACCTTCGTGCGATACAGGTCAACGGAGGGATTGCTCGACCCAGCAGCGACACTCGACTCGCGCGTCGCGGCGGTCTACACGGACGTACGTGTACACAGACATTGATACTTCTGATAATTAAAAAGACTACTCGTACTGTACCTTCGTATGATACACGCACGTACGAAGAAGAAGGTACACAACGTGTACGAAGTACACGTACGTGTACAACGCGTTACTGTACGTGTACGGAAGAGTTACGTACGGTACACGTACACGTAGTACTTTCGTATTCTATCTATTTTCGAAAATACAAGTTGTACAACTTTATGTACACGTGTACAACGTTGTACGTGTACACGTACACGTGTAGTGATTGTATTAAACGCGTTTTTATCGGAAGTACTTTCGTACTTTCGTACGAAAGTAAGTTACTTTCGTACGAAAGTACTTTGAGTACCTTCGAAGGTACGTGTACTTTCGAAAGTACAAATCGTATCATAATACTTATTCGTACAAAAGTAATTCTATTTCTACACTACACGTACACTACACGTGTACATGTACAACGTTATTGTATTTCCGTAGTACGAAAGTACCTTCGGAGGTACTTTCGTACTTATCAAGTATTGTTTATCTATCTTCGTACTTCCGGAAGTACGAAAGTACGAAAGTACTTTCGAAAGTACGGAAGTACGAAAGTACCTTCGTACGAAAGTACGAAGATAGATACTTTCGTACTTTCGAAAGTACTTCCGGAAGTACTTCCGGAAGTACACGTACACGTACACGTACGTGTACAGTACTTCCAGAAGTACGTGTACACTTACAACCGCCGGTCAGGCATTCCCCATCAACGTTCAACATCCTGAGTTTTGACAGGAAACGCAGTGTTTTGAGGGTCGCGAGCTCTCCGCGTCCTCCAGGCGACGCGTTCGCGGCTCACGAGTCGAGACGCGCCGGACGCGTTCGTACATCAGGCGTGGGCGCTGCCGCGCGCGCGGGCGCACGCAGCCGCGCGCGTGATGGCGCGCGCGCGCGCGCAGCCGGACTAATTGCCAATAGAGGAATTTCCCCGTATAATACGAAAATCACGCCTTACCAATTGCCCAAAGTGAAAAATTCTCAGTTTTTCGCACGGAATTCCGTCCCTGAACGAGACTATACTGCTGCCCATCGTGCAGTACACGTAGTCACTCCCGTACACGTGTACTCAGCAACCTCGACGCCGAGAGCGCGTCCCGGGTCTTCTTCCGTCGATGATAAAGGCTGGGCCGGCGGATGCGCTGATGATGAGCCATAAAGTATGGGCGCGGCCAATACGTTGTTATCAACGAGTCGGCACACTCTTGTTATTTCTACAGCCCGCGCACCAGAGGTCTTGGTCGTTTCCACTTTCCCTTTTGCAGGACTTCTTCCTCGGCCTTCCCCTAGGGCGAGGGACACCTAAGCGGGAAGTTGCGGCGCCTTGTGCGGCCTCCTGGGCGAAGAAAGCGGTGTCGTTCATGACTTTGCTCATACAGAACGACCTTCGCTGGTTGCTCCGTCGCCGCGGCTGCGGAAAAGTACACGCGCCGCGCCAACGAAGAACGAAATAGTTACATATTCTTATTAAAAATACGTTCGCCATGTTTTTCCGCAGCATGTACGAGCTCGAGCGTTTACAGATATTCACAGGCAAACAAAACAGTCAGAAATTGGCGGATTTGGCGAAAAGTATACTAATTGCTCATACGAAATGTACTACGGCAAAAAATTTGCTCATTGACTCGCAAAACCCGTTGATTCCGCACGTACTAAGATTAGCCCTACAGTACACGTACACGTACAGTACGTTGTACGTGTACATGTACGTTTATCTTTACTTCCGGAAGTATGATATGATGTTTATTTCCGGAAGTACTGTACACGTATTCTACCTTCGAAGGTATCCGTACACGTGTACACGTACACGTACACGTACGTGTACTTTT
>Ga0209630_10005404_pt1 | contig 10832 bp, 16 predicted proteins | sample COG_01_FD_184745 | JGI IMG/M metagenome (GOLD analysis project Ga0209630, IMG submission 184745) | Pelagic Microbial community sample from North Sea - COGITO 998_met_01 (SPAdes) (version 2) | ecosystem: Environmental > Aquatic > Marine > Neritic zone/Coastal water | place: Helgoland, sampling... | reverse complement strand
TTAACTCAATAATACCTGACTTTTGGTTTGTTTTTTTATCTACTTTTTCAAATTTTGATTGTAAAAATACCTGTTTTGAATGTTCAGATGAAACTATATTAAGATCCATTCTATTACATCCTTCTATCCATTCAGCCGGACATAAAGTAGTTTCAACCCCAGCTGTAAATCCTATGTTAAAATCTCCTACTTTTTGAAATTCATTTGGGACTGTAATTTGAGCCCAAATATTAGGTTTTGATGTTAGTTGTTGTATTATATGTTTTTCTAAAAACTCCCATTCAGGGTTGTTTTTTATAAACCCAAAAGAACAATTTCCCCATCTTTGTGGTAATATTTTAACATCATATTTATTTAACTCTATAATTGATTTAACTAAATCTCTTGATCTTGCTCCATAACCACTATATGTGTCAATTGGGCAACTTATAACAAATGTATTTTTCATTTAATAAACTAATTTATGTGGTAATATTCTTGCTTCATAATCTGTGTCATTTAAAAATTCATATTTTTTTCTTGGTTTCCAAGTTGAAAATAATTCTTCTAATCCATCTATAACTCTATCAGACATATTTTCAGATGTAAATCCTGCTTCTTTGCTGCGAGCCCAATCATAACCTTTTTTTCCAATAGATTTTCTTTCTTCTTTTGACATTTTATATAATTTCATAATTTGATCTACAACATCATTAATATTATGATGATCATCAAATATATATGGAGTTGGGGGAGAACCAACTAAAGTGGATGCTGAAATATAAACAGGTAATGCCCACTCTCCATGTTTTTTATATTTTCCATGATGGTTAGAAGGGAACTCATCATTAAATTCAATCCAATCTCCATTTTCATCTTCAAAACGCATTTGATCTTGCATACCCCCTGTAACAGCAGCTATAAATGGTGTTCCTGTAAGCATAGCTTCAGTTAATGATAATCCCCATCCTTCTGCATTAGATAACTGTATTACCCCATCAGCTGAATTATATAATAAATTCATTTCTTCTGTTGTTAATTTATGTTCAAATATTTTTACATTACAAATTTCAGGATCACAAAAATATTCTACTACAGCTCTTAAATCAGTACCATGTTCAAATACAGCTTCAGTTTTTAACGTAAGTTGACAATTTTTAGCCTCTTCAGGAGTAAGTTGGTCTATAAATAATTTATAAGCCATTATAATATTAGGTATTTGTTTTCTTCTAATATTTCTTGAATTAAAAATTAAATGAAAGTTATTATCAGAATCAAGTTGTATATTCTTTTTAAAATTTAATAATTCTTTATCATTATTATCTAAAATCTCAAATTTTTGAGAATTTAAACCATGAGGAATATATTTAAATATTTTATTTTTTCCTTTATCTCCCAAAACTAATTTATTAATATTAACAGTTTGTTTAGATATACCCATTAATAGATCACAAGACTCATAAAATTCTTTATTATACATTGGAGCAGGATAATTATCCCAAATATTAAGATAAGATATTGGGATTTTACTTCTTATTTCATTTTCAGCATGAAACAACCAAGCAAAATATCTTGGATCTGTTATTAACATTATAGCATCTGGATTTTCTCTTCCAATTACTGCCCTTAATAAATTTATATCTCCATACCCTTTAGTAGGATATAAAAGACAATGAGGATCAGGAACATTAGGAACTTGCTTTCCAATTTCATTAGATAAATCAATAATTTTACCTTCATCAGGATGTTCAACAGCTCCTGCCATTTGAACCCAATTATATTTATGTGATGTATTAAAAACAATTTCTCTACCTATTTGAGCAACACCAGAATGAACTCTAATATCATCTGTGATAAGGAGAATTTTTTTTCTATCTTCTTTTTTAATATAACCTTCTTTCATTTTTATTTATTGATTAATTTCTAAATTATTATGATTATGTATTTTCTTTCTAAAATCTTCATCTGTAAGATATAAATGAATAGCTCTATCAGATAATTTCTGAAATGAGAATTTACGTCTTACACACTCAATTTTAAAATTTTCAAATAAATTACTTTTTACTTTTACACTTGTAAGTGTCATGTTTTTTTTATCAGCCATAGCTTTAATTATTGGTTTATATTTGTCTATACGTATATGTGGATTATGAATTTTTGCCAAGGACATTACATAATTTGTCATCCTCTTTAAAAGGACAAAAGGTGCAATTCCATTTCGACGGTCTTGGAATGTGAAATGTTTCTTTGTATCCTGTATAGTTAAATGCTTCATTAATAAATTCATTTAAAATTTTAGTTGCTTTGTTAGTTTTATTCTTTCCAGAAGCTGGTGAGAATATTTGTATTCGTTTTTGAGGATATTCCCCATCTTCATATACTTTTCTTCTAACAATTAGGAACTCAATATCAATACTCTTTTCTGCTAATCCAAACTGTTCTGCAAAGAATTTTTTATATAAAACTAACTGGAAATGTTTTTCTTCATCCTTTTTAGCATATTTATTCCATCCCTTAGTACTTGTTTTAATGTCGATTATTTGGAAGGTATCTGTGGGTTCATGGTACATTACAACATCTAAGAAGCCATTGTATATAACGTTTTTATACGCGTTATTAGGCATAACTGATATAGGTATCTCACAACCAACTAAATGCCATCCTTTTTTACTAAAATACTTACCTTTATGTCTTTTAAAATATCTTAATATTTGAATCCCATCATCATAAAATTCTCTTATTTCTTCTGATGTACTAAAATGTTGGTTATTATTTTTTTTATATTGTATAAGATATTCTTCTCTTAGTTTTTCTTCTAATAATTCTTCTATATTTTCTCTATCAGCAGCAGCACCACTTTTTTCATACATTATATCTAAATAATATTGTATTACTTCATGAAATGCAGTTCCAAATACAGTATGAATACTAGGAGAATGTTTTTTATGTCCTTCTTTATATTGAAGAGCCCACTTTTGGGGACAACTTCTAAACATTGAAAGTTGAGAATAAGAAATATTTTTCTGATAACCATAATTAATAGGTTCAGGTTTATAATTTCTTATTATTTTTACAATTGGGGGTATTTTTTTAGCCAAAACATTATTTTTTCCACTTATTTCTTCCTACTAATAATCCAATAATACCGTAATTAGCTATATCCATAAAAGTATCTTCCATACCTTCACCTTGAACAAATGCTCTACCATTTAATAATAGATTTTTTAACCTACTAATTTTATCAGTTAATCTAATAGCTAAACCTGTTAATGAAAATTTTTTATCATTATCATCATGTAAAATATCTCCCCCTAAAGCTATATTATTTAACCCATAATCCATATGTTTAGCAGCAAACATAGTATACATTTCCATTCCTATCTTTTTATACTCTTCAGATAATTCTGGGTATTCAGTTTCAAATAATTCTACTATTTGGTCTTTATGAATTTTTTCCATAATGTCTATTTAGGGTTTCTAAAACGTCTTCAGCTTCAGCTAAGGCTCTAACTGCTTCCTCTGCATTATTATAGAAATCACTTGTTGAATGATCACCTATACCTGCAGGATTTTTTGTTAATAATTCTAATGTTAATAATGCTCTTTCTCTTTGGGCTTCAAAAGTTTTTTCAAGCATTTTTATAACTCTGTATTGTGCCATTTTTATATTTTTTTAAGTAATTGTTTTTGTTCTTTAATCTCTACTCCTAATTTATCAAAAATGTATTTGATATCACTCTTATCCATTAATGTAATATATTTATTTGCTTCCTCCAAACTACATTCATAATATTTCGCAATATATTGCTTTATTTCTTTGGGTGAAGTTTTTACCTTAGATTTCATATACCTTAAAAACATTTTCTTTTTAGGTAACATTTCACAATAAAAATTATAAATACCTTTTTTATCTGTGGGATGGAACCTTTGTGCTATATTAGCAATATCTATGTACCCTTCATACATTGATACAAATCTATGTACCATATAGGCATTAAAGTTCTCCCAAGATTTTTCCTCAAAACTATTAGTGCTAGATTTTTTATAAGTTAAATGTTCTAGCCACTCAAAGATATTTTTAGGAGTTAATAAGGACATCCTTATATTCTTCTCTTAATTCTTTAGGAAGTGAGTCTTCTAAAATTTTACCAGTTTCAGGATCATAAAATACTGGAATAGGCATAACAGCATCAGAATCTGTTCCTGTTACAAATTTAGATACTTTACGTAATAAAGCTCCTTGTTGCCAAATTCTACCTCCACCTTCAGTTTCAATTGGAGTTGTGTTTTTTAAATCAATGTTAGGTTGTTGTTGTTGCGGTTGCATAATTAATAATTTTAAATAATATTTGGTTTAATTGTTTCTATAATTTTAGACATTAAAGCCATACAATTTACTTCTTTGTCTATTCTAAAATTTGATTGGTATGAATACTCATTTATATAATATGCTATCATACCTTCCTTTCCAGGAGCATATTCATTACTTTTATCATAAAGATAACGATAAAATCCTTCAAAATCACTTACATTTGAATCAGCAATAATTTGTCTAATTGTTCTCCAATTAGGTTTTTTCTTATTTAATTCAGTAAGTACTTTATCCATATAATTACTTTCTACTAATGTAGTTTCATCTAATTTAATTGTGTTATTTACCGTAGATACCTGTATAGTATTAAGCATTTTACGCACATCAGGGTAGTTGTTATTTACAATAGTTTCTAAATCACTTACACTATGTTTAATACTTTCCTTATTTGTAACTTTCATTAGATGGTTAATAATATCTAATTTATTAGGTGGGATTATTTTTAATGTTTGACATCTTGATTGTAAAGGATCAATAATACGTTCTAAATAATTGCAAGTTAGTATAAATCTAGTTGAACGTGAAAATGTTTCAATTACATTTCTTAATGATGCTTGAGCCATTATAGTAAGGAAATCAGCTTCATCTAAAATTACTATTTTTAAAGATTTAAAGGACATAGTACTAGCAAATCCTGATACTTTATCTCTAATGGTTTCAATACCCCTTTCATCAGAAGCATTAATATATAACAAATCACAATCAATATTTTTAGCTATTAATTTGGCTAAAGTTGTTTTACCAGTACCTGCTGGACCATAAAATAATAAATTTTGGATATCATTTTGTGATATGTAATCTTTAATTGTAGATTTAATATTTTCATTTCCTACATAATTATCTATATTAGTAGGTCTATATTTTTCAACTAGTAAACTATGATTTTTCATATTGTAAATATAATAACTTTTATTGTGGATTCCAAACTATCTGCCCTGTCTAAATTCTCCATACATACTAAATTCCTTAGGTTTTTCTTCAGGTACTTCATATTGATGGGTTTCAATAGCATATAATTTACTATCTAAAGGAGATAATCTAAACTCACAAGGTTTACCTGTAGATTTAAAATGAGCTTCTAAAGTATCAGTTAAAGATTCATGTACTACTTTTTTCTTATCATCTACTAAAGTCCACTTGTCTCCAGGTGGTACTCTAGTAGCAATAAGCTTATTATGTTCAGTTTCTTTTATTTCCATATTACATTCCCATCATCATTGAAGGATCCATTTGTGGTTGTGGAGTATCTTCTTTGGGTTCATCAACAACTATACATTCTGTAAGTAATACAGTTCCAGCAACAGCAGCAGCATTTTCAAGAGCTGTTCTTGTTACTTTAGTAGGGTCAATAATACCTGTTTGTTTCATATCTTCAACATTATCTGTTTTAATATTAAACCCAGCCCAAGTATCATTACCTGAATCCACTAGATTATACTTACCTATCATTTGGGCTTCAACTGAATCTTTGCCAGCATTAACTAAGATTTGTTCAAATGGTTTACCACAAGCTTTGTAAACAATATTTTTACCTATACATTTTTTACATCCTGTCAGGATAGTTTCTCTAGCATATAACAAAGCTGCTCCTCCTCCTGGTACAATACCTTCTTCAATTGCTGCTTTAGTTGCATGTAAAGCATCATCAACTCTATCCTTTTTTTCATTCATTTCGATTTCAGTATAACCACCAACATGGATAATAGAAACACCCCCAGCCATTTTAGCTAATCTTTCTTGTAATTTTTCAGTTTCAAAAGATGATTGAGCTTTATCAATTTGAGTAGTAAGTTCTTCTAATCTTTGTTTAACGTCTTCTTCTTTACCCTTACCATCAATAATAGTTGTTTTTTCTTTCGAAATAGTTACAGTACGAGCTTCACCAAACCACTCCCAAGAAAATTTATCAAGTTTCATTCCTTTATCCTTATCAAATACTTGACCTCCTGTTACTGAAGCTATATCTTCTAAGATTAATTTTCTTCTATCACCAAAGTCAGGTGCTTTGACAGCAGCTACTTTAATTGTACCTCTAGCTTTATTTACAATAAGTGTTGCTAAAGCTTCACTATCAACATCTTCAGCTATAATTAATAGGGATTTATTAGTATTAGAAACGGCTTCTAACATAGGTAATAAATCTTTTACTGAAGATAATTTTTGATTTAATACTAAAACATAAGGATCTTCTAAAGTACAAGTCATAGTACTATTATTAGTAACAAAATAATGAGATAAGTATCCTCTATCAAACTGCATTCCTTCAACAGTTTCTAAATAAGTATCTCCTGTCTTAGATTCTTCAATATGAACTACACCCTCAACACCTACTTTATCCATTGCTGTAGCTATTAATTTACCTACTTCAGGATCATTATTTGCTGAAATAGTTGCAATTTGTTCTAATTGATTTTCATCTGAAATGTCTTCTGATATATTTTCTCTTAAATTATTAACAACTTCTTTTACTGCTTTATCAATTCCTCTTTTAATTTCAACAGCATTAGCTCCATTAGCTAAATGTTGTAAACCATCTTTAATCATTTCTCTTGCTAAAAGAGTTGATGTGGTTGTACCATCACCAGCTTTATCTGCTGTTTTAATAGATGCTTCTCGAACTAAATTTACACCTAAATTTTCTACAGGATCACTTACATTTATATGTTTTGCTACCGTAACTCCATCTTTTGTAGATATAGGAGATTGATTAGGTCTTTCAACTACTACATTTCTTCCATTAGGACCTAATGTTGATACTACAGCATTAGCTAATGTATCAATTCCTTTTACTAATTTATTTCTACCCTCAGGGCCAAATTCTATAATTTTACTCATTTTTATTCTTTTAATGGTTCAGTTTCTTCTAATATTTTTTCAATAATTACTTCTTTTTTTACTCTTGCTAAGATTTGATTTTCAGGTCCAACTAAATAATCTTCCCCATCATGTTCTAACTTCGTAAATCCTTGAGTAGGTAATACAACAATATCCCCAATTTTACTTACAGTTTCAATAAATGTCCCTGAAATTGTATTTTGACCCGGGCCTACTGCTACTACTTCTCCATGCTCATTTTTATCTTTCCCCATATCAGGGACCACAATTGAACCATACTTAGTTTCTTCTGCTTCAATTGGTTTAACTATAACAGCGTTAAATAGTGCTTCTAAATTCATATTCCAATTTTTTCTTTAATGTTATTTAAATTTGATTTGATTTTATTCCATTTATCCAAATATTCTTGGATGGATGAATATTCTCCATTTTTTTCATTTAGCTTATGTTTCATGATAGCTAGTAAAGCATTCCCAAAATCAGCATAGTGACCAATTGGTTTTTCATAATTTTTACCTTCACTACCTTCAGCTAAGTATTTTTTCTGTGGTGTAATAACTTCGTATGCTGTATAGCAATACGCATCTTTGCCTATAAAGTAAGGCTCTATCAATTCGTCTCTTATAATAGTCATATAACTTTTTTTATTTTAATTATGGTGTAATATACGAAGAAATTTTGGGTAAACCAACCTAAAGGGCGCGTTTGGTTAGTTAATTTTCAAAACTTTTGGCATAGCTTCTTTAGCAAATGGGATAGTCACAATTAGTAAACCATCATGAAAGTTAGCTGTTGCTTTTTTAAGATCGAACTTAGTTCCTACTTTATATCCTAGGTTAAAGGAACGTTTTGCAATTCCTCTATGGATATAGTTTCGGGAGGGAGAATCTGGTGTTTTCTCCTTATCATAATTGAAACTGATTAGATCTCCTTCTAATTTAACTTCAATAGCTTCTTTGGGAATGCCAGTGCAAGCTAACTCAAAAGTTAAACCTATATCATCTTCAAAAATATTAATTGGGTATTGTTGTTTGGCTTGTGCAGCCGGTGTAAATTGGGTTCCTGTTTCAAACAGGTTTCGAAATAATAGATCAAACGGATGGTGTGATCTCTCTAAAAAATGTGTACTCATATCACTTTGTTTTTGTGCTGTCATTAGATCAGCGATTAATAATAATTTAAAACTTGCGCCCTTAGGTCAATTTATTATACGTATGTGGCATCTTCTTTTCTTACCATATAGTATAAAGTCTTTATATCTTCTGATTGGAATTCTAGTTTCATAAATCCTTCTTCAGTTAATGAAAGTTTACCACTTTCCAAATCTTTGTTTGCTGCTAGTATATTTTTAAATGAATCTGAATTAAAAGGTAATTTTAATTCTTTATTTATAGTTATATTTTCATCTACAATATACTTGATTTTATTAGAGAAATTATTTAAATCCCCAAATGCAAATTGTACTATAGTTCCTCTATCAGGATCTTCTTCAGTACTAATCATTACATCACTTATATCAGTTAATGCACTTTTTGCCTTAATAAAATTACTTACAATTTCAGGTGTTAATTCTATTATAACATCATAATCCGTAGGAAAATTAATTGTTCCTCTTTTTGGAACTAATAATGAGTCTGCTAAAGAATATGCTACATTAAATGAATTATCTTGTATATGTAATTTTGAAAATACTTTATGTTCTTTTTCTAAAGTAAGTAATAATTCTCCATTAGTAACTGATATTAATTTATTTAATTGTGCTGTGTCAAATATTGCTATTTCACTATCTTCTACAGGTGAAGTATCACATACTAAATCCCCAGCTATATCTTTATTTTCAGAAGTAAAACTAATACTTAATTTATTTCCTTCAGTTAACCATCTTACGGATTGTACTAATCCATTTAAGTAGTATTTAGATATTATTGATTGTAATTTTGATTTGTTTATCATTTTGTTATTTTTTTATCCATTTATTATCTGAGTCTAAAGTTACTTCTCCTACAAATAATTGATTCCAATATTCGGGTTCAATTAAAGATAAAAATAATTTTTCATCTTCTCTTTGATAGAGATAGTATGTATGTCCTTTAATAGGAATAAAACTAAATTCAGATTTACTAACTAATTCATTCCATTTATATAAAGCTATAAGTTTTGCATATTCTTCTTTTAATTCTATAAATTTAGTAGATAAGTAATTATTTATATCTGTTGATTGTTGAGCTACCCAGGCATTAGTATTTGGTAAATCTATTTTAGGAGCAGCTACACTATCACCATAGGGCATAATTGCCTTATTTTCTGCAAACATATCAGGTTTATCTTTATTTTTAGCCATATTAAAAATTAAAAAATTTATTTCTATGAGGATTTAAACTTAATGACCAACCTAAATCATTATAAAACCCCTCTAATTTGTTTAATAAAATACTATCAAATACTTTTTGTCTATCAGCATATTTCTCAATGAATGTACTAATTTCTTTTGGTATATCATAGTCTAGGAAGGCAATTGCTTCAATTCTATAAGGATTATTTTTCAAATAAATCCACTTAATTTTCTCCCCCTGTGTTATATAATTATATTTTTTATCTAATTTCCAAAATCTTAGTAAATCATTATAAATTATAGCTGCTTTAACTGCTGCAGGGGCTCCTTTACCTATTGAAGAAAACATTTCTCCAGCTCTAGCTTTGCGTTCAGTAAATTTATTTAGTTTTTTTACTGCTTGGGGGTTACCAATCTCTTTAATTGATATTTCTCCACTTAATATTTGTCTTCTAAATTCTAATAATTGGGAATCAATTTCATGTTTAGGTACTCCTTTAAGTACTTGTTCTAAACAACTTTTAAAAAATTTACCAAATACAGGAGGAAAATTAGCTTTTTTAAATTCTAATCCTTTTACATCTAATGTTTCATTTTCAATACCTTCTTGTTTAGTAATCCATTGTGCATAACGTCTTGTAGCTCTAAAATAAGCTGATCTAATTACACATTCAGTCTTCATTTCTAGTCTATGGGTAGAAACATTAAAACAATCCTTTGCCAATCTATCATAATCATCTGTTATAATATCTTGATATTTAAGTGCTTCCTTTTCTAAAACACCATCTCGCTCTGAATCTGACATTTCATCAAAATTAGAATATAAATGTCTTAGTAAAGGTTCTGCATTAAAATAATTGGAATCTGTATCAACATAAGCACAATAATTTACATCACCCGGATCGCAAATCCACCATGGAGTATCTTCTAAATGTTTCATATCTTACCTTTAATTACTTTATTCATATGTCTATTAGCGCATAAAGCACTTTCTTGGATAATACGCTGGCCACTTAGGGTGATGGCTTCAGATAACACTACATTACCATATCTAAATGAACCCAATGCAGTAGCACCATATAAACTATTTAATAAAATTTTCATAGTATATTGTTTCATATGATAAGCAGCCCCTAATTCTTTATTACCAGATTTATATGCTTTTTTCATTTCATTCTTATACAATACCCTTTCATCAAACCATTTATTTAATATAGTTGATAATACTGACTCACGATTTGTACTAAACATAACACCATTTGCTGAAATAGCCCACTTATTAGATTCAATAAACCCAATTAAATCTCCTATAGT
>Ga0209630_10005403_pt1 | contig 10835 bp, 13 predicted proteins | sample COG_01_FD_184745 | JGI IMG/M metagenome (GOLD analysis project Ga0209630, IMG submission 184745) | Pelagic Microbial community sample from North Sea - COGITO 998_met_01 (SPAdes) (version 2) | ecosystem: Environmental > Aquatic > Marine > Neritic zone/Coastal water | place: Helgoland, sampling... | reverse complement strand
TACTCCCTTCATCAAAGCCTCGTATGGGTACGGACAGGCCCAGGACTGGTCAGGTGTCACTGTCTTTCAGTCCATCAACTCGCTTGATGAGCTCGTAAAGCTGTAAGCCCCGCCTCACAGACATCCCTACCCTTTGGTTTTTTTGTAAAAAAACTACTTTCTTTGGTAGATATTTTGACGGTGACCGATTTGTAAAATGAGGATAATCAGTTCTTGATTTTGCACTTCGCAGACGATGCGATAATCGCCTAAACGAAACCGATAAAAGTCCCCTAAGTTACCCGATAATTTTTTAGCTAGACTGATCGGATCGGGGTGCTTAGCCACCTTCTCCGTCATAAATTTAAGAATCAGTTCCTGATTAGGTCGATCGATACGCTTTAAAGATTTAACCGCTCGGGTTGAGAACTTAACGGTCCAGGCCAAGCTCTGCCCTGACTTGGTCAACATCAAACACTTCCTCGTGCTGGCTGGCGACCATAGCCTTACTCTCGGCTGCAAGGTAATAGTCTTCTAACTCTTCCAAGGTGCGACTCACCATCTCTTTTAAGTAAAAAGTTTTAGTGCGACCGGTCGCATCCGCTAAATGATTTAGGCGGTTCTCAATTTCGGGTTCAAATCGAATGGTGGTTGCCATATTTTTTTACCTTAATAAAAATGAATATTTAATCAATTGTATTACAAGTAATATTTTACTGCAAATCTAGTAAAGAATACATTTATTACATTCAGCATCAACGGCTATCTCACTCATATAACTTAAGAAGTTCGTTTTGAAATCAGGGGGTAGAATTATAAAAATAATTAATTAAATCAATGACTTATATGAATAAGAGGATGATCTGGTAGAGGATAAAGCCTAAGATACTCACTACGAGAATCAGGGCCAGGTTATCGAGAATAAAGTGGATGCATTTACTAATCATGATTGCATTTTCTAATATATATATATATATCGTGATTACAATCTAATCCTTCTGCAGGATTAATGCAATCATTATTTTCTGGGTTTTTACCTCAGTCGAACCCCGGGCTGATGGTCGGGGGTGCCGATAAACTCTACCCCGCCCTCTTCTAAAGTTTTTTGTATAGCGTCAAGAATCCTTGCTTGACCTGATGGTAATCCATTCATGGCCTCAAGTCTTCTAATTGTAGCAACGCCTATTTCTGATTTCTTTGCCAGATCATCAGCAGTCCATTTCAACATTGCTCTTGCAGCTCTTATTTGTTCGCCTGTAATCAATTGTTTTTTTATTTATTTTAATTGTTTTTATATCATTTTTAATATAAAATTAATAATATTAAATATGAAACCAATTGAAAATATAACACAAATATTTAAGAAACTCGAGGGTGCCTATGCCGACTCCACCATCCGCGCCTACGCCAAGAATATTGAGAACTATCAACACTACTGCCAACAACACAATACATCCGTGTTACCTTCTCAAATAGATACTATCGTGGGCTTCATCGATCATCTTCTAGCACAAAAACTCAGTGCCTATTACATCCGCCGTCACGTGACCGCCATTGCTCATATCCACCGCATGAGTCACCAGCCAGATCCGACCACGGATCCAGACATTAAAATCGCTATGCGTCGTGCATTTCGCCAACAAGGACGCTACCAGCAACAGGCCTACCCTATCCACCAAGACATCATAAGTACCATCCTCACAATGCTAGAAAATAACCTCTACGGGGCACGGGATCGTGTGCTGCTCCTGATTGCTTATGAGAGTTTATTGCGTCGGAGCGAGATGATCGATCTCAGAGTCGAAGATTTGGAGTTAATTCAGCATCCCCGGTATCACGCCAAAATCCTTCTCAGAAAAAGTAAGACGGATCCGTTTAAAGAAGGTCGCTGGCTCTATTTATCCGCTAGTACGTATCAGGCAATTCAGACGTGGCTAGAGATGAGTCAGCTCACCTCAGGTTACCTCTTGCGTGGTATCCGCAAAGGCAATCACCTCACCCATCAGCTCAACGGCGGTCAGATCAATAAGATCTTGAAAAAGCGTGCAATTCAAGCACAATTAGATATGGATATCGTTAAACACATCAGTGGCCACTCCATCCGTGTCGGTGCGGCACAAGATTTATGCCTACAAGGCTTAAGCCTACCTCAGATCATGGCCAAAGGTCGCTGGGTGAAAACGGAAACCCTAATGCGCTATATAGAACACACGATGATCTAAACCATGACAGACAATAAAGAAAGTAGACAAGGGCAAGGCGGCGGACCAAAAACAATTTTAGGTAAAGTCTCAAGCTCAAAAAATGCTGTGACTCATGGAGTTACCAGCAAGCAATTGCTGAATCCGGATGAAGAAAGAAAATTTCATCTAACCTTGCAAGAGTTTGAACAAAACTATAACGTGAATCATCCCCTAGTGAAGTTACAGATTGAGCGAATTGCACAAACCCAAATTCAATTACAGCGAGTTCAAAAGATGATGTTAGTGCAATATCAAAAAAGCCAACTTAATAGCCAAATTGATGAGGATTTACAAAAAGCAATGGACTTTGATGCCGACACTGCGGATCTCAAACTACTGCGTGATATCGATCCGGATTATCGAAATTATGATTACATCACAGCAGAAGCGAAGACCGTGAATCAAGATTTACATAGCTACATCAAATCTGAACTGGAGCACAAAAGACGACTCAAGCGTCCTGGTGTTGTTCTGAAAATCATCCCACCAGGACATACTGAGGAAGACATTGTGCCACCTCAAGATATTAACGATATTGTGAGAGACTATTCTATTGAAGATTGGCAAGATTTTATTCTGCTTAAACAATTAGAAATTCATAAATCGATGACCATGGAGCGAAAGATTAATGACTATCAGAAACTCTTGCCTTTGATGCAAGAAGCCAGTCTTCCAGATTTGGACACCTATGACAAATTGATGCGTTATCAAACGTCTCTGAACAATCAACTCTCAAAGCAGATTGGCGAGCTGGTAGAACTTGAAAAAACGTACGCTAAATAGTGCGCAGTTTTTTAGGAAAAATGATAGCTAATAGAATACAAGCAAAGAAAAAATAGATTTTTTCACGAAGACGTCTTCTTCACTGCGGAGCATACAAAGTAAGCTTTAAAAAACCAAAACGAGATAATGGATACCAATGTTTCACAAAGGGATCTTTTTCAAGTTTCAGCATTTTAATTAAACGTAACACTTGATCAAAACCTTCCCCTAAGAACACTCTCTTAAATCTAACAAAAAATCCAGAAACTGATATGTGCCCTATAATCAATTAACTCATTCAGCTTATATTGCATACCGACATAAATATAAATAAACAATTTACAATGATTAGTCTAGCAAAGGCATAGTTAAACTAATTATTATACTGTCTCATTTTGCTTATTTCATCTTTGTTATTTTTTGAGAAGATTAAAAACAATTATTTAAGCTTAAAATTTCAATTTTAGAATGTTCTTAAGCAATATAAAAGATGCTCGAGATTTTTTTCTCAACACTGGACTCTTTATTGTAGGCAGTCAACATAAATTAATCATTTTTAAAAATTTTATCAATTAAAGCATAATCCTCAGCGTATATATCTTTTATTTTATTTTCAATATGTTGGGAATAAAGAGTTCCTGGTGATCTCTGCAAAGTTTGCTTTATAAAGGTTTTAAAAAAATTAGTACTAACTTTTTTATCATTTGCAGAATTTATATGGCTTTCTTCTGGGAGTAATATTTGTTTATCTAACTTAGCATTTAAGTACATACTAATATCATTGATAAAGGTGTTATTTTTATCCATAAAAAAAAGTTTAGTTTCAGAATTAATAAATCGTGATGAAGGTACAAAATGATTATCAAACCTTTTGTAAAAAAAATTATTTTTCTTTAGTAAATCTAAAAATTTATTAACAGTAATTATTGATGGAATTTTGTGTGAATTGAATATAAAAGCACTTCGAAATCTCTCAATAGGATCTCTAATAACCGCGAAAGAGTAATCAAAAAAATTTTTACTAAAAAATAATTTATAATTATCATGTGTAAAATGCTGTGGCGATACAGATGAAATAGGGTTCTTTTTTTGAATCAAAAATGATTGTTCAATTTCATTAAATTTAAGGATTTTCTCAATAGAAGAGCCTGCAGATTTAGGAATATGAATAAATAAAATGATCTTATCTTTTATTTTAAAAAATGGCATTTATTTTAATAATGGATAAAAATTAAATTCCGACTTAAATAGTATACCTAAAAATATATTCCAACCTATCATATATATTAAATATGAAAAGGCAATTCCATAAATACCAAAACTATTATAAAAAATATAAAGTAAAATAATATAAAGTATTAAAGAGGTTAAATTTGATTTAACCAAAACAGATAATTTATTCGTATAAGATAGTACTAGACCACATGGACCTGTCAGTAAATTGACTATCTGAGCTAGAATTAATATCCATATAATATTTGCAATCTCGCTATAACCTTTGAAGTAAAAATGAAGTATATCCAATAAAAACCCGAAAAGAATAACAACAAATGGGACAATAATAATCAAATTATTTTTAATACAACTTACAAACAGATTTTTTAATTTTATCAGCTCATTTGTAGTATTTAGGCTAACTAATTTTGATATGTAGAAGTTTGCTGAGCTAGTATGAACAATATTAACAATACTTGCGACCTTTACAGCAAAAGCATATAAACCGAGCTCTGAATTGTTACCAACAATCTTAATAACCCACAAGTCTGCAGAAACAAATACTAATGAAATTATGGTTAAAAAATAATAGTTAATTGATTCACGCCAATCATGATTAAAAAGCTTTAGATCATTATTTATTATTAATTTGATTGAAATAGGATAGTTTTTAATAAAAAATGTGAGGCTAAATAATAAAGTAAGTGCAGTTGAAAAAAGAAAAATATACGAAATGTTAGTTAACGTTAGATGCCTATTCAATAATAATGTCAAAAACATTAAAGATACATTTTGTATAAAACCTGAACTCAGAATAAAAGCGGATTGGTGATCATTGCCTTTAAACGCATTTGCTAAAGTTAAATTAATAACGTTAAATGGCAAGCTAAAAAAAAGAATAGCAACAAACAAAAGGTTCTTTTCATCATATAAAAAAATCATAAATAAAAAAATAACTAACAAGAATAATGAAACAGGTAGGGTAATATTAAAGACTTTGAAGATTAGCTGAGCTAGTTTTTGTTTTGATAAAAATTTAGTTTTTTTAAAAATGTATTCATTAGCTCCAAGAAGGCATAAATAATTAATCGTGGTCAGGGCAACAAAATAAGTCTGAAAGTTACCAAAATCCTCAATATTAAGATACATCGCAGACAGTAAAAAAGATAGAAACAAAGCCCCCACTCCAGTTATTCGAAATATAAGAGCCCCAAAAAATTGAATAAATGAGAGGGTCATATTATTTTATCTTGTAGGCTTTCATAAAACGTTGACCGTCTTGCCTCGATTTGATTTCTTTAACTACCCTCTTATCATCCTTTTCTGTTGCTATTGGGGCATAATAGACTGATCCTTGGTGATACTCTGTTTGCTTAGGTTCAGTTAGATAATAAACAGCCATTCTTATTCGATAGATGCATTTTGGAATCTGTAATTGTTTACTCATGCCTCGCCAGGAGTGTTTTGTGGTATCGAATACAACGCCCCTGCTGAATACAGGGATAACTTCACGAATCAGCTCCTTAGATTGGATGTGTTTGAAATTTTTTAAAGCTTGTTCTATGTTATTGAAATGGTTCATGAAGAAATTTAAAATAAGATAATTCATTATAACTGTTTTTGCAGCTACCTAAGGAAGAGATAGCATTAGTATTTTTTACCCAAAGTTAAAAAAATAAGCACTCGAATAGAGAAGTCTAAAATTAATTTGACATACTTTATAAGATATATCCAAATTGGTAACTTTATATTTAGATTATTGTGAAGAAATAAAAAATGATTAATGGGAATAAAATAAAATACAAACCTATTTAATCCAAAATTCTTGTTGCCTAAAACACTTGAACTTGCATCGGCATGTGTTCGGTAGAAATGAGTTTGTTCAGAAACAATTCTTAAATTACCATGCTCAACAAAAAATATAGGCAAATATACATCTGCTCCGTGAAGATTTGAAAACTTGCTCTTCAGATCAAATTTCTTGAAAAGTCGATAATTAAATAAAGAATAAATATAAAGCCCTTTGCAGTATTTTTCATTATCAAAAAAAACTTTTTCGACTTGACCCTTATAAAAACTTTTCTGATTAATTGCACCAATCACATTATTATTTTTATCCACGTTCTTGGTCTTGCCTCTAACACCAAAATCTTCATGTTTAATAAATGATTGAAGATCTTGTAAATACTGAGGCGACCAATAATCATCATAAGCAATAAAAATAAAATACCCTAACTTATATTTTTCACTCTGTTTTTTTAAAAAAAGGAAGTTGTTTATTGCGCCAATATTGCTTACTTGCTTGAAATACTTAACCCTTACATCACGTTTTTCATATTGTAAGCAAATTTGTTGGGTATTATCTGTAGAGAAATTATCAGAAATAAATAAAATAAAGTTTGTGTAAGTCTGAGATAAAACAGACTCAATAGCATGAGAAATGTATTTTTCACCATTGAACACTGGTAGGCCGATGAATATTTTGTTCTTTCTATCATTCATCATATTGTGTTAACACCATGGGATTAAAAGTCATTTAATGAAATTAATTTTTTTGTACTGCCCCAGAAGTTTTTAGGCTCATATTTTGGAATATCATAGATACCAAAATTCAACGTAATATCACTATTATGTTTTTTAATAATATCTGTAGCAAATTCTTTAACTGATATTGGATTTCCGCTCGATAAATTCACCACCCCAAAAACCTTATTGCATGAAATAGCTTTGCAAAAATAACTTGTTACATTATCAACATGAATAAAATCTCTTAATTGATGACCTGGTGACATTGCAAAAACTGATTCGTTATTTTTAATTGCATTAATCAGAGACGGGTAGAGGCTTCTAGGGTTTTGATTTTCACCGTAAATATAAAATAATCTAAACCAGGTGTAACTAAAATCATATTTAGCACTTAAAAAGTCTAAAGTTTTTCTAATTTCATCCTTAGCAAAGCCATAAAAGGTGGTTGGCTGTGTTGACATTGTTTCATCTAAACATCCTTCAATAAGACCATATTCTAGACAAGTGCCACTGACGATAATTTTTTTTATATTACTTTCAGCGGCACACGTTAAAAATTTTATCTGCTGAAAAAGGTTATTTTTGAAATGAATAATATTTTCATAATTAGGAAGGTCTGACCAAGCTAGATGAATTAATACCTCAGCATTTATTTTTGTTAATACCGTATCAATCTCACTTGAATCAATTCTTAATTTAAAAAAATTAATTTTTTTGAACCATGGGTATACTTCAATAGACTCTGAACTAATATCTATAACAAAAACTTTATGTCCGAGACTTAACAGCTTTGGAATCAAGTTTTTTCCAACAAAACCAGATCCTCCTGTAACAATAATATTCATGAATGTATTTTTAAATCTGGGATGAATGTGACAAACTGTCCTCCCCAGTTTTTAATGTATACATACTTTTCTATGATCTCATCTTTAATATTCCAGGGGAAAATAATCACATAATCAGGTTTATATAACTCTAATTGTTCTGGCTTTAAGACTGGAATATGGCTCATGGGTAAAAACTTATCTTGTTTAGATGGCGCCTCATCACAAACAAATGAAATCAAATCTGATTTAACACCAGCATAATTTATTAAGGTGTTGCCCTTGGCCGCTGCTCCATAGGCTGCAACCTTTTTTTGTTGCTGTTTACAATCAACTAAAAATTTAATGAACTCTAGCTTAATATTAAATGCAACATTTTGAAAATTAGAATAGCCTTTCATAGTATTGAGGCCATATTCAGCCTCCGCATTAATAATTCTTTCTACATTTTTGGATTGAGCGTGTTTAGAATCACTATGTGATCCATAGATTCTCAAGCTTCCCCCATGTGTGCTAATCTCTTCCACATCGTAAATTTTTAAATCAAATTTGTTAAAAATATTTGCCACAGCACCCAGGGAAAGATATGAAAAATGTTCATGGTAAATCGTGTCGAATTGATTAAATTTTAGTAAATTAAGTAAGTGTGGAAATTCTAAAGTTATTGTGCCCTCTTTATTTAGAAGATTCTTTAGTCCTGCTGTGAAGTCATTTATGTCTGGAACATGGGCATACACATTGTTTCCGCAAATTAGATCTGCTTTGCCAAACTCATCGGAGATTTTATCTGACAATCTTAATCCAAAAAACTCCTCCATAACATCTATGCCCAACTTTCTTGCAGCATCTGCCGTACTTTTGGTTGGCTCAATACCCAAACATGGGATTTTCTTTGTTACAAAATTTTTCAACAGATAACCATCGTTGGAGGCAATTTCAACAACTTTGCTGTGATTATCAAGTTTCAATCTTTCTACAATCATATCTGTATAGTCTGATGCATGTTCTAACCATGATGATGAGGTAGATGAAAAGTAGGCATAATTATTTGAAAACAGCTCTTCGGCTTCATTGAAGTCTTCGGTCTGAACTAAGAAGCATGAGTCGCAAACTTTTACCACTAAGGGATAAGTTATCTCTGGTTTTGATAGTTGACTATTATCAAGATAATTATTTGATGGTGGAGAAAAACCCAAGTCAATCAGTGTATGATTCAGTTTATTTTCACAGTGTCTGCATTGCATTTAAAATCCTTTAAAATCTTTACTTATCATAGAGTGGGCTTTGTCTCTATCCGACAAACCTTCTGGTTTTAGTGGCCAATTTATTCCGATCGCAGGGTCATTAAATAAGAATCCAAATTCATCATTTTTTGAGTAGTAATTGGTATGCAGATAAAGCAGTTGGGTATTGTCCTTAAGAGCCTGAAATCCATGAGCAAAGCCCTCTGGAATCAAATAAGCTCGGTTATCATTAGAAGTTAATGTGACACTATTCCACTGTAAAAACGTTTCAGAACCTTCCCTCATATCTACAGCTACATCAAAAACAGATCCAGACAAACATTTAATAATTTTTGTTTCCTGGTGCGGTTCAGTTTGCATATGCAATCCTCTGACAGTACCTTTTTGCGCAGTGAAAGAAAGATTTATTTGCACAATGGGTTTAGGAACAATTTCTTTAAGGATGTTATGACAATATAATCTTGAAAAACTGCCTCGATCATCTTCAAAAAGTTCTGACTCAAGGATATGCAGGTCCTTAATTTTTGTTTCAATGATCTTCAACTGTTGCAGTCCTTCATAAATTTTTTTATTTGTTCTTCAGATATAATTTTTCGACTATCTTGGAATGCTTTGTACCATTCTATGGTTTCGAGAATCGATTTTTTTACTCCCCAAGCAGGCCTCCAATTTAGATGCCTTTTTGCTTTCGAGTTATTCAAATATAAAAGATTTGCTTCATGAAGGTCTGTTGACTGTTGAATTTTGTAACTCACACTCTCCCATTCAGCCGCAATCATCTTCATCACATCGATGACTTTTAAATTACCACTTTTATTTGGGCCAAAATTCCAAGCTTGCGCGAACTCCTTTTTTCCTTTGAGTAGATTTTCTCCTAAAAGCATATATCCATTAAGACAATCCAATACATGTTGCCATGGTCTTGTAGCCTTGGGAGACCTGATTACAATCTTGCTATTGGATTTAACTGCTCTTGCAACATCAGGGATTAGGCGATCTTCTGACCAATCTCCACCCCCTATTACATTTCCAGCTCTGGCTGAAGCAACCAACTGATTTGACGAGGCAAAAAAAGATTTTCTAAAAGAATTTACCAGTAATTCGCATGCACCTTTTGATGAACTATAGGGGTCATGCCCCCCCATTGGATCTGACTCTTTATAACCTTTTTCTATTTCTCTATTTTCATAACATTTATCAGACGTCACCACAACAACACCCTTTAAGCCTTCGCAACTCCTAGCAGCGTCTAAAATATTAGCAGTGCCCATGACATTTGTATTCCAAGTCTCCAATGGAGATAAGTATGACTCTCGAACTAGCGGTTGCGCAGCAAGGTGAAAAATAAGGTCGGGATTTATTGTTGTGATTATTTTTTTGATATTGCTGTAATCACGAATATCAGTGAAGTGGGATTCAATATCCGTTTTTATAAAATTAAAATGGTCATTCTTTGTTTTAGGTTTTAGCGATATTCCGTATAGATTTGCCCCGACCATAGATAACCACAGACTTAACCATGACCCTTTAAATCCGGTGTGTCCTGTAATTAAAATTTTTTTATTTTTATAAGACTGAAACAATGACCTTAATCCCAAACTTTCCATGGAGCATTTCCCTCGTTCCATAAATTTTCAAGCAAATTTTTCTCTCTCAAGGTATCCATAGGCTGCCAAAATTCTTTGTGAACAAATGCTGATAATTGATCTTCTTTTGCTAACGCTTTTAATGGTCCTTCTTCCCAAACGTCACTAGGTCCTTGTATTAAATCAAATACATCTGGCTCAAGCACAAAAAAACCACCATTAATAAAATTACCATCACCCGTCGGTTTTTCCATAAATTGCGATACGCTGTGTTCGCCTGAAATCTCCAGTGCACCAAATCGACCAGGAGGCATAACGGCGGTAACCGTTGCCTTTCTATTTTGGTTTTTGTGAAATTTAAATAACTGACCTATGTCGACATCAGACAAACCGTCACCGTAGGTCATCATAAAGGTATTGTCGCCAACATAGTTTTGAATTTTTTTAATCCTACCT
>Ga0209630_10005401_pt1 | contig 10839 bp, 9 predicted proteins | sample COG_01_FD_184745 | JGI IMG/M metagenome (GOLD analysis project Ga0209630, IMG submission 184745) | Pelagic Microbial community sample from North Sea - COGITO 998_met_01 (SPAdes) (version 2) | ecosystem: Environmental > Aquatic > Marine > Neritic zone/Coastal water | place: Helgoland, sampling... | reverse complement strand
AACTGATGCCTCAGACCCATCTTGGTCCTCACTTTTATCAAAATAATCTACAAATTTGAGTAAAATAAACTTGAATAACACTAAATAATTTGAAATAAACCATTTAACAAACCCAGGGGAAAAAATGACACTTAACAAGAATTTAAAAAACACATTATTAGTAATACTTGCTACTTTAGTTTTAAGCGCATGTTCTACTGCAAAAAAATCGGGAAATGTTGACGGAGATGTTTATACTGGAAAAGAAACAGTTGAATATTTAGCATCAGGTGTACCCGACAGAGTATTTTTTGCTACAAACAGATCGTCTTTAACAACAGCTGCTAGAGAAACTTTACGAAAACAAGCTACATACTTAAGGAAGAATAAAAATTTAAATGTAACAATCGAAGGTCATGCGGACGAAAGAGGAACTAGAGAATACAACTTAGCTTTAGGTGAAAGAAGAGCTAACGCTGCTAGAGATTATTTGATGACTTACGGAATTTCTGGAAACAGAATTGCTGTAATTAGTTATGGTAAAGAGAAACCTGTTAACCCAGCTGGTACTCCATTAGCTTGGTCGCAAAACAGAAGATCTGTAACAGTTAAAGTAAATTAATTAAAATTTTAATAAATACTAAGACCCCTTAAATTCAGTTTAAGGGGTCTTTTTTTTGCCATTTTATCTAGCTAAGAATGAATCATGTTACGTGAATTAAAAGTATACAAAATTTTAATATCAATCGTTTTTTTATTTTTAACTAATTATATCTATGCAGAGGAAGACGACATAAATTTAATAGCTATTTCTGATCAAATTCAAGTTATTACAAATGATCTTAAAACATTAGAAAAAGCTGTTTACCAAAAATCAGATATTGTAAATTTTAAATCCTCACGTTCTTTAAGCTCAGACGGTCTTAATGAAGATATAATGACCAAACATCTTTTAAAATTAAATGAAATAGAAGATCAATTTAGAGAGCTCACAAATAAATTTGAAGAAGTTAATTTTAAACTTGATAAGCTTTCAACACGTGTAACTAAAATACAATCAGATGCACAATTAAGATTTTCTGATTTAGAAAGTGGAACGATCAATACAACGGCAAAAAAGCAAACAGTTCTTCCAGGGTCGACCAAGCCGCAAGATTTTGGTGCTGCACCAGCTTACCAAACTTCTAGTTTACCTAAGACGCAATCAATTAATTCTGTTGAAAGTGCAAAAACAGTTATTTCAGAAGAACCTGAACAAAGAGAGTCGCTGCTTCCAGATAAACCCGCAGAGGATCAGTATGAGTTTGCAGTTAGCTTTATGAAAATCGGTGATTATGAAACTGCAGAATTTACCTTAAAAGAATTTATTGATAAAAATAAAGATCATGATTTAGCCGGTAGCGCACAATATTGGTATGGCGAAACTTTTAGGATAAGACAATTATATTCAGATGCAGCTACTGCTTATCTTGATGGATATCAAAATTATCCAAAAAGCATGAAAGCTCCAGATAATCTTTTAAAGTTAGGAATTACAATGGTACAACTTGGTGAAAAAGATCAAGGGTGTAAAATGATTTCTGGTATTAAAAAAGAATATCCAAAAGCTAGCAAGTCTGTGCTACAAAAAGCTCAGTATGAGCAAAAAAAATTCAAGTGTAAATCTTAAAAACGGTTTTAAAAATTATAAAGACTTATCTGATATCTTTTTAAATTTTAAAAATAAACTTAATAACCAAAAAAAAAATAAATATGTAGTCGCAGTATCTGGAGGTCCAGACAGTCTAGCACTTGTTGCTTTAACAAAAGCTTACAACTTTTTTAGAAAAACTAGTTTTTATTATGTATTGATAGATCATAATATAAGAAAAAATTCAAATCATGAAGCTCATAAAGTAAAAAAACTTTTAAAAAAAGAGAATATTAATTTAAAAATTTTTTTAAATAAAAAAAAAATTATTAAAAACATTCAATCAGAAGCGAGAGTCGCAAGGTACGATATTCTTTCAAGTTATTGTAAAAAAAATAGAGTAAAAGTTCTTCTTACTGCGCATAATTTAGAAGATCAGGTTGAAACTTTTTTTATCAGACTTTCTAGAGGTAGTGGATTAAGAGGTTTAGCAGCAATGAAACCACTTAGTAAGCTAAATAATCAAGTAAGTTTATTTAGACCATTACTTGATACTAAAAAGAAATTTTTAATTAAAATTTCTAAAAATATTTTTGGTACATATCTTAAAGATCCATCAAACAAAAGTGAAAAATATTTAAGAACCAAAGTTAGAAATTTAAAAAAACCTCTTGAAAATAGTGGTATAAAATATGAACAAATTTTTAAATCTATTCAAAACCTATCATTGAGTAAAATGACGCTAGATGGATATTTTAATAAAATTTTTAAGGAATTAATTAAAAAATCTAATAAGGAAATTTTGATAAATTTTAGTAAGTATAAAATCCTTAGTAGAGATACCAAAATGGCTTTAATAAATGAATCAATAAAAAAACTCAAAAAAAACTATTACGATCTGAGGTCAAAAAAAGTAGAAAATTTAATTATTAATATAGAAAAGAGTGAATTTAAAAAAAACTCTCTTGGCGGATGTGTTTTTTTTAAAAAAGGTAAAAATTTGTGTTTGAAAGTTGAAAAACTTTAAACTTTTCATATAAATTTGTCACTTTTTGTCGTATTTACACCTTATTAAATGTTAATATACTTGTTTTATTAAAATTAATGATTATTTGAATATAAGATGAATATTAAAAATTTAATAATGTGGGTCATAATAGTCTTACTTTCGGTTGGATTATTTAATATGTTTCAAGATCCAAGCAAAGTTAATACTGAGAGAAATTCATTAGCATTTTCTAATTTTTTAAATGAGGTTGACGCAGGCAGAGTAGTTGAAGTCCAAATTCAAGGAAATAACATTTCAGGTGTATTAGCAGATGGCAAAACATTTAAAACTTATTCACCAAATTATCCAGAACTAGTAGACAAACTCTCCTCTAAGGGAGTAAGCATTGTTGCTTCACCAACAGAAGATAAAATGCCTTCATTATTAGGTATTCTATTATCATGGTTTCCAATGCTCTTGCTTATAGGTGTTTGGATATTTTTTATGCGTCAGATGCAGGGTGGCAAAGGTGGCGCAATGGGATTTGGAAGATCTAAAGCTAAGTTATTAAATGAAGCACAAGGAAAAGTTACTTTTAACGATGTAGCTGGAGTCGAGGAAGCCAAAGAAGAAGTTGAAGAAATAGTTGAGTTTTTAAAAGATCCAAAAAAATTTAGTCGATTAGGTGGAAAAATTCCAAAGGGAGCACTTTTAATTGGCCCTCCTGGAACAGGTAAAACTTTATTAGCTAAAGCTATAGCTGGCGAAGCCAACGTACCATTTTTTTCAATATCGGGTTCAGACTTTGTAGAAATGTTTGTAGGTGTTGGAGCATCTAGAGTGAGAGACATGTTTGAGCAAGGAAAAAAACATTCACCATGTATTATTTTTATAGATGAAATAGATGCAGTTGGTAGAAGTAGAGGAGCAGGATTAGGAGGCGGGAATGATGAAAGAGAACAAACTCTTAACCAATTACTTGTAGAAATGGATGGCTTTGACACTAATGAAGGAATTATTTTAATTGCCGCAACTAACAGACCTGATGTTTTAGACCCAGCTTTATTGAGACCTGGAAGATTTGATAGACAAGTTGTAGTTGGAAACCCAGATATAATTGGAAGAGAAGCAATTTTAAAAGTGCATGTTAAAAAAATTAGTACTGGTCCAGACGTAAAACTTAGAACAATCGCAAGAGGAACACCTGGATTTTCTGGGGCGGATTTGGCAAACTTAATTAACGAGTCAGCGTTGTTAGCAGCTAGAAAAAACAAAAGAGTTGTAACGATGTCAGATATTGAAGAGGCCAAAGATAAAGTAATGATGGGAGCAGAAAGAAGATCTATGGTTATGTCAGAAGATGAAAAAAAACTAACTGCATATCATGAAGGTGGCCATGCGATAGTAGCTTTAAATGAAAAAGCATCTGACCCAATTCATAAAGCAACTATAATTCCAAGAGGAAGAGCTTTAGGAATGGTAATGAGACTGCCAGAAAGAGACCAACTGTCTGTCACTAGAGAAAAAATGCATGCTGATATCGCAGTAGCTATGGGTGGAAGAATTGCAGAAGAGATAATTTTCGGTCACGATAAAGTTACTTCGGGTGCATCATCAGACATAGATATGGTAACTAAAATGGCAAAAAATATGGTTACGAAATATGGAATGAGTATTGAATTAGGGACTATTGCTTACGGAGAAAATGAAGAAGAAGTTTTTTTAGGTAGATCAGTTACTAAATCACAAAATATGTCAGAAGAAACTGCAAAAAAAATAGACTCAGAGGTAAAAAAAATTGTAGACAAAGGCTATGAAAGAGCAAGAAAAGTCCTAACAGATAAAATTGATGACTTACATAAATTAGCCAAGGCACTTTTAATTTACGAAACACTTTCAGGTGATGAAATTAGAGATTTAATTCTAAGAGATATTAAACCAACTAGATCATTTAAAGATGAAAAAGAAAGTGAAAGTAAAGCTTCTTCAGCTCTTGGATCGCTAGGATTAAAACCTAAGCCAGCAGTATAATACATATGAAAAAATATTACACTCGTGCGTGTAATTTTTTTTACGGCTCAATATCAAAAAAATTAATTAAAAAAAAATTATCACTACCACTGTGTGGTGACACCTCAATATCTTTCAATCAAATTGAAATTTTAACTAGAGATAAAAAAAAAGTAAATTCTAAAATAATTGATATTAAAAATATAAATAAACTACCCTTAGGAATTAGAAAAAAAATATCAACAGATATTAAAAAAATCACATCTAAAAGAGAATTCTTAAAAAAAAAAAATCATTTGATTATGGGAATTTTAAACATGACTCCAGATAGTTTTTCTGACGGAGGGAAATTTAATTCTTTCAAAAAAGCATATCAAAGAATAAAAAATATGGTAAACGCCGGAGCTGATATTATTGATATAGGAGGCGAGTCAACACGACCAGGATCAAAAATTGTTTCTCAAAAAAAAGAACTACAAAGAATAGCTAAAATCGTAAATAAATTTAAAAAAAAATTTCCTAAAACTTTATTGTCGATTGATACAAGAAAATCATTAGTTATGAATTTTTCGATTAATAATAAGGCAGATATTATTAATGATGTTTCCTGTTTTAGATTTGATCCCAATTCATTTGATACTATTAAAAATAAAAACCTGTGGAAAATAATTCATCATATGCAAGGAACTCCACAAACTATGCAGATCAACCCCTCATATAAAAATGTTTTATTAGATATCTATGATTTTTTTGAGAAAGAAATTGAAAAATTTAAAAGGACCAAAAATAATAGAAAACTAATATTAGATCCTGGAATTGGGTTTGGAAAAAAGTTGAAACATAATTTGATCATTTTAAACAAAATTTCATTATTTCATTCTCTTGGCTTTCCTATATTACTTGGAACATCAAGAAAAAAATTTATTAATCAAATTTCTGGAAAATATGATACGAAAGAAAGAATTGGAGGAACTTTATCATCAGTAATTTTCTCCTTTTCACAAGGTATTAAAATTTTTAGAGTGCACAACGTAAAGGAAGTTAAACAAGGCCTTATAGTATTTGAAACTTTATTAAATAAATGAAAAAAAAATATTTTGGAACAGACGGAATTAGAGGCACGGTAAATATTGGAAATATAAATGGCGAAAAATTTTTTAAATTTGGTTTAGCAGCAGGCACATATTTTAAAAATTTAAAGAAAAAGAAACAAGTTGCAATTATTGCTAAAGACACTCGTTTATCTGGATATACACTTGAGCCAGCTTTAGTATCAGGATTAGCCTCAGCAGGAATGCATATATTTACATTAGGACCATTGCCAACAAACGGATTGGCTATGCTGACTAAAAAGATGAAAGCTAATCTCGGAATAATGATTACAGCATCTCATAATCCTTTTCATGATAATGGACTTAAGTTATTTGGGCCAGATGGCATGAAATTATCTGATCAAATTGAAAAAAAAATTGAAAGCTTAATTGATAGCAAAACTATAAGCCAATTATCTGAACCTAAATCGCTAGGTAGAGTAAAGAGACTAGAGGACGGCAATGACAAATATATTCAAATTTTGAAAAATAATTTTCCAAATGATTTCAGCTTAAAAGGCATGCGTATAGTTTTGGATTGCGCTAATGGCGCCGGATACAAATCAGCACCAAAAATACTTTCTGATTTAGGAGCAAAAGTTTTTTCAATCGGTGTAAAACCTAATGGTCTTAATATCAATTACAAATGTGGATCAACATTTCCTGAAGTTTTAAAAAAATACGTTAAAAAATACGATGCAGATCTTGGCATTGCTCTAGATGGCGATGCAGATAGAGTAATTATGTGTGATGAGAAATCACAAATAATAGATGGTGATCAAATTATTGCTATGATTGCCAGAAGATGGAAAAGAAAAAAAATTTTAAAAGGAGGAGTAATTGGAACCTTAATGTCTAATTATGGTCTAGAGAATTTTTTTATAAGTGAAAAAATTAATTTTAAAAGGTCGAATGTTGGCGACAGATATGTAAAAGAAATGATGAAAAAATATAAATATAATCTAGGTGGAGAACAATCAGGTCACATAATTTTAGGTAAGTTTGCTACTACAGGTGATGGTTTATTAGTTGCGTTAGAAACACTGTTTGCTTTAAGAAAAGGTAAGCTAGCTAGCGAGATTTTTAAAGTATATAAATCAGTTCCCCAAAAACTTTTAAATATTAAGGTAAAAGACAAAAAAATTATCAACTCTCTAAAATGCAAAAAGGCCATTAAGACAGCTAATGGTCTAATAAAAAATAAAGGAAGGTTACTTGTAAGGTCTTCAGGAACAGAACCAAAAATAAGAATAATGTGTGAGTCATTCAACCTAGCTTTAGTGAATAAATGTATAAATATAATAAAAAAAACAATTCATTAAAACATGAGACCTAAATCAAAAGTTTTAATTATTGCAGGCTCCGACTCTTCTGGAGGAGCCGGTATTCAAGCAGATATAAAAACTGTTACATCACTTGGAAGTTATGCTATGACTGCTATCACTGCTGTTACCGCTCAAAACACTACAGGAGTAAAATCAATAGTGCCAATAAAACCAAAAGATATATTTAATCAAATTGACTTTTCAGCTAAAGACATTAGACCTAATGCAGTAAAAATAGGAATGTTGCATTCAAAACAAGTAATTCAGACTGTAATAAAATCTTTGAAAAAAATTAAAATAAAAAAAATAGTTCTTGACCCAGTTATGGTTGCTAAGGGTGGTGCGAAACTTATAAACAATACTGCAATTGCTTACATAAAAAATAAATTGATAAAGAATATTCTATTAATAACACCAAATATCCCGGAAGCAGAAATTTTAACTAAAACAAAAATTAATTCTACTGAAGATATGATAAAAGCTGGTAAAATCTTAATTAGTTTAGGTGCTAAAAATGTTTTAATTAAAGGAGGGCATTTAAAATCAAAACAAATGAATGATATTTTATTAAATAAAAAAACTATTAAGATATTTAAAAGTAAAAAATACAGCTCAAAAAACACTCATGGGACAGGTTGCACACTATCCACTGCAATAACAACTTATTTATCATGTGGAAAAGACTTGATTAAATCTTGTGAGCTTGGAATTAAATATGTTAATGAAGCAATTAAATCAAATCTTAATTTAGGAAAAGGAAACGGTCCAATAAATCATTTAAATTCTATCAACTTGAATAAAAAATTTAAATAATGAAAAATGTAGTCGTAGTAGGTTCACAGTGGGGAGACGAGGGAAAGGGAAAAATAGTTGATTGGCTTTCAAGCGAGGCTGATGTTGTTGTTCGCTTTCAAGGAGGTCATAATGCTGGACATACTTTAGTCATTGACAAAAAGATATTCAAATTAAGATTATTACCATCAGGGATTGTTAGAAAAGGTAAAATTTCAATTCTAGGAAATGGAGTTGTTATTGATCCATGGGCTCTTTTAAATGAAATAGAAGAAATTAAAAAACAAGGAGTTGATGTTACTCCTGAAAACTTTATGATTTCTGAGTCCGCTTCTCTTATTCTGCCGTTTCATCAAGAAATGGATGAGATAAGAGAGGATGCAGCTGGTAAAGGAAAAATTGGGACTACGAGAAGAGGTATCGGCCCATGTTATGAAGACAAGGTTGGAAGAAGATCTATTAGAGTTATGGACTTAAGATCAGAAAGTAACCTAGATAATAGATTGGAAAACGTTTTATTACACCATAACGCAATTAGAAAAGGTTTAAATAAAAAGATATACGAGAAAGACAGTCTTAAAAAAGAATTATTAAAAATAGCCCCCGATGTATTAAAATTTGCCCAACCTGTTTGGTTAAAATTGGACCAATTTAACAATGACAGAAAAAAAATATTATTTGAAGGAGCGCAGGGTATACTTTTAGATGTAGATCATGGTACTTATCCATATGTCACTTCATCTAATACAGTTCCTGCCATGGCAGCAACCGGTTCAGGAACAGGACCTGATAAAATTAATTATGTTTTGGGAATAACAAAGGCTTACACAACAAGAGTGGGGAGCGGACCATTTCCAACTGAATTAGATGATGAGATAGGAGAAAGTTTAGGTAGAAGAGGCAAGGAGTTTGGAACTGTAACAGCAAGAAAAAGAAGATGTGGTTGGTTTGATGGCATTCTAGTTAGACAAACTGTTAAAATTTCAGGAATTAACGGAATAGCATTAACAAAACTGGATGTGCTAGATGAATTAGATGAAATTAAAATGTGTATTGGGTATGAGTTAAACAAAAAAAAAATAGATTATTTGCCAGCTGCTTCAGAGGATCAATTTAATATAAAACCCATCTATAAAACCTTTCCAGGCTGGAAGTCAAAGACACAAGGAATAAGAAACTTAAAAGATCTGCCAGACAAAGCACTAAGATATATTCATGCTTTGGAAGATTTTATTGGAGCTAGAATTTCGAGTATTTCGACAAGTCCCGAGAGAGAAGATACAATACTAGTTGAAGATCCTTTTAATATTTAATTTGCTGGCAATAAATTTTTTGATTTACTGGCATTGATCATAGATTTTTGTAATTTTTCAAAAGCTTTAGTTTCTATTTGTCTTATTCGCTCTCTACTAATTTTATATTTTTTACTTAAATCTTCAAGGGTTTGTGGTTCCTCAGAAAGCCTTCTAGCTATAATGATCTCTTTTTCTCTTTCATTTAAAATTAGCATAGCGCTATCTAATAATTCTTTTTTATCTTCATACTCTTGTTTTTGTGAAACAATTAATTCTTGATCTAAACTGTCATCTACTAACCAATCTTGCCATTCATCTGTTTCACCATTTTTAATGGGATCATTTAAAGATTTCTCTTGTCCCATCATTCGTCTATTCATATTTATCACCTCATAAGACTCAACATCTAATCTTTTTGAAATTTCATTAACTTGCTCATCTTTTAGATCTCCATCTTGACCTGGAGCGATTTGATTTTTAAGTTTTTTTAAATTAAAAAAGAGTTTTTTTTGAGCAGTCGTTGTTCCCATTTTAACCAAACTCCAAGATCTTAAAACATATTCTTGTATTGCTGCTTTGATCCACCACATCGCATATGTCGCTAGCCTAAATCCTTTGTCAGGATCAAATTTTTTAACTGCTTGCATTAATCCTAAATTACCTTCTGATATTAATTCATTAACTGGAAGTCCATATCCTCGATAACCCATTGCAATTTTAGCAACCAATCTTAAATGACTTGTAACCAATTTATGAGCAGCCTTTAAATTACCATTCTCCCTCCAATTTTTGGCTAACATGTATTCCTCTTCTGCATCTAGCATAGGAAATTTTTTAATTTGCGCTAAATAAATAGATAAACCCCCAACCGAAGGAACTGGTAAATTACTAATCTGATTTTTTTTACTCATAATTTTTATTTATATATGAAATTTATCATTTCAACTGCTTAAATTTTCAAGTAAATTCAACAACTTTTTAAAACTATCTGGCAATGCAGAATTAAAACTCATCCATTTTTTTGTCTTAGGATGAATAAACCCCAGAGTTTTTGCATGAAGAGCTTGTCCAGATAACTTATTTAGTTTTATAAAAAAATCATTGTTAATTTTTTTAAATTTAATATTTTTTTTCCCATATTGATTATCCCCAAGTAAAGAAGTGCCTTTATATTTCAAATGAACCCTAATTTGATGAGTTCTTCCAGTTTCCAATTCACACTCTAGTAAACTTATTTTTGGTATATCTTTTATATTAAAAACTTTTAAAGTCTTATAATTTGTTATTGCTTTTTTTCCATTTATATCGCTTACCGTCATTAGTTGACGATTTTTTCGATCTCTAGTTATTAATGTACTAACTTTGCCACTTAGAGGTCTTATCACACCCCAAGACAAACAAAGATATTTTCTTTTAATAGTATGTTTGCTAAATTGATCACCTAAATTAGCATGAGCCAAATTATTTTTAGCTACAACTAATAGTCCACTAGTTTCTTTATCAATCCTATGAACAATGCCTGGTCTCAAGGTTCCATTAAGATTAGATAAATTTTTTTTATATTTATATAGCAAGGCATTAACTAAAGTATTTTCATAATTATTTGCACCAGGATGAACCACCATACCCTTAGGTTTGTTAATTACTAAAATGTCTTTATCTTCATGAATTATGTCCAATCCAATTTTTTTTGGAATAATATGTTGAATATTTTTTTCAATAATATTGA
>Ga0209630_10005396_pt1 | contig 10842 bp, 20 predicted proteins | sample COG_01_FD_184745 | JGI IMG/M metagenome (GOLD analysis project Ga0209630, IMG submission 184745) | Pelagic Microbial community sample from North Sea - COGITO 998_met_01 (SPAdes) (version 2) | ecosystem: Environmental > Aquatic > Marine > Neritic zone/Coastal water | place: Helgoland, sampling... | reverse complement strand
ATTTGCAACAGCCTAAGCATTATATTTTCCATGCTGACAATCCTATGAACGGTTTATGTTATGGGCACATGGGTGTTGTAATGTACAACTGTGATATGGTACAGTCAGCAACAACATTTGGCGTAGACTACACACTAAGTTTTAAACATGAAGTCGTTCCGCTTGTAAGTGCGATTGCAAAGTTTAACACTACTCCATATCAAACTTGGCGTACTGCATTTAGAGAAGGTGCTAAACTAGCACAGTTTAGCTCACAGTCTAAAGACTTAGAAACTAATTACAGGTTACGCACATGGACCAAGAGTGCTAAAGGTGATTATGCAGAGTGGTGTACACGTGGTGCTCGAGATGGTGTAGAGTTTTATCGTGCCAATGTAGACAACAGCGATGCACTACAACAAGCCTTTTTATGGACTTGGTTACGTGAACACTTTGCTGGATTATATGATAGTGTGGACGAGCCTAATCAAGATAAGTTGCAACTTCGTCAATCAATGTGGCAACCTCTATAGCATTGTTAACATCACTTAGTGGTGTATTTCTAGTAACAACACAATCTATAAAGTGATTAATTTCTCGTTCTAACGGTGACACAGACATGTCAGGTGTTAAACATTCTAACACTGATAACTCGGTAAGTTTTTTATCTTCTACTGTTCCTGCGTAAACGGATACCATGTTAATAGTATCGTCCCATACAATATGTCCTTGTGTGCCTACAATAGTTAACTTACGAACACGATCGGGCCAGTACCAACTGCCTGTAACATTGCACGTAACGTCTCCAAACTCTAAATTAAAACTAACATAGTCTGGCTGTTTATCATTGTTAAAACTGTTATGCACAACATTTAACAGTTTGTGATCAGTACCTAATATGTTTTGTACAATACTGATATCGTGCGGTAGTAAACTTAACAAGGGTGTTGTCTTAGTTTGGTATATCCCCCAGTTAAGACGTTGGCTTGTGATGTGTTTAATTTTTCCTATATGTGTTAGGTTTTGTTTAACTAGATCTAAACCAGGATGATATAAAAAAATGTGACCTACCATAAGTATTTGGTCTTTTAATATTGCACGTAACTGTTCGCATTCCTCAACAGTTTCTGCTAGTGGTTTTTCTATGTAACAGTCAAAGCCACGTTGTAATAATGTCTTTGCAGTTTCAAAGTGGTCCCATAATGGCGTTGCTACAATGGCACACTTATAATCGTTAGGAATGTCATCTAGTGAATCACCATTCCTAATATCTATAATTACCGTGTCCGTAATAGACTTGTTGTTACTTAGACTAGCCTGTATTTTGCTACCCCAATAACCTGCTCCTACTAATGCAACTTTGACCATTCTTTTGTTAATCCTATAATTTTGTCTTGTTGTTCTTGAGTAAGCGTGTGGTAACAAGGTAAGCTCACTATGTTATTGACTGCTTTGTCTGTGCGTGGGCAGTCATCACCGTTAGCAAATATTGGTTGCTTGTGCAGTGGTCCACGATAGTGTACGTTAACACTTACGCTATTATCCTGCATGTATTTTATAAATTCGTCTCTATTAGGAACTTCTATTACATAAACATAGTATGTATGGTAGCTGTCTGCAAATTCGTTAGGTGTGACTACATAATCCTGTAATTCACGGGTGTATTTGGCACATATTTCACGTTTTTTAGTTAACCAAGAGTCTAAATATTTTAACTTAGACAACACTACTAATGCTTGGAAGTTGTCTATCCTAGCATTTATACCTTGTAACTCATAGTCCCATTTATTTTTTCGACCGTGATCTCTGTACATCCTTGCTAGTTTAATTAAATCAGCTCTGCCTGTAATACATCCTGCATCACCTGCGGCACCTAAGTTTTTAACTGGATTAAAACTAAAGCAAGTTAAGTCTGCCAGTGAGCCAACCGGCTTGTCTTTGTAATTACTACCAATACTATGTGCGGCATCTTCAATTAAAAACAAGTTATACTTGTCAGCAATAGCACGTAGTTGGTCTACGTCGGGCGTTTGACCGTATAAACTTACATATAGTATTGCACGAGTGTTAGAGTTAACCATCGCTTCTACTTTGTCAACATCCATTTGATAGTTGTCGTCAATATCAACAAATCTAGGTTTTGCACCTGTCCACAATATAGACTCACTAGTACTAACAAAAGTTAGTGGAGTTGTAATTACTTCTCCGTCTTTAACGCCACACGCCAGTAACGCACAAAGTAAAGCAGTCGTGCAACTACCAGTACTAGCACATGCTTCTGCTCCTACGTATTCAGCAAATGTTGTTTCAAATTCATCTACAATAGGTCCAGTTATGTAACTGGATGTAGTCATTACTCTTTGGTATGCTTGATCTATTTCTGTTTTTGCTTCTTGATACTGTGCGTGTAAGTCTGTAAAAGGGATCATTATTTTATTTGTCAAATAGTTCAAAGTTTCGTTTAAGCCAGGTATGGTATGCTACCAGTCCTGCAGTTAGTGGAGTTCGTCTAACGTTTTCAAAATACATATTAATTTTGTTATTGTTTAGTCTGCCACGACGTGGAAAACTATGGTCACGCTCATTAACTAAAATCTGAGATCCTGGTACAATCTTCTTAATTATTTTTGCACAGTCTAGTAATGTACGTGGGTCGTACTCACATGCAGTTAAATTATAAGTTTGATTAATACCGCTGGTGTAAGGTGCATTAAGCACAATAGGTATCTGTTTGCCTATATCTTCCACGTATGTAAAGTCTAGTATTTCGTTTGGGCCGTTAACATGTATAACGTCACCACGCATTGCGTTTAGAAGCATCTTACTTACAACTCTGTCCTCAACATCAAGTGGTCCGTATACTGCACTTGGTCTGATAATAGTGTACTGTAATCCGTGTCTTCTGTTGTAGTCTTTAACAAGTTGCTCTCCCATGTACTTCATAATAGCATATTGTCCTTTGGGATTACACACGGCATCTTCGTTAACTTTGTCGTCAAAGTCTCCATAAACCATGCTACTACTAAAATACATAAAATGTTTTACTTGATATTTTACAGCCAGTTCTAACATGTTTACCAGTGCATCACACATGACGCCTGTGGCTTTGAGTGGATTGGCGTTAACTACTTTTTGTCTTGGGAAACTTGCTAGGTGAATTACAGAGTGTGGGGTATGTTTTTTAAACATAGCCTCCATCTTTTTAAAGTTCATTATGTCTATGTCATGAACTTTGTAACAACCTTCGGCTTCCAGTCTAGTGGCTTTTCTAAAACTATGTAGTGTGCTAAGTTGAGTCTGATCAAGTACTCCGTAGTCTTCCTGATTGTCTATAACAATAGGTTTCCACTTTAAACTCCCGACTAAATTTTGGCTAATTCGGCTGCCTATAAAACCATTGCCGCCTACTACTAATACTGGAAGGTCTACATGTCTAGTCATTGTGCTTTATAAGTTCGTAAAAAAATGCTTCTTCTTTTGAAAGTGGTGCAGTTATTTTTACACCTATGTCCATCTTTCCTAAGTAATCTATCTTTAGTTTAACTGGTTTGTTAAAATGTAATTTGTATAATTTGCCATTGTAACTATAGTCTAACCAACGTACAAACTCCCAACCTGCATATCGTTCTATATCTTCTTCATTAGGCAACCAAGCCATTTTGAATTGATGTATTACATGCATTACACCGCCATTGGAGCACTAATGGGCGGATGGTTTTGGTAGTTAATTAAGTTAATATGTTCCATTTTAATATCAAAGATATCTTTACTGTCGCATTCTATTTTAAGTGTAGGTCCTGGCAACGGTTTCCTGCCCATTTGTTCTACAACTTGATCAACATGGTCATTGTAAATGTGTGCGTCACCTATTGTATGCACAAAGTCACCTACCTTTAAATCGCAAGCATGAGCAATCATGTGCGTTAGTAGACTGTAACTAGCAATGTTAAATGGTACACCTAAAAACATATCTGCTGAACGTTGGTACATCTGACAACTTAGTTCACCATTGTTAACGTAAAACTGACTCATTACATGGCAAGGAGGTAGTGCCATGTTATCCAACTCGCCTGGGTTCCATGCTGTTAGTATATGTCGTCTACTAGTTGGATCTTGTTTAATGTCACTAATAAGTTTTGTAACTTGATCGACTGAGTTGTTGGCTTGAGTGTACTCAATACCTTTAAACTGTTTCTTTTCTAAAGTAACTGGTGTATGCCAGTTTCTCCACTGTACGCCGTAGACTCTACCCAAGTCACCATCGTATTTTGCTTTGGGTTTCCAGTAGTCCGCTTCTGCGTTAGCAGTCCAGATAGTTTTCTTATCTGTGTCACGTGTACCGTGTAAGATCTCTGCTAGTCTACGTTCGTCACCTGAGCCTTCTAAAAACCATATCAGTTCACTAACAACTGCTCTCCAAGCAAGACGTTTAGTAGTTACAGCAGGAAATTCTTTGCGTAGATCAAAACGCATTTGCAGTCCAAATATAGACTTAGTGCCTACACCTGTACGGTCTTCACGCTCTTCTCCGTTAATAAGAATATGGTTTAGATGTCTTAGGTATTCGACCATGGTATATGTACCTCAAAACTGCATTGATTACCTTCTCTGCTAGGAACAACTGTTCTACAACGTAGTCCCTCAAAGAATGTACGAGTGTCTAGTTTAACGTCTGTTCGATATGCAGACTTAAACCTTGTAACATAAAACTCTGAAGTGTGGGGTTTTGCCTGCTCTAATAGACTCGGTCCGCCAATTACCCAGACATCACCTTCAGTTTGACTATCCAGTTTACGTATACGGTCTAACCAGTCCTCAGTCCAGACATCTGCTTTGTAGGCTTTGTAATATTTGTTTTTACACACCACTATGTTACGTCTATTAGGCAACGGCTTGGGCATCTTAGGATCTTCCCAAGTCTTTCTACCCATTACCACTGTGTTGTTTTTAGTGTTGTTAACAAACCATGCAAAGTCCTCCTTGCAGGGCGGCCAAGGTAAACCACCGTTAAGTCCCATACCACCAAAAGCATCGATAGCGAAAATTGCTTTTATCATAAGTCTTTTAATATCTTATCTGTGTTAGGTTGTACCTGTTGTTCTACTTTGTCTATGTCAACAAAGAAGTCTACAGTCTTAATTAAGTCACTCATTTTTTCCATACGTTCATTGAGTGCAGATTCAATATCTTTAAAGCTCATACCTTGGTTTGTTAGTTCTTTCATTGAAAGTTCAACTATCGTATTATCATTTAAAATGATCTCTACAGACTTTAGTACTTCAACTGGAACTTCTGTCTTATCTATGGACTCTAGTATATCTTCCCAGCTCTGTTCCTTGTTAGGACTTAACTTTACGAGTCGTTGTTTTTTTCTTTGTGTTTTTCTTGGCATTGGTCAAAGGATCTAGTTTTTGTGCTTCTTTTGTGAGTCTAGTTGCTTCAGCAATCATAGCCTTGGCTTCTACTTGCATACGAGTTGCTTGGTCTCTATAGCCCCTTGCAATGTCTACATCTGTTAGTGCGCCGTCTTGTGGTGCTTGTACCTGTGCAGGCGCTGATCTTGTGTTAGCAGGCTCACCTACTTCTCTAGGTTCAGCTTTCTTATTAGGATCACGTACACCACGTTGAGCATCTAACTCTGCCATTTCTTTAATAGCGTCCTCACCAGCTTCCATCTTCTTCATGATGTCATTAAGTTCATCCAGCCTAACTTGGCTACCCTGTTGTGGGGTAACAATAACTTGGTTAGTAGGAACTTTTTTAATCATGCCTTCTTCATGTAACGCAGTTAATGCATTACGACCATCTGCCATTGTAGTTCTAAATAGTGCATCTGCAAACTCTTTAGCCTGTTGTCCTATCTCACTCTCCAAAGTTTTCATAACTTCGTCGTGAATCATAACAGGTAGTCTACTACTATATGCAACTAGTGCCATGTGATCTTCACCAGGTACTGTTTTGTAAAGTATTGCTACTTTTTCATTATTATGTCTACCGACATGTTTAATCATTGATTATCTCCTTAATCGTTGGCGCTGTCTGCTTCTTCTGTAGCAGGTGTTTCCGGAGCCGCTTGTGTAGTCTGACCTACAAATAGTCTTAGTTTATTGTACACTGCACCCACTGCACCCATTTCGTCTGCTTTAATTGCGCCTCTTTGTGTAACTACGTCAATAATTTGCATCATAATTTGTAAGTCACTGAGTTGCAATCCTTGAACTGTTTCAGCAGTATCCTGTGCCGGCTGTGTTGCTTCTTGTGTTTCCTCTACCGAATCTTTCTTGTCTTTCTTTGCCATTGATCTATTTCTCCATTAATTAATGTAAACTTATTTACAGTGTTATTATACTATGTAAAAATTTCTATAGCAAGTTAAAACGGTATTTCAGGCCTACGATTAATTTGATTAACTACTAGTCCAAACATACTGGCTTCTGCAGGATCTTCGAACCCTATTTCCACGTGTTCCTGATTGAATATACTAACTGTTGATATACAATAACGTCCTACTAGATTCTGATAGATGTAGTCTTCTATGTCTTTAATGTCACACCATAAGCCGTCCAGTATAACACAGGTAAAATGTGGTGGACAAAAGTCCAACGCTCTGATATTGAGAGCATTAAGTGGATTTACTATGCCGTGTTTCAACATAGTAAAAAGGAGGGGGGACAAGAAGTCCCCCCAGGTTGGCTACTACAAGTCACTTTTTGTACTCTTCGTACTGGCAAGTGAGACCAAATGGTGCTTCAGTGTTATTACTGCCGTGAATTACAAATATTGTGTCACAGTAGTTAGGATCTCCCCAAGAACCATAAGGATAACCATCCGTAAATATAATTAATTTCTTAGGCAGTATGTCTCGTTCTTTAAGAAAGTTATACACGGATTCAAAGTCAGTACCACCACCACCTTTCATTTCGTACTCGTCAATATCATCAATATTTTCTGTAGTGAAGGTTTGGAAGTTATATACATCAGTGTCAAATGTGCCTAAGTGCAGTTCAAAGTCTTCGAACGATTGCATAATACCCTTAACTTCACTGTGTATGTCACGTAACATAGCGTCTGTCATCGACCCTGAACAATCATTGAATACACAAACGTCAATCTTTTGTCCAGGTATCATGCCAGGCAATATCGCATCCATGTGAGCACCACGTTTATTGGGGCGAGTAAAACTGTAATCGTTCTTAAAACATGCCTCAATTTCCTGTGCAATAAGCTCACGCCAGTTAAGTTTAGGTTCAGTCATAGTGTCAATTAAACGTTTGACTCCTGCGGGCAAGTTACCAGCACCACTTGTCTGAGCGGCAGTTAGCATAGCCTCCTTGATCTCTTGTTTAATTTGTTCACGTTCACTGTCACTAAGAACAGGTTTCTTAGCCTGACTGTCCTTGTCGTCTTTACCTTCACCGCTATCAGAACTCTCACCTTCACCGTCTAGATGCTCGTCCAGCATCTGTTCAACTAATTGTTCTAAAGTGACTTTGTCTACTTCATCGTATAGTAAGTCATATACTTCTTCCCAACTCATGCCACGGTATTTCGGATCCCACAAACAAGGTTTAATCATTTCACCTATGTTGTGTTGCACCAAGTCATCATTAACAACATAATCTTGTGCGCAGTTGGCTAACTGTGCGTCACGCTCTCCACGTCTTCCCAAGTGGTCATATATGCAATGCAAAACTTCGTGTGCGAATAAAAACTGTAGTTCAGGAACTGTATGTTTCACAATAAAACGTGAGTTGTAGTACATACGTTTGCCATCGACAGCCGCTGTAGGACACCACTCGTCTCCATTTACTAATGTTAGCCTGGTTGCAATATTACCAAAGAATGGATGCTTCAGTAACAGTCCTACTCTAGCAGTAATTAGAAGTTCTACGGCTTCAGTATCTATAGCAGGATCTGTGGGACCTAATAGTTCTGCCTGACCTAGATCTTTCTCAGCAGTAGCACTCATTATTTCTTCTCCGTTGTTTTAACAACGTATTTGCCATACCTCTTGTGAAACTCATCAAAGCTCTTTAGTTTGCTAGGAATAAATGGTAGCTCATATGTAGTAAGAGCAGTTCTAGCACCCATCACAACTAACTCAGTTGTAAAGTTTTCCATCATAAACTTAAAGAAGTTATCAGCCTGTTTGTACCAATCGTCCAGTGCCTTCTTGTCCTCACCAACCTTGCGATAATGGTCTTGTAGTTCATAACACATCGCAATAGTAAGCGAGTACATAGCACTGATCTCTTTGGTTTCTAATGTTTTAACCTTGCCATTAAGTATGTCGATAGGTTTAGGCAACTGACTACTAATCTTTCTGTGTGCATTAAACTTGAGTGCAATACCTTCGCCTACACATCCAGCAACCAGATCCATTAATGTTTCTTCATCGTTGTTGCCATCATGTAGGATGTCACTTACGAAACTCCATGTACGTGGTGTTGCAAACGCTCTGTTAGCATTCTTAGGATCGAAGTCAAACAAGTCTTGTTTAGCAAAACCAATATAACCAACTACGTCTTCGTGTAAACGGTTGTTAACCGCATAGTGTTCCCAGGTATCGTAGTCTGGTCGAACTTCCAAGTGAATAAATCTGTTAGCAAGTGGACTAGGCATCTTGTATGTAACACCTCGATCACCTTCTCGGTTACCTGCCGCAATAATGTAAACATTGTCTGGCACTTTGTAGTGTTTGCCAACACGTCTGTTTAGTACCAGCTGATATGCGCTAGCCTGTGTGGCACTTGGTGCTGAGTTAACTTCGTCAAGGAATAAAAAGCCAATGTCGTATTGGTCTGCTTCTTCCTGACTGGGTAACTCATCTGGGTCAGCCCACTTCATCTTGTTGTCATCCTTAGAATAGTAAGGAATGCCTTTAATGTCAGTTGGGTCGTTTTGTGCAAGTCGTAAGTCCCAAACCTTGCCGTTCATTTCTTCTGCAAGTTGAGCCACAACTTCTGATTTACCAATGCCTGGAGGACCCCATAGCATAATTGGGTGTTTTTGTTCACTGCTTAGACATGCTTTAATTGCCTTCTTTACGCCTAGTAGTGTACTTGTTCTAGTTAGTGTTACTTCTGTAGTAGCCATCTACATCTCCTTTTAGTTAAGTTTTATAGTATAGTGTCACTCTGTTCAGTTGTCAAACTATAAAACTTAGTCTGTTCTAACGAACTTTCAAATGCTTCCACTTCTGATTCTAGATTATCTTTATACCTATGTAACTTTTCACGTATAGCGATTAGTTCTTCACCAGACATATTTGCGTGTAAGTCATAATCTAGCTCACCTAAAAAGTCAATCATTTCTAATAAGTCATTCATTTTCTTTTCCATAGTCGTCGTATGCCATCTAATATTGGGCCATCAATATATTGTTCCAGTAATGCTGGTTCAACTCTGTCAAACATCCTTTCAAGTTTTTCCGTATCCCCATCACGGGCATCAAGCAATACTGAGTTCATTGTTTCGTAAATCAATTGATCGGTGTAACAATTTATATCTTCCTGTTTCATTATACTTCCTTAAGCTCAGACTCAATAGTAAGATTGCGAGTCACATCTTCTGGCAAATCTTCAGTTAACCGGTCTATCATTAACTGACACTCAGCTTCTGTATTGGGGAACGGCTCGTTAATTCTTTTGCCATCTTCTAATACGAACCATCGTTTTTTAGGTGCCATAGCATAGTTTGCCATAATTTTTCCTTAGTAGGTTAGTTGTGAATCAAAGTGTGTTTCTAGTCTAGCAACCTCACGTCTAATTTCGTCAAGATTACTATCCAGTTTGTTTACCAGTGCAACTTCATCTTTCATTGATGACATCTTGCCAACAACGTCATACTTGATAGATTCCAAAAGCAATACTACATCTGCGTCTCTCATTATGCGTACCTCGGGTTAGTAGTCTTTAAGCAGATTTTCCCTGCTTCAAGTCTACGGTTCTCTTCTGAAGTATTCAAAGCCTTCATCATGCTAAGTGCCTTGACCATATTTTTGATTGCTGACTTAGGCTGATTGCCTACAATGCTCCACGCTTCTTGACCAGTCATTACGCTACCGCCCTTTCTGCAAAAAGTTCATCAAAGCCACATGGTGCAACAATAAAAATTCTGCCATATTGGTTAACAACGATGTCACCTACTGATAAACTGTAAGCACCTCTTGGCATACCACCTGTGTTACCTACGTGGAAAACATCTTCCAAGTTTTTAGCCTGGACGTCACCAACATATTTGTACTCACCACCAGTGTATGCGTTCTTAGCATCAGTTTGGTTGTAGATCCTGCTGTCCTCATCGTAAAACATAACGTCACGTCTGAGATCGCTTTCAAATGGTACTTGGAAGATTTGGTATGTATTCATTTTAGCTCTCTTTTTTAGTTAATATACGTTGTATTATAGACTCTTTTGGACAAAAGGTCAACCTATTACTTTGATGTCGCCCTTAGCCACTTCTTCAAATATTTCTGTGATGCGCTTGATGTTGTTTTCACATTCACGTTTTAGGATATTGCTCTTTTTAAGTTTAGCCTGAAGAGCGTTTAGTTCAGCCTGTTTTATTTTTCTAATCATAAAGCCTCCTTATTATGAAATAACGCAACCAAAAGGTCAACCGAACTAAAATGCACGTAAATTGTCCGGAACCTTAATTGCCACTACACCAGTGTCCAAGTCTTCAAAAAGTTGCTCCAGTTTTTCAATACGTTCAGCATTTTCTTCTTGAAGAAGTTGTAGTTTTTTGTATGTGGCTTGCGCCTCTTTAAGTTCTGCCATTGTTACTGATGATTTATAAGACATATTATACAACCTCCTTATTATGAAATAACGCAACCAAAATGTCACGAACTCTTTCACGG
>Ga0209630_10005394_pt1 | contig 10845 bp, 9 predicted proteins | sample COG_01_FD_184745 | JGI IMG/M metagenome (GOLD analysis project Ga0209630, IMG submission 184745) | Pelagic Microbial community sample from North Sea - COGITO 998_met_01 (SPAdes) (version 2) | ecosystem: Environmental > Aquatic > Marine > Neritic zone/Coastal water | place: Helgoland, sampling... | reverse complement strand
CGTCGTAACCCACTAACGCCACCGGGAAACTCCGGAACGATGGCGTGTAAATCGCCAATCGTGAACCGTTCGTTGTTCGGAAAGGCATTCTCAATCGCTCGTAGGCAATCGAACGCGTTTTTATTAGTATTAGTATTGTTTTGATTCTCGGATGATGACGATGACGATGACGATGAAGAGGAGGACATACCGGTAGTAAAAAGCATATCGTTGTCCTTGTTGTCGATGATGGTATTATTATTATTATACTGCTCTGTTTAAAGATGTGATGTGTTTACAACAGAGAGAGAGAGAGAGAAGAGAGATTACTCTTTTAACGAAGAACAAACAGACAGAAGAACGAGAAGAGAGTTTTTTTGGGTCGGTCTCTGGTCTCTCGGTTTCTCTCTCTCTCTGTTTTCTCTCTCGTTTGCGTGGCACCTCTTTTCATATGCACTTTTTTCCTCTTTTTCTCTCTTCTATCCTCTTTGTTTGCAAAGGATAATAAAAGCTTTACTTTTTGTCCTCTCTCGTGTGTACTACATACACACTTTATATAATACACACACTTTAACACGCACACATAAACACGCACATAACGCGAAGAAGACGATGAGTATGAGTTTTACTGCGACCACCACCTCTTGTTCGGCGACGAAGACAAGTTGTTGTTCACTTTTAAAAGGAACAAAAAAACAATCATCATCATCGTCGTCTCGCGTGTCGTCGTCGTCACCAAAATCATCAACGAGAAGAAGAATAAAATGCTTTGCTGGCAAAAACGAAGAAGAAGAAGAGAAGAAAAAGACTCGCGACGACGAAACGAAGAATACCACGATGGCGAAAAAAATCGTCTCCCTTTCGACGGCGTTGGGCGTGTCGCTGACGATGACGACGATGCCATTGGTGGGTGATGATGTCGCGCAAGCGTACGAATATAATCAAAATCAAATATCTCAACTCGCTGGGTTACAAGCGAACCCGGTGACGAACGCACGCGCGTTGTTAAGAAACTCACTCCCGATCGATTGCAAAGAAATTCGCCAGATACAAAAAGCGTTGGAATCGATTTCGGACGATTTGAGAGTCCCGGGGGTGAAATTTTCCGGCGTCGAGGAAAGCGTCAACAAGTCTTTGAAAATCGTCAAGAACGACGCGAACAAAATAGTGGACAAAACGGCCTCGGCGAAGAAAGACCAGGTGAGACAGTACTTGAAAGATTTAGGGACAGAATTGCAAGATTTCCAAACGATTGTCGCGAACAAAGATAAGCAAGAGGTGCCAGTCGCGCAGCAAAAGTGTTTGAGTTTGGTGACGAAGATTGAGGAGGCGTTGGTGAACGAGTTTCCGTACCAAGTGCCGGCGCCGTACGACACGACGTTGCCGAGATTAGAAGGTCGAGCGACGGTTGAAATGGAGGTGAAAATTAAAGACAACGCGGTGACTCCGGGGGGTAAGCTCACGATCGTCTTGGACGGGTACAACGCGCCCGTATCGGCTGGGAACTTTACGGATTTGATTCAGAAGAAATTTTACGACGGGATGAAAATCCAAAGATCGGACGGTTTCGTCGTCCAATCCGGGAAACCAGAAAATGCGCCAAAAGGCGTGGATGGCTACATCGATCCAGCCACGGGCAAAGAACGCTCCGTTCCGTTGGAGATTATGCCTGAAAGTTCGTTCATGAAGAAAAAAGCGCCGGAATATGATTTCACGTTTGAGGAAAACGGCATGTACCGCGAACAACCAGTCTTACCGTTCAACGCTTTTGGCACGTTAGCCATGGCCAGAAGAGAAGCCGATAACAACTCCGCGAGCTCTCAGTTCTTCTTTTTGTTGAGAGAATCGGAGTTGACCCCGTCTGGTACGAACATTTTAGACGGAAGATACTCCATCTTTGGTTACGTCGTCGATAACCAAGAGTTGTTGAGAGACATGAAGGTTGACGACGAAATCGTCAGCATGAAAATCGTCAGAGGCGCAGAAAACTTGGTCAAGAACGAGCGCGCGGCACCGACGCCGACCACCCAAGAAGAACAAGCGCCCGCTTCCGAGTAAAGCATCGATGATCGTTTTTGTCCTTCTCACCGTCTTTAATATCATCATTATCTTACCACCGCAATTTAATACTAATACTAATACTAAGCTTATTCTATCTGCAGTAGTAGTTTTCTCTCGCTTCGTACGTCACTTTTTGCCGTCAAAGAAGAAGAAGAAACATTAAAAGAAGACGACGAATAAGACGCATGATGATGATAAGGACAACGCGTCATCGCGCCTCGTCCTCCTCCTTTGCCACTTTTGCGTGTTGTCGTCACCTCCTGCGCGATGAGTATTGTACTGCGAATACTTTTAACAACAACAATCGTCGACGGAGTTACCACCACCACGGGAAAAGAATCACTCTGAAAGAATACGTCGTCGGAGGAGAAGAAGAAGAAGAAAAAGAAGGATTTTCAGAAACGAAGCTAAAGACAAAAATGGCGTTTCCAGAGCTGAACAAACACTTGATAATCTCGGGGGCCGATGACGACGACAATAACAAAGAAGAAGAAGAAAAGATGAACATTGGGAAGAATCAAGTTTTGGTGAAAGTCCGAGCGTTTTCGGTGAACCCGTTGGACGCGGAAGTCGCGCGCGGATATTTAGGAAAGTTTCTTCCACGCTTGGATGGAGGAAAAGGCGGCATTGGATTAGGGAAAGACTTTAGCGGCGAAATCGTGAAACTGGGAAGAGGAGGAGGAGATGGAGGAAAGTTTGAGATTGGGGACGAGGTGTTTGGAGCGATATCGGCGGCGGATTTTAGGAACGGGACGATGGCGGAGTACGTCCTCGTCGACCGGAAACAGTTGATGAGAAAACCAAAACGGTTGACGCATAAAGAGGCGTGCGCGATACCGTTTGCGGCGTACACGGCGTACGCGTGCTTGAGAACGACCGGGTGCGTGGATAGGAAAGATCCAAAGAGGATTTTGGTGTTTGGCGGCGGGAGCGCGGTTGGAGAGTGCGTGGCGAGGATAGCTTTGAGGAGCGGATTCGCGTCGACAGTGGTTGCGACGGCCGGGAAAGCGAGCAAACAGATGTTGATGGAAGACGTTGGCGTCGAGCGAGTGATTGGATACGAAAACAAAAAGAAGGATGGAGAGATGAAGAATCAAGATCACGGCGACAGTAGTAGTAGTAGTAGTAGCGGTAGTACAACGAGTAGCAATAGTAGTGGTAGCAGTAGCCACAATAGCGGCGACAGAAAAACAAGCGAAGTGAGGGAAGGCGAGAACTTTTCGGCGAAGAATTCGCGGTTCGTCGATGACGCCGAACCTTCATTCGACGTCGCCATCGACACCGTCGGAAGTGCAAAAACGAAGTTCCAAGCCGCGAAAGCGCTGAAAAAAGGTACGGGCACGTACATCACCTTACACGGCGACATGGCGCAACTCATAGGCGAATCTGGCGTTCTTCGCGGCGGTGCCCAAGCGTCTTTAGAGCTCTTGCGCGAAAAAGCCTTCGCTCGACTTCAATACGACATCGGATACGATTGGGGGTACGCCAACGCGAACGATTTCGACGCCACGAATTTGATCGAATACCTCGTCGATAAAGGTTTCTTATCCGTGAAAGTCTACGACGATACGAAACACGAACAATCAGGACCCTTCCTCGGCTTGGAGAGCGTGGAAAGAGCGTTCAAAGCGTTGGGAGACGCGTCGAAAAAAGGGAAAATCGTCGTCGAGATGCCTTTGTAAACTTGATTGAGCGCTCGCACTTTGCGTAATAGCGAATAATGAAATGTTTGTCTTGTGCATGAATTTGATTTTTTTTCCGCTCTGTTTTTTGCTCCCCATAAAAAACTACTCCTGTACAAAATGTTTGCCGCTCAAAACCGACAACACGTGGTACAAAACGTTGACTCCTTTAATTGCGGTGGTCGTGTTTCGAGCACTTTTTTCAATCGGAGGTTTCAAAGGAGGATGAGTTTGGGATGTTGTTCTCCTTGTCGTTCGTTTCAATCGAAGAAACAAAATTCGTATCTTTCCCGGTCGTCATCATCATCACACGAAGGAGGACACCACCACCACCAACAAAGCATAAACAAACACATCCAATTCAGAGGAACGAACGTCAGTACTATCAGCAGAAGAAGGAAATCATCATCTCTCGTGGTAGTTCGAGTATCGTCTGAATCGTCGTCGTCAAACGGTGATGATGATGATGATGATGATACTAAAGGAGAAGAAGAAAAAAACGGTGACGTTTCGATGTCGTTCGCGGAGGAATTGAGAAAAAGAGGCATCAAAGAAGCTTCGGACATAAAAAGCGACGACGAGAACGGAGAAGGAACGAGCAGCAGCAGCAGTAGCAATCCGTTTGCAAACGTAGCGAAAGCGGTGAAATCTCCGTTTGGATCGTCGGACTCGGCGGCGGCGCCAAAACCTCCACCGAGGTTCGCGCAGCCGCGCGGGGACGGCGACGGCGGGGCGAACAAAGAAGAAGACGACCAGTTGAAAAAATCGAGACTACTAAACAGCGAAGGTTTAGAGGGATTTCCGACGCGCGCGGGCGAACTTTTGAAACTCGCCGTGACGTCCACGGCTTCGTTTGCGCCTTTAATAGCGGTTATTTCGGTCATAACCATCGGCACGTGGTCCATCTTCGGCGCGGACTTTATTCACGGCGGCGTGAGCAGAGATTTTGGAGGCGGAGTCCCCAAGTACGTAGCGCCAGAAACTCTCTTAGCTGAACCTACGGTCGATGTAATGGTGCCGTTGAGAGCACCAAACGTGGTCGCCGCTGAGTATTAGTTAAACTCGCGTCTCCCGAAAAGTGTGCTTCGCGATACGTTTTTATTATAGTAAACTACATGCGAATATATTAAAACAACAAGCTACTAAAACTTCGCGAGCATATTAACATTCGCATCTTCTTCTAAGTCTCTTACTCTCTCCAGCTAAACATTACAAAACAAGGACGTGCGATCATACCATCAATCGTGTCGGGTTGTCGTAAAATCTTTTAGAATACTACAACAACAATCACGACAAGGGTGAAGGAGAGATTTACTTCTCTTGTTTTCTCGGTGCTCTGCGAGGCGGTTCTCTGATTCTTCTCGCCTCTCTGGATCGCACTCTCACGACTTTGCTGTGAATCGCAGCAGAGATGGAGTAGTGCACCTTTCTGTACATCTTCGGTAAAGTATACGTTTCGTACGCGCACGCCTCTTGGAGATCGCGAATGGCTGCAGATTCAACCATGTTTCTAACGATGAACCTCTTCACGGCTTTGTCTTTTGGCACCAACGCACCGCTAGATTCGCAAAATACTCTCTTGACCTGTGTAAATGTGGATGAAAAAATATCGCACGAGTCAGTTTCGATGGAAATAAATGGACACAAAACGTCGCGTCGTCTTCGCGTCTTTGCAAATCTCCGCGCTTTTCCAAAACCCGCTCATTTTGGGTTTGAACGTAAGGAGCAAAAACGACTCTCGAAATCGTTCACGCGCGGAAAACATCCACTCGCGACCGATAAAAACGACACTCGCGATCGATTCTAGATGAACAAATGTTCGCTCCGTGTAAAACAACGTACGTGTCCTCTGGCCCCGGAGGGTTTGTTTCTCCCGTTCGCTCGACGTTTCTTCGGCATTTTTTCTTCTGTGGGTCTTGTTGTTTGTGAGGAATGAGCTTCGTTTGAAGACCCAACGACAGACAAAAAATTCGCGCCTCTTGAATTCCTAAAAAAACAACACAAAAACAAACAACAGAGGCAAAAGTGGTGAGATGCAGTAGTTGAGAACAATACTACTAACTAATAATGGCGAATACTAATAATAGTAATTTTAAGGGAGAGAGAGAGTACAAACAAGTGCCACTCTTTGGAAACTGCATGACAACTTTGATCCCTCTGGAATGGCTGGACGTCTCCGACTACCGACCAGTGCCGGATAACCAAGAAATGTTTAGCGATTTCAACGCTTTAGAGCCGTCGATGATGTGCGTGGAAATTGTCGAACGCGTCGGAGACGACGTGACTGGCGTACACTCGCAAAAGTTCAGAGAAGAGGACAACTTGGCAAAGTTTTACTTGGAGGACTTGAAAGAGCTGATGGACATCGCGACGAGGGATGATGATGATAGTCACAACAGTAAAACGATCAGAACGAAAGATTGGAGATATGAACTCTCATCTGGGAGGAAAGTACACTCAGACGTACGCGCGATATTCGTAGACGGCAAAAACGAGGACGCGAAGAAGGAGGCGATGAAGAAGATGGAAGATTTATCGTTGACGCTACCAAAAGAAGATGACGACGGAGAAGAGGAACGGGAAGGAAAGCCAAAGGAGGAAAACGACGACGACGTAAACGACGACTACGTAAAGAATAAGTGCGAGTGGATATCCTTCGCCGAGGAAAAAAACTGTCTCGTCCCTTCCAAGGAAAACCAAGAAGGCAAAGACTCCACTCGTTCGGTCACGATATCCATGTACGTGCACAGACTGGAGAAGAAATACGAGACCGATATTCTCGTAAGTTTCGTTCGACCGAGTAGTAAAAGTGATGATGCTAATCATCGCGTAATAGCAGAGGATGAAATACAGGAACAGAACAATCCCGGGACGGTTGCGCAGCAAACGCTTCGGATGTTGGACTGGAGTCTCTTAGGATTAGACGACGATTCAGACGACGTAAACGACGACGACGACGAAGAGAGTCTCGAGTAGATAAAATGCGCGTAGTAGAATATAGTAGAAAAGACTGTTGTTCAGTAGTAGATATATAGTATTTTAGTGTAGTCCTTTAAGCATGATGGACGAATTCTTCATTTTTCTTGCTCGGCATCTCCTCCCACACAAAACAAGACTCTTCACTTGGTCGTCGTCATCGTCTGCTCCGATTCGCATTCAAACGATGACGGCGACCGACACTACATCCTCTACATCCTCCTCAAAATCGATGCAAACGTTCCTCGACGAGTGCGCGTTGATAAAAAAACAGCATCGACAAAGTTTCAACGACTTTTCGTTCCTTCGAGTATCTCCGCTGGCGTTCGTGAAACCACTGCGTAAGGACGACGATTCAGACGACGATGTGAACAACAAGAGAGCAAAAATGAGTGCAAACAGAGAGACGAAAATACTAAACGAGCTGGAGATGTGCGAGCGAACGGGAGACGTGGTTTTTAGAGCTTCTTCGAAGATGAAAAACGAATGCGTTTTTCGTCTGAATTCACTTTCCGTGGCCGAGGAGGAAGAGAGAAGAGGAAGAAGAGGAAGAGAAAAAATAATCGCGTACCGAATGAAGATTTGGACTTTAACGGACGAGAAAGAGAAGAAGGTGGTGTTGTACGATAATTTAACAACAGAGGAGGATACTATGAATAGCAGTAATAGGAGTAAAAGTAGTTTTAAGAAGAGTAAGAAACTACTCCTGGCGCGCGTAGACGCGGATCCGAACCGAACGAGCGACGGGTTTCAGTTGAGAGGAGTGAGTTTGGCGCTCGCTGCAGAGGCGGAGAGACTTTCGAGGACGAACTCTACCTCTAAGGAGGATGAGAACGATGGTGATGGTGATACGCTTAAAATTGAGATGACATCGAACGTGGCGTTCAAACACCCGTCGATGAATAGAAAGAGCGATACGTTCAGAGAGATTTTTAAGGACGTGGACGCGAACGCAAAATTGGCGTGCGAAGCGCGTTTAGTTGAAGCGTTTGAGATTATAGAGATTCACGAACTATCCACGTACGAGAAATCAACATTCGCTGATCGTGATAAAGACGACAACGACGAAAAAAATGCACGAGTAGGAATAGAAATAGAAGTAGAAGAAGAGAGACGATCGAGATGTGCCGTTTTGAAGAGGGTCGTGGTCCCGGGCGAAAGTTGGGAGACGCCTTCGGATTTTTCAGAAATCTCGCTGAGGATAAACGACATGAATGGTAAAAGTAACGCGCACACGTTCGTTTTGAAAAGACACGAGAGTAAGAAGGATTCCTACGAGAGATTCGTGATGGCTTTGGTGAGAACGATGCGAAAGAAGGAGACGTCGGTTGCGTTCGTTCCCAAAGAACGCTTCCTCGATTTCACGTTCCCGCAACACGAAGAGGTGGGGAAGGTTATCGATGCGATACGTAAAAATAACAACAACTCCTACGATTACGAAGACTACGTCGCGATTGAAGTGCACTTGATTGATTGGGTGAGCGCGAGAGACTGTTTCGGAGACGGAAAAGTCATAAAAACGGTGCTGGAAAAGAGGGATCCGTCGAAGAGTTTTCCGAACGATTCTCCCGTGCAAGATACGAAAGTGTACATTTCCAATCTCCGCGCGAGCGCGAAAACCACATCAGGGACTGAAGGTATAATAGGCACCGACAAAAACGAGCAGCATCTAATTGGCGAAGACTTTTCGTTTCGATTAGCGTCGGGAGAGATGCCGCGTGCTTTAGAAACCGCGCTCCGAACCGCGTGCATTGGCGAAACTATTCGCGTGACTGTAGATGTGCGAGAAGAAGAAAGGACAGCGTTTGCGCTCAAACAACGAAAGGAAAGGATGCGCGCGTATTTAGACTCGTACGTATTGAGTGATACGTTAACCAAACTGGTATCTCGAGACGACGACGAGCAAAATCTGCTCAAAGCTGAGGATGGTGGTTTTCGACTCGTGCAAGTTACGTTTGAGTGCACTTTGACGGGCTTTGATAAGATTGTCAATTGGTACAGCGACGCCGTCGCCGTTTGCATCAAAGACGGCGAAGATTTGAAAACGGACGCGAACGCGCTGTTCAAAAACGGTATGCTCATCGAAGCGTTGGAAAAGTACGAAAGCGTGGCGCAAAAGTTGAATCAGCTCGCCTCGCGCGTGTTGCTCGAAGAAGAAGAAGGAGAAGGAGAAAAGTACGAACCTCGGATCGTCGCTTTGAGAAACAACGTGCTCTTGAACGCCGCGGTAACGGCAAAGAAGTTGAGAGATTACACCGCCGCGAGGAAAAGCTTGGAGAAAATTCCGGAAAATGAGAGATCGTTCAAGGCTAAAATGTTAAAAGGGTGCATTTTTCTCGACGAGAACGAATTCGATTTGGCCAAGGAAGCGTTCCGAGAGTTGCTGACCGATATCGCCGCCGACGAAGACGAAGATGAAGTGACTAAAGACGAAAAGAAGAAAGAGCTAGAGAGAGAGCTTGCGCGCGTGAAGCAACTCGAGAAGCGGGCGTTGGAGGAGATGCGAAATAAGTTTCGAGGTAAGCTGTAAAGAGTAGTAATTGTAGTAGTAGTGGTAGTAGCAGTAGTAGTAGTAGTAATATTCACAAGCGGAAACGTTTCTTGTTGTTGTTGTTGTTGTTGTTGTCGTTCTTTTAAAAAATTCGTATATGTATAATAAGTGTTCTTTTACTCATCGTCCGAGTAATACACGGTTTGGTTCAACGCTTTCACTGGACTTCCAACGAACCCTTCGTCGGTCCCAGCCGCGTACGTGACTCGTCTTTTCGCGCTTTTCTTCTTCTCGCTCGTCGAAGACCCGTTGTTCTCGCCGCCGTTGTTCAACTTTACGATGCCGTTTCTCTTCGCGTCGTTCGACGACGATTTATTCTTCTTCTTCTTATTGTTATCGTTTTCGTACGAGTACGACGCGTTCCCATACCCTCTGTCCTCCGTGTAATACTTCGCCATCTGCACTTCCTTCGGGGCAAACCCGCACTTTTCGTAAAACTGAACGTTTTCCGCGGAGCAGTCCAAAATGGTTTTATAACACTTCACGTGGTTCCTCGATATAATCGACATCGCGTCAATCATAACCTTCCCTAATCCAGAGTCTCGCGCTTCTTCGTCCACGACGACGTCTTCTACGTGTCCGGAGAGACCTAAATTTCGTCCGAATTTCCGTTCCACCATTAACGTCGCCGTCGCGAGAATTTTCGTTTTCTCCTCGTTTTCCAACACGTAACAAAACTCCGGTCCTTCTCTCATTTGGTGCCAACGTTTCACGAATCTCTTCTTTGTCATCTTCGGCGCCACGGTGAGTTGTTTCAGCAGATCCACGAAGCCTTTCTCGTAATCGTTCGCTTGTAACCGTCGAATGGTTTTTTTCTTCCCGAACTTATCCGTCACGGAGATTTGTTTCGGTGGTAAACCGTATCCTCTCGAGAACGTTTTCGCGACGAACCGTAACGCCATCGCGCTCAGAAATCCAAAAAGAAACGGAATCTGCGTTTCTTTGTGATTCGTGAGAAGTTGCACGCGCATCGTGGTGTTGTTGTTATTCGATTTTCGTCTTTGACCGTTACTGGTGTTGTTGTTGTTGTTCTTCGATCCTGCTCTCGGTGGGTACATCTCAGAAGACGAAGAAAAAGCAGCGGCAGAAGAAGAAGAAGACATTGAAATTGATTACTCAAAAGTCTTTCCTTCGAAGGATTTTGAGGAAGAAAAAAGTCTGTTGATGGTGTTGTTCTGTTGTTCTTTTCAAAGGACAAACAAAAAAAAGTCGTTTTTTTGACTTTTTCAGAGAAGACGAAGAGAGAGAAAGAAGAAGAAGAAGAAGAAGAAGAAGAAGAAGATTCCTTTGAAAAAAACAAAAGAAGAAAAAGAACTTTTGCTTTTTTCGCCTAAAAAACACACACGAATTTTCACATCAAACTCCGTATAAATAAAGCATGTTGTTGTTTTACTAAAAAGAGAAGAAGAGACAAAACGAAGAGACGACGACGACGACGAAGAAGAGAAAAAGAGCATCAATATGTCTTCTTCGCTCTCTCTGTTCGGGTTTGGAGTCACGGCGGAGGATTTCACGATGTCTCGCTCTGAAACGTTGTTGTCTTCTTTGTCTTCTTCTTCTTCTTCTTCTCGTCGTCGTCGACGCTTAGAATCAGAC
>Ga0209630_10005393_pt1 | contig 10850 bp, 9 predicted proteins | sample COG_01_FD_184745 | JGI IMG/M metagenome (GOLD analysis project Ga0209630, IMG submission 184745) | Pelagic Microbial community sample from North Sea - COGITO 998_met_01 (SPAdes) (version 2) | ecosystem: Environmental > Aquatic > Marine > Neritic zone/Coastal water | place: Helgoland, sampling... | reverse complement strand
AGGTGTGCAGGCGACGAAGCCGCTGCTGTCTTCTTGGCAGAGTTTACCGATGTTGAGGGTGTTGAAGCCGTCGACGTCTTTGCTTGGGAGGACACGGTTAAAAGTGGCGGTTTCATTGATGTGCTTAGGAAGTGGCGCTTGAATGAGGATACCATTGACGTCGGAATCTGCGTTGAGTGCGTCAATCTGAGCGAACAGCTGTTCTGCTGTAATGCTTTCAGGGAGCAGTATTAGGCGGCTTTCGATACCAATTTTTTCGGCAGTTTTTTCTTTTTTACGCACATAAGAGACTGAGGCTGGGTCTTCGCCGACGCGGATGAAGGCGACCACAGGCTTTTTACCTGAAAGTGCGCCGACTTCGACGGTGAGTTCTTCAATGATGGATGCTGCGATTGCGTTGCCGTCGATGAGTTGCATGATTGATGTGTTGATCAGATTTTTGGTTAAACTTTAAAGGTGCGTGGGAATTTATTCGGCGAGGCGGATGGTGCGAGCCTGAATTATTAGGTCTTTGCTACCCGCTACTACTGACCTGACTTTGCTGGTAATTTGCACTTTCTTATTTAGCTAGAGGCGGAGGTCGTTTCGGTGTAGATACGCTGCGCTTATCAGTACTGTAATTGGATGGGGAAAGTGTGGGCCAAATCATGAATCATGAAATAATGATTGGGGGATCCTGGGGCTTTATTTGGTGAAAAGGCGCTCGATATCTTTTTTGCCGAGTATTTTGATGCCGCCCTTAGGGATGTTCTTTAGGATGATGCCGCCGATTTGTACGCGGACGAGTTTTTTGACGAAGTAGCGATGCGCTTCGAATAGTCGGCGGATTTCACGCTTTTTACCATGATGAAGATGTACTTCGAGGCGTCGTGCAGAACCTTCGCCTAAAACGGGGGCGGGGATGACTTTTTCCGCTTTGAGGAAGTCACCCTCAAATTCAACGCCAGCCAATAGTTTTGGAATATCTATTTTTTTGAAATCTTTGTTGAGCACGACGCGGTAGCGCTTGGTGATTTCGGTGCTCGGGTGGGCGATCTTGTTGGCGAGGTCGCCGTCGTTGGTTATAATGAGTAGGCCTTCGCTGTCTTTATCGAGTCTGCCGGCACAAAAGAGACGCAGTCGCTGGAGATCTGGTTGCAGGAGTTGAAAGACCGTTTTTTCGGCAAAAGGGTCTGAGTTAGTGCAGACGTAGCCCTTTGGCTTGTTCATGACCAGAGTGATGGAGCGCTCTTGTTTGTGTAGGATTGGCTTGTTGTTTACGAAGATCGCTGCGTTTGGGAGTGCTTTGTCGCCGAGTTCGGCTCTTTTGCCATTTACGCGTACATTACCATCTTCAATTTGGCGCTCTGCTTCACGACGTGAGCAGATGCCTGCGTTGGCTATAATTTTCTGGATGCGCTGTTCTTCCGGCTTTGACATACGTGCACTTGAGCCTACTTCCGGCTCTGCTGTCAATATTGCTCGATAAAAGTAACATTCGTGCTTGCCCCGAGTCGGAATAATGGGGAAGACTTTATCTATTATATAAAGTGAACTTACTTTTTTGAATGACTGAAACGACTGATAAGAAAATAGCCCTTGTTACTGGAGCGGGCCGTGGAATTGGCAAGAGCATAGCTGAGCTACTTGCAACCAAAGGGCATCATGTGATTTGCGTGAGCCGTTCTGCTGAGTCTTGTGGTGCGGTTGCAGATGCGATCAATGCGACTGGCGGTTCTGCTCAATCGCTTGCAGTTGATGTTGCCGATAATGTGGCGGTTTTAGCAGCCTCAGAGCAATTATTGGAAGAGCATGGCAATATCGACATTCTGGTCAATAATGCAGGGATTACCAAAGACGGGCTACTGTTCCGCATGGGCGATGATGCCTGGAGTGATGTGATTAATACTAATCTCACGAGCTGTTTTAGTTGGATTAAGCACCTTGCGCGTCCGATGACCCGCAAACGTTGGGGGCGCATCATTAATATTTCGTCAGTAGTCGGTTTGACTGGAAACGCAGGACAGGCCAATTATGCAGCTGCTAAGGCTGGCATGCTTGGCCTCACGAAGAGCCTCGCCAAAGAATTTGCGGCGCGGAATGTCACTGTCAACGCCGTGGCTCCTGGATTCATCGCAACTGATATGACTGCAGAGCTCAATGAGGAACAGCAAAAAGCCATTGTTGGAGCGATCCCCATGAAGCGTATGGGCAGCGCAGCAGACATCGCACACGCAACAGTTTTTCTCGCTTCAGAAGAAGCAGGTTATATCACCGGTCAAGTTTTTACAGTTGACGGTGGTATGGTCATGTGATGCTGAAAAGACTTTAATCTAAACCTAGTATATTATGTCAGAACAAACAATCGAACAACGCGTATCAACAATCATCGTAGACCAGCTCAACGTAAATGAAGAGCAGGTAACGGCAGCAGCGTCTTTTCTTGACGATCTCGGTGCTGATTCTCTCGACACAGTCGAGCTGATCATGGCATTTGAGGAAGAGTTCAAGGACGAGATCGACGGCGAAATCCCAGAAGCTGAAGCTGAAAAGCTACAGACTGTAGGCGATGTCGTTAAATACATCACCGAAAAAGCTGGATAAGCCCGTTTTCTACACTTCATAACTTAAGCCGCTTAATCGCGGCTTACTTTTTATCATAGACTATGGACGAATCGTTTAAACGACAGCGAGTAGTGATTACCGGTATCGGAACTGTCACAAGTTACGGCAATGGAGTCGATTCCTTCTGGGATAGTCTGCTTGCTGGTAAAAGTGGTATCGATCGGGTGCAATCATTCGATACAACGGAATATGCATGTAAGGTCGGAGCGGAAGCTCTGGAGTTTAAGCCGGGTGATTTTATGGATCCGAAAGAAGCTCGTCGAAATGACCGCTTTACTCAGTTCGCGGTCGCTTCGTCTAGGCTTGCATTAGACGATGCTGGCATCGATCCCACAAAGCTGGATGCGGACCGTTTTGGTGTGCTGATTGGCTCTGGTATTGGTGGAATGTTGACGACTCAGACGCAAAGCCGTCGTCTCTTTGAAATGGGGCCGCGCAAGGTTTCTCCATTCATGATTCCTTCTTTAATCGCAAATATCGCTAGTGGTGTAGTTGCGATTGAGGTCGGTGCTCGTGGTCCCAATTACGGCATCGTCAGTGCCTGTGCTTCTGGTACGCACAGTATCGGCGAGTCATTCCGTATGTTGCGCGACAATGATGTCGACGTAATGATCGCTGGAGGTAGTGAGGCTGCCGTCACGGAACTCGGTTACGCTGGGTTTTGTTCGATGAAAGCGATGAGTACAAATTCTAACGACGAGCCTACACGAGCTAGTCGTCCTTTTGACAAAGGTCGTGATGGTTTTGTGATGGGGGAAGGCGCTGGAGTCTTAATTATGGAGACGTTGGAGCATGCGCAAGCACGCGGCGCGACGATCTACTGTGAAATTGCTGGATATGGTGCGACTTGTGATGCGTATCACATCACGTCTCCCGATCCAGAAGGTAAGGCACTGTCGTTTGCTATCTCCAAGGTGATTAAGCAAGCGGGCCTGCAAGCGGAAGATGTTGATTATATTAATGCCCACGGCACTTCGACTCCATATAATGATAAGTTCGAGACTGGTGCGGTAAAGAAAGCGCTGGGTGATCATGCATACAAGATCCCTGTCAGTTCTACTAAAGGTATGACCGGGCACTTGCTCGGCGCTGCGGGTGGTATTGAATCTGCGGTTTGTGCCCTTGCGATTCGCGATGGTAAGATTCCGCCGACAATCAATTACGAAGAACCTGATCCCGATTGTGATCTCGATTGTGTGCCAAACACGATGCGTGAAGCAGAAGTGAATGTAGCGATTTGTAATAACCTTGGATTCGGCGGACACAATGCGACGCTTCTATTCAAGAAGTTCGTTTAGGACCGATCGCCGATATGACTAAAGCAGAAGCCTGCGAGTTGTCGCGGGCTTTTTCGTGTTAGCGTTGCTTGTCGAGCTTTGTCATTCTTCTGGGTCGAATTCACCAAGCACGTCTTCTGTAGCCAAATTCAACTGTCAGCCTCGATCTACTCCGCTGCCAGGTATTACACTGATTAACTGGATTGAGCACTCTCACGTCTTGACGTCTTGCTCCTTTATGTCGCATGATAACAGTTATTTCGACTCATGCAGCAACATAAAGCACTTATTCTTCGTAGTAACCGTTTCCTGGGTTCGTCCTTGGTGAATAAAGGCTTGTTGTCTAGTGAAGATTTGGATTCTGCAAACGAAAAGTTTATGGAGGCGATTCGATCGCCTGAGATGTTAAAGAATGCTTCGATATTAACGTCGCTGTTATACGATTTGAAAGTGTTAGACGAAGCGCGATTGCTCGATCATATCGTCGAGGAGTATGGCGTCGGCCTCATTGACTTGAATCAGATTCAGCTGCGTTCGCTACCTTCAACCGAGCTAGACCTTTCCCTTTGTTGGGCCTCTTCGACAATACCTTTCGATAAGGTCGAAGAAACTTACATGGTTGCGACTTGCTATTATTTAAGTGCGCCCGTGGTGAAGCACTGGGAAGAACTGTTGAATGGTAAAGTCGTTTGGTATGGCACTTCAATGGCATCGATGAGTCGAGGTCTTGAGTGCTTAGAGGATGTATTGGCAGCTGAGAAAGCTGCAGCCGAAGCGGCTGATGAGGAATAGCGCGTTAGATAGAAATAAGAAATATGGCTTATAACGTTTTAATTTTAGATGATGATGTGGACTTCAATAGCTTATTGACGGATATTTTTGAGCAGGCGGACTACATTGTCACGTCGCTCACTGATCCAATAGAAGCAGTTGAGGTTTTTAAAAATAATGATTTTGATCTGGTGGTGACTGATCATAGAATGCCGGAGATGACTGGTGCTGAATTCATGGAAGTGATTAAGCAAATTAAGCCAAAAGTCCCTGTGATCATGGTTTCTGGTTTTATGGAAAATGATACGATTCGTACGCTGATTAGTGGCGGAGTCGGCGGAGTTTTCCTTAAACCGCTCAACATCTTTTCTCTGTTGGATCGCACTGCTGAACTCATTGATGAGGCGAATCGGTTAAAGCAGAATACCCATTCGCATGCCGGTGCTTCAGTTGGAGAAGTCGAAACAGAGGCACGTGGATTTTCTTTTAACTCATTTCCGTGCAAGTCGCAGGCATCCATTGATTTTGCGGAACGCCTTTATGGCCTTCGCAATTTCAAATCGACTTTATCTTTGATTGGTGAGCCTGGCACGCAATTCCGTCTAATCTGCGAAGACATCCGAAACTTCTACGAGAGTGAGAAAGAGCACTTTATTTATTTAAGCCCAGGATCGTTTGATACAGAGCAAGTGCTCTCGATGTTTGAGGAGGCCAAGCTGTCAGGAGCAGAGCGAGTTACCTGTGTGCTGTTAGATGTTGAGTCTATGACGGATGCGCAAAAGCATCTCGCCACTGCGTTGTCAAAATGTACTGGGGTATTTGAGTCGATCGAGATGCCGTCGAGGGCAATATTTTGTGCCAATGGAGATTTAGATGTGCTCTTTGATGAAGGGCGAGTTGACGAGGATTTGTACATCCTTATGGGCACAGCAGAAGTTTGTGTGCCCGCCTTGCGCGATTGTGCATTAGACATTGCGATCTTGGCGCAGCAGATGGTCGTCGATATTATTCGAGAGAAGGGGTTGACCTCAGTGTCACGATTTGAAGCCTCTGCTAGAGATTTTCTTAGTAAACAATCATGGGATAATAATTACGAGCAACTACGTGTGACCGTGCGGCAAGTGATGGAATCCAATCCCGGGGAGGTATTGATGCTCTCGGCAGTCACTGCTGCGCTGCAGTCCACTACGCTAGCTTCACCACGGGCTCGTTTTGAGTCGCGCCTTTCACATACACGTGTTGATTATGTGCGAGCCGCTTCGATTCTTTTCGAGGGTGATAAAGCTAAAGTTGCCGCCTTTTTTGGCACAGATACGGCAGTGATTGAGGCAACATTAAAGTAAATTTAGGCGCCCAACAGATCTTAAATGGAGTAGATATTATGGCTGGACGAATATTAGTTTTAGACGACGAAGAGAACTATGCTGAAATGCTTCACGATCTTCTGCGTGAGAACAACTACCGAGTCGATATGGCAACACGGCCTGAACGGGCAATTGATCAATTGAAGGAGATACCTTACGATCTGGTCATCTCAGATTATAAGATGCCTGTCATGGATGGTGCGGAGTTTCTTAGAAAAGCCCGAGAGCTGTATCCGAATCTTCCCTTTATTCTAGTCTCTGGTTTGATGAATACGCCTGAGTTGGTCAAGGTGGCTAATATGAGTGTCACTTTGGTGATGGAAAAGCCATTGGATACAGCAGCATTCTTAGCCCACGTGGCGAAATTTGCAGAGCAGATGACGGACGAGGAGAAAGAGGCATTTGATAGTGAGCATAGCCCTGATGATGCTCCAGCGGTTGACAATGATCTGGGTTGCCCTGAAGAACCACGTTTCTTTAGTGCAGGTTGCGCAACATCAACACGCTTTATGCAAGCTGCGTGGAATATCAGTCAGAATAGCACGAGTCTGTTTATTCTTGAACCTGTTGGTGGCGATGCAACCCTCGCCGTAAAGGACATTTCGTCGTGGCGTGGCAATCAGGATAAGCCGATACAAGAATTTGCTTTTGGAGACTTCACCACTGCAGATACCAGTAAGCTCAATGAACTGCTTACGGATGAAGAGCACAGCGATGTTCTTTTGATTTGCTTGTCAGCAATAAATCAGGTGTCCGAGGCGCAAACTCATTTGGCGAAAATCTTACAGTCAATCGAATCTGCTAAGAATGCTCTTTTTGTTTATGTGCTGCAGGACCCAGACTCGGATATGCAGTTCTTACAGCAGGCAGATTCGCTTGGATGCATCTTGCCGCCGCTTTGTAAACGTCCGATCGACATCGCTCAATACGCGCATCGTTTTGCTCGTTTGCTGGCTGATAGTACAGGCAAGTCACGAGTCGCAGAATTCACTCAAGAGGCGGTATATGCTCTCTTAGCGTTCGAATGGCAGGGGAATTACCAACAGCTTCAAACAGTCATATCGGCTGCGGTCAAGGCGAGTAAAGATGCACCGATTGGGCGAGAAGTCTTGGCGGATGAACTAGACGAAAGTGTAGTGACTGATCCAGAAGTCCGTCTGACTAAATTTGTTGAAAAAGCTCAAGCTGAGCAACTTAAGGATGAGTTGATAGCTTCAGGTGATTCTGTGGTGGCCTTGGCGCGTCGACTTGGACTCGGTTCAACCGTAGAAAATGAAGACGATTTAAAACGACTGCCCTTGCTCAATCCGAAGCTATCGAATCTTTAAGGCCCCGACCCTATAAAAACTGAATTTTCACTGACTGACCCCAACCCTGTACACTTATGGCACTTGCCCGTATTCAAGCTTCGATCGTTAAAAATTTGCTCAAGATGGGGCATCTGTCGGATGCGCAGTGCCAAACGATTATCGATACGGATGAGGATTTTTCAGGTTTGGCTCTGGAATCGCTGTTATTTGAAGAGTATAAAATTTCCCCCTTTCAGGTCTTAGTTGCAAAGGCCCAAGCATTCGATATGCCGCCGATTAACGTAAAAAATTGTCTGGTCAATGAGGCGACGTTTTCGAAATTAGAGCAGGATTTTTGCCGTGAAAATAGCGTTATGCCGCTCGGGTTTGCCGGTGATTGTATCATCGTCGCCGTGAGTAATCCGTTTGATCTCGAGACGATTAACAAAGTGAAAGAGATGGCTGGAATGCCTGTCTCGGTACTTCTTGGGCTCGAAGGTGCAATTAATGATGCATTGCGCGGTGATGAAGAAGAGCGACAGGCCGTGGGTTTTGGTGATGTGGTCGAAGCGCTCGGTATGGATTTTGCCAGCGATGAAAACTTGGAAGATGACTTATCAGACGAAGAGTCTGCGCCGATTATTAAGCTGGGTAATCGTATCATTGAAGAGGCTTATTTTGCTGGCGCCAGTGATATTCATATTGAACCTTTTGAGACGGAGACACGAGTGCGTGTCCGTATCGATGGTATTTTGAAGCATCAACTTTCAATGCCGCCTGCGGCGTCGGGTGCACTGCTGGCTCGTTTAAAGGTAATGGCTGAGCTCGATATTGCTGAAAAGCGATTGCCGCAGGATGGGCGTATACAGTTTAAACAATTTAACAAAAAAGGCATCGACGTGGATTTACGTGTAGCGACAGCACCACTGAATTATGGTGAAGGTGTGGTCATGCGTATCCTGGATAAGCAAAAAAGCACCTTGCCGCTGCCTGATTTGGGATTTTCCGAAGAGAATCTCAGCCGTTATAGAGAATTGATCACGCTTCCCTATGGTATGGTCTTACACTGTGGCCCGACTGGTTCTGGTAAGTCGATGACGCTCTATTCTGCGCTGAATGAAATTAATAAGGTCGATGTCTGTATTCGCACCGCGGAAGATCCGATCGAGTATACTTTGCCTGGGCTATTGCAGATGCAGATGCAGCGTAAGATCGGTCTTACTTTTGCGACTGCGCTACGCGCATTCCTTCGTCAAGATCCAGATGTTATTTTGGTTGGCGAAATTCGTGATAAGGAAACAGCTGCCATCGCTGTTGAAGCCGCACTTACTGGCCATATGCTTTTCAGCACCTTGCATACCAATGATGCACCGACGACTGTGTCTCGACTGACTGAGATGGGCGTGGAGCCGTTTATGATTTCAGCTTCTTTAGTGTGCGTGTGTGCCCAACGGTTGATGCGACGTGTCTGTAAGTCGTGTAAGCAAGTCCATCTCCAGACTGGTAACGAAGCTGCGATTATGGAGCGTGCTTTAGGCTGGGCTGGAAAAGTTCCGCATGCGAGCGAAGATGGCTGTCCGAGTTGCGGCGGTAACGGCTATAAAGGCCGTGTCGGGATTCACGAATTGATGGCGACCAGTGAAGAGCTTGTCCAAGCGATCAATTCGGAAGAAGAGGCGGTTGTGCTCAAGCGAATTGCGATGCGCAATGGAATGAAGACTTTACACCAAGACTGTATGCTGAAGGTGAAGGAGGGCTTGACCACAATGGAAGAAGCCTTGGGCGCGGTGCCGCCTGACATGGAGCAATACGAAGTTTCCGAAGATGCCTAGCAACTTCTTAATCTAGCGCGGCTAGGATCGATTGAGCGATCCGCGAGCTACTGCCTTTATTCTCTGCGTGCCAATCTCTGCCCGCTTGTGACATTGCAGCTCGTGCCGTCGAGTCTTTGACTAGATCAAGGACCAGTGCTTTAAGGTGGTTTTCGTCGGTTGCGTAGAGCGCTGCACCACTTTGCACTAAGGATTTTGCTACGGCTTTAAAATTCGTCATGTGTGGCCCCATTAAAATCGGAATGCCGATCCCAGCTGCTTCGATCGGTGTTTGCCCGCCTATATTTGGCTCAAGGCTTTTGCCAATAAAGGCTAGGTCAGCCACTTGCGTGAGGCGAGCAAGCTCACCGGTTGTATCGGCCAGCTGAATACTGACGCTGTTCGGTGTCGCAGTGTTTTGTGAGCGTTGATGCCAAGTGAGCGGTTGCTGTTTAAGTAAGTGTATGATTTCCCCACCACGCTCTGCGTGGCGAGGTACTAAAAGTAGACGGCAATCGGTACCTGTCGCAATCACACTCGCTTGGATGCGCAGGAGAGCCGCTTCTTCGCCTGGCCAAGTCGAAGATCCGAGTAAGATGAACGGGGGCTCTTGCTCGGGTTGATGTCCAAATCCAAGTTCTTCGCAGAGCGCCGTATGGGTAGCCTGTTCGAGTTGCGCTCCAATTGATACGTCAAATTTGATACTGCCAGTGGATTCGGTAGTGTCTACATTGGCACCCAGTTCAATGAGACGAGCTTGGTCTAGATCGCTGGCTGCGAAGATGTAGTCCAGCTTTTGTAGTAGGCGTTTTGCGAGCCTGGGCACTTTTTGATAACGCTTAAAACTTCTATTTGAGATACGAGCATTGATCAAGAATGTGGGGATGCCGTTGTAACGGGCTCGATGCAAGTGCTCAGGCCAGAGTTCGCTCTCAGTCATAATAATTACGTCCGGCTGGATTCGTTGCCACGCTAGCCGTGAAAATAGCCAGAAATCGAGTGGGAATATGCCAATGCTATAGACGTGATCTTTGTAGCGTTTTCTGGCCTCGGCGTATCCGGTGCTGGTAGTCGTGGTCAGTACGATTTCAATAGTATTGTCTGCGTGTAAGGCTTGGATCAGTGGGCCAATTGCTAGTATTTCGCCGACGCTGACTGCTTGCAGCCAAATTCGTTGCTTGTTCGGGGCGGGTGGGCTGAGTCGCCGGAACCTTCCGAGCCGATGCTGGAAGTCTTTTGCGTAACCGCCACGCCGCCACATGCGCCAAGCGTAGTAGGGCAGCACCACCAATAAGGCGGGGAAATACAGTAATCGATAGAGCCAAATCATTTTAGAGGATATCAATCGTGATTCAGCCAGTTTGAAAGTTTAAAAGCGATAAAACTGAGCTGACGCGCATCTGTGGTAAAAAAAATAGGCCAAACGCGTGCATCTCTAAGCTGGGTTGTCGGCTTCTATTCCTGCATTGGATGTGTGTTGGTAGCGATATTCGACCGCCCATGTTTCGCATATGAGCCTCTGGGCTATTTAAGCAAATAATGGGCTAAAGTCCGAATTCTATTGACCTCAGAGCTGCGGTTAATTTGTTCAACGCCTTCCTAAGGAGAGGTGACAGAGTGGCCGATTGTGCATCCCTGGAAAGGATGTGTGGGGGTAACTCCACCGAGGGTTCGAATCCCTCCCTCTCCGCCATTGGGCGCAGCCCAATTAGGTAAGAGGGATGAGATGCGAAC
>Ga0209630_10005392_pt1 | contig 10851 bp, 17 predicted proteins | sample COG_01_FD_184745 | JGI IMG/M metagenome (GOLD analysis project Ga0209630, IMG submission 184745) | Pelagic Microbial community sample from North Sea - COGITO 998_met_01 (SPAdes) (version 2) | ecosystem: Environmental > Aquatic > Marine > Neritic zone/Coastal water | place: Helgoland, sampling... | reverse complement strand
AAAAACCCGTGTGGACCACTCTTAAATTTCTAGTGTGATACTAAAGATGATAATCTCAACTTCCAGTTTTGTTGCAGCCCTGATTGCAACCGCTGTATCCTCTGCCTTAGTAGGACACACCCTTACTACAGTATCGCAACGCCGTGAACCCGTGCCTCATCATAATTTTGTTGACGTAAATCCATGCAATTTCTGTGACTACGATAACGCATCCGACGAGGGCTTTCACCAGGCAGAACAAGACTCTAATTTTATAAGACTTTGATGACTTATTTTCTGATTTAAAAGCAAAGATGAAAACAGACGACCTCATATTCGGAATCATCATACCCTTAGCAGCATTGTTCATTGGTGTATTGCAGTGGACCAACAAGGAAACATTGCGAAAATTGTGGAAATATTGGTGGATTATATTTATTCCGCTCTCAATTTACTATTCACTTTCTTGGATTCCAAAAACATTGAAATCCATCTTCTAGAATTAATGGATTACGCGCAAATTATCCCTTTTTTATAATAAATGAACAGACGATTTATTATACTTTTGTTAGTACTTATGTTTATGTACAGCGGACTTAAGAAGCTCATCAAACTTGGAAATACAGAAACAAAGCAATTTACGAATGTATACGGTTTCGAGAAACCGGTTGCTAGATTTCTAGTATTTTCCGCGGGACTTTTAGAAGTTGTTGCGTCCGGAATTATATTATGGTACGAATTCTCGGGAACAAATTCTTCGACTCGAAACACGATCGTCAACAACGCGGTGTCCGCGTTGATTGTCTTTACGATTCTAGCTACTCTCTTATTTAAGATTTACCCTCGTGTTAAAATGTCTCCCTTACTGGCCAATTTATCCGTATTAGCAGGCCTCATTATGTACAAAAAATATCTCCTGGAATAATCCTGGGCACTACCCACATCAACGTAACGCAAAAAATCCCTCGCCGGCTGACGAGGGATTTTTTACCTTTTTATTTTTGTATTTTTTTATTTTCATGCTGCGGGGCTAAAACCAGCTAGGAGGGTTTTTTGCACTTTTGTTCCATTTCAGTGTCCATTTTTCTGTAGGTTTTGTTTTGTAGTAGTTTCTGTACGTCTCCACACCGTTAAGACGTCCCTTTGAGTCTCTGACAGCACACGACTCGAACACGTCGTCGGAAATGGCACAATCAAAGTAGTCGCACCCAGTGGGAATACCGATTGTAGCCCGCTTGTCGAGGCGGGGCGCGCTAGCCTTGGTGTCCACGCTGCTTCTGCGGCACAGCTTGGGAAACCCGAGCTGTTTCAAACGCATAAGGTGGGATTGACACTTGTGGACTTTACCATAACGACGAGTGTATTCCGCACACAAAGAAAATCCAAGCGAAACGGCCCACTCGTAGTGGGAACGTCGAGCTCGAACCCACTTGGCGGATGGATGATTCTTGTGGGTGCACCTATACGGCTTCCACTCACACGGATCGCTCGCAATGATACGCGAAATCTCAAGCATGCCGGGCTGATTCACGTGCCACGCCGTGTACAGTAGCTGAGTTGTCTCGAGAATCATCTTGACACAGTGCTTGTCGCAGTGGTCCAGCGCAGCTTTTTTTGCTAGGATATTAAGTAAGAAAAGATTCATTGTTTTCTGACTAGCAGCTTTTTTGATTTTACACAAAAGTTTAAAAAAAAACCATTTTTAAAAATAACTCTATTTATTTTTCAATCAACCACTTCCTCTTCTCCGTCATCTTCTTCGACTTTCGCGCCCTCGTTTACCTCTTCCTCCTCGTACACATACTCTACGTCTTCGTCTTCTTCTTCCGATTTCGCACCGTCCTCTTCGTCTTCTTCTTCTTCCCCTTCCTCGACGTCTACGTCGTCGGCTTGTACCAGATCCTCTTCTTCCTCGATAGAAGCCTCCTCTATGGTGTTCAGATTCAAAGGAAGAGCAAACTTCAGACGATGTCGATGACACTTTTCGATGCTTTCTAGGGACAGTTGGCCTACAGTTCCGTCCTCCATCTCTTCTCCGACCACCATACGCGTTCCCTTATCAATCACCAATCCATCGTACACGTAATTCCCCCATTGAGACTTACGTGCTCCTACCGAAGTCTCCGTCGTGTCGGGCTTCTTTCGCCGACCGCCCCTGCTCTGTTTCGGCGCTGCGCGACCCGATAAAATACGATCGACCAGCTTTGTTTTTGTGCCAGACACGGGATGACCCAGCCCGCGACACTTTTCCTGAAGTTCTACCCTCTTCATTTTCATAAGTCGTCCGCGCTCAAAGGTAGATGCGGCCTCCCCGCCCGTCGTTTCCAATCCTCCCGTCAACCCTTGGAGTTCTTCAACCGGAATTGAATACACCTTCGCCACCTTCTCGATATAAGCGTTCATCTTGGCAGACACCCACGATTCGGCAATTTCGGCAATCTGAATAGCGTTCATTTTCTTTGTTTTAAAAGACTGATATACTTTTAAAATCATTTTTAGATTTAAGAATACAACGTAAAATCTTAGGCCGTCGCTTCTCTGACAAGTATACGCGCTTCTAAATAGGCGGCAGCCAGATTTTGGCCATTGGGACTATGTCGTGTTAGTCGAATTTGTCGTGGGCTCGCCGCGCCGGCGGCGCCAAGGAGGTTAGCATCTATGTATCCGACCACTCCGGTCCCGGCAGCGGCCTGCGTGCCCAGATGCGTCGTGATTAAGTTACCGACGGATGTTGCTTGATGATTATCAGCAAATTCAAGAATAATTGTTTGAGTCGCATCCGGAGTTGTAGGCGCCGGCACTTTGATTCCAAAACCTCGGCTAATTAAACCGTCAGAATTAGAGTCTTCCGCACTCAGAGTGATTGTGACAGTGTTAGCGGCATCAACACCGCTATATTCTTTAAGCGCCACATCACGGTCGGTTTCGCCCCTACTATTCAATATGTTCGTTTGTACCGAAATATTGTTGTTCAAAACAGAATTTATAGACATTTATTGTATATAAATATATTTTTTGTGTCTTTACTTACTAGAGACTTATGCCACGTTTTCTTAACTCTATGTCTAATCTGACACCGGCACCGACAAGGCCTGCGGCGGTAGCACCATTTCCAACTCTTGAAACTGCAACCGTCAATGGACCTGCGGCGTTGCTCGTTATTCTGGCGGAATAAATCGCATTATCAACAGTAGTAGCGCTTTGTTGAGTTGCGTTCACAAACACATCATGAGTAGAAGTCGTAGGCGCCGTACCAGCAACAGTTACTGCTGGAAAAGTTGCAGTGATGGTTTGAATATTGTTCGTAGCACCGCCAGCGAGAGCATTGACTATCCCTGTTAGTCTAGGAGTACCGTCTTCCATTTGGGTGTTGGCGATCGCCGCAGCTGCGGCGGTGTCGCCGGTGACAGTGACACTCTTAGCAAAAACGGCTGAAGAATCTAACAACAGACTAAATTTATATGTGTGATTCATATCAGCGACATTCTGATCGTTTACTTTTTGTACAGACATTTTATTTTATAGAAAACAATATTATTTTTGTCTTTAGACTAACTTACGAAAAACCTCCCGTTCCGGTAGCAATATTTCTTTTGACCACAGAAATTACTACACTAGCAGTTCCAGTTTGCGCGGCGCCGGCGGCGGCACCGGTCGGATTTCTAGTAAGAACTATTGTCACCGCGCCACCGGAGGTATTAATACCGCCGGTGATGCATCCTACGTCGGTACCGAACGCGGCGGTCGCTTCAGTCGAAGAAATCTGGCAAACAACTTTATGGGTTGCGTTCGTCCAATTAGGCCCTGCTGTCCACGCAGCATCAGTAACTTGCACCGCAGTTCCACCCACGGCGTCTTTCACGGAAAGTGTGAGTACTTGTTGGGTATCAGCGGCGGAAGCCGCCACGAGCGCGGCGGTCCACGACGTTTCTCCCAAAACAATATCAGCGGCGAGAACATCATTAGCACCAGCGACCGCTAGAGTTCTTGAAAATACCGAACTAGAGTATTGTCCGTCGTACACAACATTGTTTCCGACGGCGCTTGTATTTTTATCAACTACTTTTTGTACAGACATTTATTTTATAGAAAACATATTATTTTACGCTTTTCTCTTTTTCTTCTTTGTAGTTGGTTTGTCGGCTTGCTCAAGACGCTCTTTTTCGATCCGCTGACGCTCAAGACGCTCTTTTTCGATCCGCTGACGCTCAAGACGCTCTTTTTCGATCCGCTGACGCTCAAGACGCTCTTTTTCGATCCGCTGACGCTCAAGGCGCTCTTTTTCGATCCGCTCACGCTCAAGGCGTTCTTTTTCGATCCGCTCACGCTCAAGGCGCTCCCGTTCAGCGACTTCTGCGTGTTGCTGAACCATTGCTCTGGTAGGAGCACGTCCGGGTATATAAGTAGAGTTATTTTGAAGATGGTTAACTGACATTTTAAATATAATTTATTTTTTTTTAAACCATGCCTAAATTTTCAATCGGAGTTCTCATATTATGTTTGAAGAAGAAACGTTTGACGTCTTCCATCACGGGTTTTTTTCGAGTCGGTTGTTCTGTTATGCTGCCGGGCAGCTGCTCCTCAATGGTAAGAAGTGCTCTTCCCGTTTTGTAATTTAGAACAGAAGTGTTTAATTTTTCCGGAAGATCGTTTATGGTTTTCCATTTTTTGATTAAATCAAACGATTTGCAAACTCCAATTCCGCGTATATTTGGATTGTAGTCTGTTCCACACATAATACAAAAGTCCGTAAATTGGGAAGGAGTCATGTCTAGGACGTCTATCATTTTTTGAAACTTGATTCTGCGCATAGTTTTAGTGTAAAAGTCGGGTTTGCACAAAAACGTGTCGGCGTGGTAAGCGAGACAATCACTGTCCTCTGACAAAACGGCAGCAGCTTCTTTAGCCTTTACCATTCTGGCACATTCCTTTTCAGCTTCTCCAGGCGCCATTTTCCATTGTACACAGAGCACGTCTAACAGTTGTTTTAGAGTGTCATAATCCTTGCTTGTGATAGTGAACAAGTGTTTTTTCATTCTCGCTAGTTTTTCTTTTACAACGTGTATGTCAAATGAGGCTACAGGAGCCCGGTCAAGAAGTAAACTAACACGTCTGGATGATATGGAGTTTTTGCTTTCCTTGTTCCAAATGTCTGTAAGTAAAGTTCGTGCAGCGTCGCTTATATTCTCTAACTTTCCATTTTTGTCGTTGTATTCCTGCACAGCCTTTTCCAAATCAGTCACCCTGTCTTCTTGTTTTTTCCTGGCTATGGCACGTTTCCGTTTTTCTTGCGCCTTTTCATCTGGAAACCCGTCGTCCAACACGAAGAAGGGATGCACCTTGGATCTAGACATCCAGGATATTAGAGTGACAAATGCGTCCAACCACGCGTCAGGTGCGGTGGCTTTGAATTTGCACATAAATATAGCAGTGTCGATAGCGATCGTTTTGTGCGCATACTCGTCCATTTTAACTCCTCTGTCGAAAACTTCCGGATATTTTTCTATTAAAAATTTCGTAAGATTTTTGATTCCCATTTTGCCTTCTGCAGCTCGGCTCCCTGGGTTCAATCATTTTTAAATAAAAATAACCACGCAAGGGAAAGAGTTAATACAGAAACAAGAGTGTATATCACTGATTCTATAAATTTTGACAATCCGAAACATTTACCAAAAATGTTTGCGACAGTATAATTGACAATAGATACAACCACAAGTAATACAGGAGTAGTCCATCTTGTTTTTTTCACCCGTTTGCTAACAACTTGTTCGATTGCGTGTAAAGAGTGTAAATCTTCCGGGTTCGGCTGAGAATCCAAGTCTTCGAATTCAGAAATGTGTTGTATATTAACTTCGTCCATCCTTTTTGTTCGACTTAGATCTCTCATTTAAATGGTGTTTGCTCCGCGACGTGAAACCATCCAATGTTTTCAATTTCAACTGAGTGTGTTCGCAAATGGTGGTTAGATCGCAAACAAACTTCAGGTCAGCCTTATATGTTCGTTTGAGATTGCTGATTCCAACCATTGCGTTTTGTATATCGCTAACTATCACCGTCGATAATTCGTTCAAGTGTTCTTGATCCGCGTCTCTATATTTTTCGTATATTTCAAAAGCATAGTGAATGGTTTTTTTCAAAAATTCCAATGTTTTAGTTTTGTTTTCGCCTCGTAAGTATCTAATAATTGGAGTACACCAGTCGTCCGCCTGCCTAGCAACGCAGGTGGTGTCAATTTTATCTCCTGGTCTAACGTTTTGCAAAAATTTTAAACGAGAAATTACTTCGGATGCTTCCATTTATATTCTGGTTTATAAAGATCCGTCTCTTTTATCAAATCGAAATGACAAAAAGCAAAAAGGTTATTCTGAAAAAACTAAAGAGGGAAGGTGAACCCGAAACGCTTTGGCACCCGGAATCTAGATTGGTGTTCAAATCCAAAAAGGAAAGAATTGTTGTTGGACGACTAAGCGAAGATAGCCAGGAAACGGTAGTTGACGAAATGGTTATTGATCTTTGTGGACAATGGAAATTCAAAATAGATCCTACTTTAGTTGAATCGACAGACGAGGAACCCGAACCCGAGCTCGAACCCGAACCCGAACCCGAACCCGAACCCGAACCTGACACGAAAGATCACGACGACGAAACGCCGGAAAAAAATAAACCAACTCAGGACAGTTCCACATCGCAAAGCAGTTCCACATCGCAAAGCAGTTCCACGCCGCAAAGCAAAGACATCCTGGAGCTGACCAGCCAAATCAACGATAAATTTACTGGTTTAATGTACGAATTACAGGACAGAGAGAATCAGATAGAATGTTTGACCAATGCACTACGTTTAGAAAAGAATAAGAGGATTAGTTTGGAACAGAAATTCGACAGCATTAAAAAGCTGTTTTCTTAAAAGCTGTAACGTAAAAAAGCCCCGTTATTATCCAATTCGCAGGATAATAACGGGGCTTTTTGATTTTTATAAATTTTTTATTTTTACTCATCTTCGATTGTCCACTCTTCATCTTCATCACCACAGTCATAATCAGATACTTCTTCTTTTACCGCGGCTGTAATTTCTTCATCTGGAACGTCTTCTAGGATCAACTCATCATAATCCTCGTCTTTGTAATAGTCTGGTTTGCGCCTTTGTCGTGTATGATAGACCATATTGGCTAAGTCAATACCATCGTCCTCGGATTCAGATTCAGTCTCTTCCTTCGTAGGTTCTGCGAACAGAGCACGCATTTTACGACGAATTTTCACTGCTTCGCGTTGATCTTCCCAGCACGACATAGACAATATTAAACGGTGAGCATACTTAGTCAACTTTTTCACTAGCTTATCCGTAGAATCGTTGCTCTGCGCGGTAGATCTTTTCAGAGTAGGCATTTTAGTACCAGTTCCACGTTGCAATGCAGACATCCTTAAGTTTTGTGTTTTACAACTTTTTCACAAAAAAAATATCATTTTTAAATTTTAGAAAAAAAAATTACTAAAAACAAACGACCTGGTGCAACGGCAGCACGCTTCAGGGGTGCCTGATGAGATCGAGGTTCGAATCCTTGGGTTGTTATTTTATGTGGTGTCAAAAATCAACGATTCTTGACACGCCTGCTCCTCCCCGAGCGTCTGCTTCTCGAGCGTCTGCTTCGCGATGTGGAACTAGGACTCCGGCGCCTCGTTGAGCGTTTCAGTCTTCTTCTAGTCGATCTTTTCCTTCTCGAGCGTCTGCTTCTCGAGCGTCTGCTTCGCGATGTGGAACTAGGACTCCGGCGCCTCGTTGAGCGTTTCAGTCTTCTTCTAGTTGATCTTTTCCTTCTCGAGCGTCTGCTTCGCGATGTGGAACTAGGACTCCGGCGCCTCGATTTTGCGCCGATTTTTTTCAGAGGAGTTTTTCGCTTTCTACGACATCGTCTGCGTATTTCCTCCTTGCTGAGCTCCTGAGCTGTTTTAGGCGTGCTTTTGTTTACACGTCTGCTAGGTCTACAGTAAGGATACGTCTTTTTCCAGTTAGAAACTGAAGTTTTTGGACGTCCACACGAAACTCGCTTTGGAAGTTTGCATACGTTTATCCATTTTTCCTTGAACCAACGTTGAAGACCGCTATTGCTAGAGCGACGCGATCGCGACGTTGATTTTTTGCCCTTGCTTTTGTATTTTCCACCTCTTTTCTTATATTCTCTAACTAACCAAGCGCTCGCATATGCACTTGGCCATACTTTGAATTTTCGTTTAGCCGCCGCCTTTACTCGGTTGTATAGTTGTGGATTTGCAGGGGAATTTTTTGCACCGCCTTTTAATTCCCACTTTTTACAATTCCACTTAGGAGTTTTCCCTTTTTTTCTGTCTTCGCGTGCTTTAGCGTAGCACGCTCGTCTTTGTTGTTCATTTACAAATGGCATTTATTTGTAAAAACAAAAGTTAAACTCGTTTCCAGTCATTGGAAACGAGTTTGCTCTGCATGGGACTCGAACCCATAACCTTGGCCTCATAAGGACCACGCTCTGACCAATTGAGCTAGCAGAGCTTTAATGATTGTGAACACATTTTTAAATAGAGTTCGTCGTCCCTGCTTCGCGATGCGGGGCTGCGTCTTACCTCATCCCTGCCATTCCTCGAGCGCGTTTACTTCCTCCTCGGCGCGCGATTTTTTTCGCTGCCTTCCTCACCCTTTCCATTGCATCTTCGCTCTTCTTTTTTTGCTCTGTTGTGTTACAATTTTCAACGCAACGTTGTCTGGTTTTGAACGTTCCTTTCTCCGACTTTTCACAAGAATTCAACCTGTCTTTAATGATCTCAGTGCTGGGGTCATATGGTCGCACACATTCCCACAACCACTCACTTTTATCAATCTTCTGTTGTCGTTTTGGAGGGGGTCGAGGATCTAAAATGTCGTCATTTCTACGCGTTTTTTTCGGGTTTCTTTGTGAAATAAATAGTCTGAATTCCGCCGGCGTAACACGAGATCTTTTAGAACCTCCTATCAATGGACTTCTTATATGATTGTATTGCATTTATTAAGAAGCGATATTATTGTGTTGATGCAATTTGACTTTGTGATTTTATAAAAATACTAATCGATCCTATTTCACCAACATCAGACTTGATTAAAAAGGGCAACTGTCTTTCTGTAAAAATGGATACGTTTGAATGTAGATTGGATATTTTACAAAGTCTGGAAATTTGTTGGTTTCCGAACGTTTCGTCATAGCGTATCTCATCCTGTGTATCGATATCTCCGTATTCAACCCGTCTTTTTACAATGTTTCCGGCGTCTACGTCGAATTGAACTTTTCCTCCGTAAGTTTTAATTTTAACGTTTTTTCCAATGCAGAGTATGTCTTTATAAATTTTTTGAAATTCCGACGATGGTATCACGACAGGGTCATAATTGTAGCCTTTGGGTATATCCACTAAGATATTTTGCACCCTTTGTATTTTTAAAAACGAGGTCGATACACGATTCGCATCTTTAGGTTTAATTTCGATGGCTATCTCGTTTGGAACGTCTGTCAAGATGTAAAGAACCAATCTGTCTTTCTTTTTAACAGTGCGCAACAATTTGTGCAAATGAGTTAGCGTTAGACCTATAAAAAGACTTGATTCTCCCCTTAACCCATCTGTGTTAAATTCAAACAGTTCAAACTTGCTTGCATCCAGTTTGAGATCAACCAAGGCTAGACGATTGTCATCCATCTGCCTTAAATAAATACCATCCCTCTTCAGCTGAAAACAACTTGTTTTAAGGTTAGTCTGTAGAACTTCAGCCACAACTTTTACTAAGTTAGCATAAGGAGTTTCTGCTCGAAAAATGTATTTTTTCATTTATTACAGGTTTTTACGCTCTTTAGTACCGTTTGTAAAATCTCGTCCGTACTTTTGCCGAAAACATCCAGTTTTATCATTTTAACGGCTGCTTCGCTGCTCATCATCTCGTGCATTGTTTTAATCGTATGCTTTCGAACTCCCTTCAAATAGTCTAGCGTAATGTTGGACTCGCATTCCCTTGCGCGAGATTTGCACCGTTCAAAACACACTTCCGGACTTAAATCCAGGTAAATATTTACATCCGGAAATTCTACTAATACATCGTACAGACGACGGGATGTGTCGTGTTCCAGCAATGACAAAAAACCATTTTCCCTTGCTAAACGAGTAAATGCTAAACTGTCTAAATGGGATCTCTCGACAAACACGATGTCATCTTTCCCAAATTTACCGCTTTCGCGGAGAAGTTTATACGTTTCTTTCATTTCGGTCAACACTATTGTTTGAAACAGAAAGCCATACCGTACCGGATCTTCGTAAAACAAAGATAAACCTTCGCCCCATTCACCTCTATCGAAACCCTCCATAACGACAAAATAGCCTTTTTCTTTTAAAGTTCTCAATAAAGTTGATTTTCCGCAAGCAATATTTCCATTTACACTGATAATTTTGACCATTTTACTATACCCTACACAAATCTCTAACTCTTATCATTTTTATTTTGTCAATTACAAAACACCCCTGCATCCTCGCAACATTTCTGACAACCAACACCGTTGCCTGGACAGTTCGACGGGTCTTGAGTGGGATCAAAGCTTGACGTTCCTTGCGTACACTTCTGACACGACAAGCCGTCGTCTGCCGGAGAATACTCGTACCCGTCTGGACATTGACGAGGCCACTCTTCAGGTCTGCCGACCTGAAGCACACCGTCAGGAGCGCATCGGTTTGCTCCTTGAGGCCAGTTGCTTGGCGTCAAGCTTTCAATCTCACAACAGTATTTTTGAGCATTAGCCACGTTGTCGTTACCATCTCCCACTATACAACTGCTTACATCTTGGTCTGGCCAATGAGTTGATCTGGTAGTAAATATCAAAGCACCTGTACGTT
>Ga0209630_10005391_pt1 | contig 10852 bp, 8 predicted proteins | sample COG_01_FD_184745 | JGI IMG/M metagenome (GOLD analysis project Ga0209630, IMG submission 184745) | Pelagic Microbial community sample from North Sea - COGITO 998_met_01 (SPAdes) (version 2) | ecosystem: Environmental > Aquatic > Marine > Neritic zone/Coastal water | place: Helgoland, sampling... | reverse complement strand
CTCCCCCAATAATAGATATGTCCACGGACGGAATACTTGAGTATCAGGGCACGAAACGGGTCCTTTTCCGTGGCGACACGTCGAATATCGTATTCGATACGCGAACGACCAGTCTAGGAATCGGGGTTACCGGGTCAAATGATCCCAGCTCAAATTTATATATAACTGGAAACGCCTACGTTTCATCTAATCTCGCGATCGGGGGTGTCATGACCATGGGTGTCGTCAACGTGGCGGCCCGTCATAACTTACAAGCAGTGACGGATATGGGGAACGTGACCACACATACCGTGGAGTTTACGAATCCTACGACGAGTATTGTCGCTTCAGGGAATGTGGAGGTGGCGAACGATCTGACCGTGAGTGGGAATATAACGATGAATGGTGAACTTTTAGTGTCCGCAACAGGGGGATCATCTCAAAATCTCAATGGATATATGATACATACATTTTCGTCGGATGGAACATTTACCGTCACTTCACCCGGATATATAGATTTATTGATAGTAGGTGGAGGTGGTGCAGGTAGCGCTGGAGACGACAATCAAGGCGGCGGTGGGGGGGGAGGTGCGGGTGGTCTTCTTTACTTCTCTGACAAATATGTTGGAAATGGAAATTATACGATAGTCGTGGGAACTGGTGGTGTCGGCGGTAATGGTACAAACAGTTCATTCGGTGTTGAGCCTTTTTGTATAGCATTAGGAGGAGCGTATTCTGCATTTTCTAATTATACAGCAGGTGTTGCATGGGATGGAACAAGAGTTGGATCAACTGGTGGGGCTTTTAGGACGAGTCAGTCTCGGGATGGAACATGGCCTCAGGGACATAAGGGGGGTGATGGGCATGGGGATGTGGGAAAATATGGAAGTGGAAGTGGCGGGGGTGGAGCGGGTGCCCCAGGAGTAGCTGGGACGGGTGGTCAGACTAATCTCGTAGGAGGTAATGGAGGCGATGGTAGAGAGTTCGATATAAGTGGAACCATGACATATTATGCCGGTGGGGGGGGTGGGGGTGCACAGTATAATCCTGGTAGTAGATCTAGCGGTGGTCAAGGAGGTGGTGGTCAGGGAGGTGGAAATGCTAATAGTTCGTCGACGCGGAGTGGTTTAGATGGTACAGATGGAAAAGGTGGGGGTGGGGGTGGTTCGTCGGGGGGGAGTGGTTTAGGCAGTTTACCCGCAGGGTCGGGTGGCGATGGGATCGTAATAATAAGATATCATATATAATAAAACTTTTTTCATTTAAAAAAACCTCCCTTCATAATAGATGTCTGCCTCGACTCCTAACGCGTTTCTGAATATAGACGACGCACACCTTCGTGTGACATCAGGAAACGTATATGCTCAGGGATTAAATATATCAGGTGTATCATTTTCTGGTGTCTCTGGACTTCATACGGTCACGAATACTGGTAACGTCACCACAAATACACTCGAATTTAAAAATGGGGCAAAGGCATTTGTCGCAACATCTAATGTTGAAGTCAAAGGATCATTAGACGTCGCGAACGTTGCGACTATTTATAACGGCTCGAATGCCGATTATGATCAAAAACAAAAATTTACTTCGACCGTATCTTCTTCCGGGAACTATTTTGCGAATACACTCGCCACGAGTACTAACGGACTCTATGCGATCGTAGGTGCGCATGGTGAAAATAAAACGTACACGTTCACACGTTCAGGAAGTACGTGGACACAAGAACATACCTTTTCTTCGACTGCTGGGTACGCGGTCGATATTTCCAGTCATGGAACGTATGCGGTAGTAGGCGCGAATGGGTCTGCGTCTGTTTTTTATAGGTCTTCCGGGTCCACGTGGGATTCTGGAACGACACTAACAGCCGCGGGTATATCTGTGACTACGGGGTACGGTGCATCCGTATCTATATCTGATGATGGATCATATGCGATCGTAGGTGCGACAGGGCAAAGCGCCGCGTGGATATTTAGGCGAACTGGAACAACCACATGGGATGCGGGTGTGAAAATAGCACTCACAGGGTTCAGTTTAGGGTTTTCTGTTGCTATTTCTGGAGATGGTCTTTACGCTTTATTGGGCGCACACGCGCAGCATACCGCGTACGTGTTCAAACGTACCGGTGCGTATCTTTGGAGTCAACAAGCGAAAATAACAGAAAGTGATTCGTTCGGCTATTCTGTTGCTCTTTCTACCGATGGTTCACGCGCACTCATAGGTGCGACGGGAGGAAACGGTAAAGTCTATTCGTACGAACGTGCCGGATCAGGATGGTCGCAAAATGCTATCATAACCGCATCTGACGCCGCATCCGGAGATGCCTTTGGAAGTGCGGTTTCCTTAAGTTCCGATGGGTCCTACGGAATCGTGGGCGCACCTGGAAGTGAAAAGGCGTATACCTTTAAAAATGCGGGATCTGTATGGACTGAACTCGGTATAGAAACGGCGAGTGATACTGCGTCTGGACACGTATTTGGTCGATCTGTTTCTATTTCGGGTGATGGAATATACGCACTCATAGGCGCTTCGGGAAATGAAGCGGCTTATTCGTATGAACGAAAAGAAACCCTCGTTCTTGATGTTCGGGGTGAAGCGAATGTTAGGACTCTCAACGTATCTGATGATCTCATCGTGACCAATAATATTCTCGTATCGAATAATTTAACGGTTGCAGGGAACCTAAACGTCACCACGATTCGATCGGATTCCAACGTGGTCGCCGAATACACGGGACCCCACGATCGACCCCTGCGGAAGTACCCGGAGGTGGCTTTGACCCAAAACGACGAATCAGCGACGAGTGGGTATGTGGCTTCTACTAATAATAAAACTACCGGTACCAGCGGTGTTCCTTATAGGGACGCATTTATGGCTTACGACGGATTCTTCAGCTCACAGAATTCTACATGGCAAACTCTAGTTAATTCATATGATTCAAACGGTGACGATGTAAGTGGGGATACATTCACTGCCGGTGGTACGAATTATGTTGGTCATTGGAATAAATTACAAATACCAAACTCGATCAAAGTCGAAAAAATTGAAATTATAGCATATGTAAATGGTACAGATGACCAACGTCCCGATCAAGGTGCATTTTTAGGAAGTACAGACGGAACAAATTGGGAACTCATATATTCATTTTCTTCTGGTACATTAAGTTGGAGTGAGTCTGGAGATGCATCTGGTATACGAAAAATAACAACGATTACAGATATTACAAACACGAATAGATATAATTATTTGGTTTTAGTGGTTGAAAAAATACCCTCAGCTTCGGCAGCTACACAATTAGGTGTGGCAGAGTTACGGTACTACGGCCACGAAGAAGGCAGTGGCTCCCTAGACACCACCCTAAAGACCGTGTACAACGTGCCGGCGACCACGGGGACCCAGTTGGAGGTCTACTATGATGGGCAGGACTACACACAGCCTTCGGATTTCGCTGGACTCGGTGGGGTCGTCGATAAGGCGGGTGGAGACCAAGATGGTACAGCTGGAACTGGTGTCGGGTTTGATACCACGTATAAGGCATTTGTCTTTGATGGATCCACGGATGGTAAAATTACAACATCAATAATAAACGACAGTGGAGATTGGGTTCATTCCGCAAGTGTGTGGGTCAAAGTTGAAACTGGACAGGTGGTAGTGACGAGTGCGTATATCTCACTCCTTGGAACAACGGATAGTGCGAGTACGAGGATTGCGTTTGATTACAAGGAAGATGAATCAGCTATTCGTTTAGGTATCAATGCTGCGTATATTCAATGGAACAATGTTATCGTACCAAATCATTGGCATCATATAACATATACCTATAAAGGTGGTAGCATCCGTGGTGAAAATTATAATTTATACGTGGATGGAAAATATGTAGAGCATTCTACAACTTTTAATGACGCGGCGATTCTAACATTAGCTCAAAACACTAATTTATCTTTAGGGCAGAGCCATCTTGCTACAAACTATTTGAAAGGTTCCATCGCGAACTTCCGTCTCTACTCCAAGGCCTTGAACGCCGACCAAATCAAGGAACTCTACGACTACCAAAAAGACTATTTCTTGGGGTCCAAGTCCCAAGTGACCCTGTACAAGGGACACTTGGGCGTGGGGGTCACCGAACCCTCGGGCCAATTGGAACTCGCGGGAGATGAGCGGATCCAAGAGTATCCTCCAGGTCCTATGAGTGGGTACGAGACTTTGATTCCGGGACATGGGGTGTTTTGTGCGAGTGCGAGTACCGAACATAACACGAATCGGCTAGCGTGGATGGCATTCAATGATGAAAGTGGAGAAACGAGCGGTGATAGCAGTGGGTTTTGGCGTTCCGAATATTTAAACAGTACCGATGGACCATATAATGGTAGTACCGGAGCTTATATTTCAAACGCACGGTTAGGTTCTGACACAGCTTTAGGTGAGTATGTCGTACTTCAACTTCCATATAAAATACAATTGAGAAGTTTGCGTATGAGTCCGAACTATCGCACGGTATTAGATGATTTTGATATTGCTGAATTTCCTAAGAATTTTACGATATACGGTTCGAATGATGGAAATAATTGGTATTCAGTTTTTGTATCTCCTTCACAAACGTTAACAGCTGCATCTGGGAGTGGTGCTACAACTGAAACTACTTCTTACACAATAGCAAATAATGAATACTATAAGTATTTTGGACTTGTGGTTACTGAAACGAACTATGGAAATTATTCCGTTGTTGGACATGGAACTTCTATAGGTAACCTCCAATATTTCGGCACCCCCGGTCCCACGACCCTCGATAAGGGTTCGCTGACTTTAGGGAGATCCCTCGATGTTCCCCGCATTTCGCGGTATGACGTGGATACGGAAACCCCTAGGCCGGAGAAGTTGGTGCTGGATTTCGATACCACTGTGAACAGCTCACCCACAGATATCTCGGGGAAGGGAAATCATGGGGCGTTTAAGGGAACTGCCCAGTACTCCCCAGCGGATAAGGCGTTTAAATTTGATGGGAATAGTGATTGGATCCAAACAACTGCTACGGGTACGAGTGGAAACTTTATTCATTCCGTATCTATGTGGGTAAAGAGTGAAGTACCATCTACTAGCACCACTTCGCGAACCGCATTTCACATGGGTAATGCTGGTGTTGCAAATCAAGAGATGCAGATTCAGTTTAATTATAATGCAAATACTGTGTATTTGGGAACACACGTTGGTTGGTTAACAATGAGTAATATGGAAGACATCATAAAACAAAATCAATGGCACCATATAGCTTACACGTATAACGGAACTAATATGTTACCAACAAATACTAAATTTTACATAGATGGTAAACAAATGACAATGGGTAATGGTAGTTCTTCAACTTTGAGCTTTCCTTCCTCAACTGAAGATGTTTTCTTAGGAAGGTTTAATAGCTCCGGTAGTCAGAACTGGTGGGACGGCCAAATCTCCAACCCCAAACTCTACTCAGTAGCCCTCGAAGCCTCGGAGGTCAAGAAACTCTACCGTCTCGGCCGAACCGGGCGGTCCATGGTCATCAGCGACACGGCCGTCGGTATCGGGAAAGTCCCTGAAGCCCAATTGGATGTGAGGGGGAGTATTTCAGCGACAGGTACGATCAGATCGAGGAGACCCATGTGGAGTGTTGGATTTCAAACAGGTAGCAGTCATAATCTTCCACTAACAGAAGTTGCGATGCTATGGGCTCCAGTAAATTATGATTATACGGGTAATTATGACTCATCTACCGGTTATTATACTATCCCTATTACTGGGTATTATGCCATCGGGGTACGAGCCCTGATTCAAGTTCCCGCTGCACAAAATCGGGTTGATGGTTGGGTAAAAAAGATCTCTGGTGGTGTGACTACCAGAGTTATAATGGGTGAAAGATTAGCGGGTACTGAAGGAGGGCGGGCGACTGGCCATAATCTGACATGTCAAGTACATGGGACTGTATATTTACAGTCAGGAGACCAGGTTTATGCCGGTTACACTGGATATACCGTGTCGCAAGGATATGTATTAAGCATCTCTACTGATTTTAATGAATTTCACGGGCATTTAATTGAAGAAGTAATATCGTAGTATACTATAAACATGAGTCCACAATTGATACAAGAATGCTTAAGGAAAATATCTTCAAATTTACCTGAAACTTATTATTTTGGTGAAACATGGGAATCTATAGAGTTCCCTGAAGGCTACGAAAAACCCTCGAAGGAAGAGTTCGAGGCCAAACTCCAAGAACTCATAGATGCACAACCCCTCAAGGAACTCCGCACTGAACGCAACAAACGTCTCACCGAATGTGATTGGGTGTTTTCCACGGATTACCAGATCCACGATGACTCGTACCAACAATGGCTCACGTACCGCAAAGCCTTACGCGACCTTCCTTCGCTCACAGAAGATCCGAAAAATCCCGTTTGGCCGGAACAACCGGCGATACCTTCGGGAATTACGACGAATCTTTCAAAACGTCAGGAACATTTAGTAAACGAAAACATATCCATGAAAGGTAAAATAACGAGACTCGAGCGTAAGACGACGGATCAGGAACTTGAACTCATACAATTAAAAAGACGTCTAAATAAACTCGAACGACCCACTTAAAAAAATGAAGACCCTTATACGTAAGTATGAATGCCATCGACGTATGTGGCCTACTAGGATCTGTCGTCATAGTTATCATGTTTATACCCGAGATCAATCACGTGTATAAATATAAAGATGCGAAAGCTATTAACTATACCTTTTTACACTTAAACTTAACGGCGAGTATTCTATCTCTCGTTTATTCGTTTTATTACGATATTATTCCGATGACTATAACAAACGTTGCGGCGACTCTTTTCTCGCTACTCATGTACTACTTCAAATGGAAATTCGAGCTTAAAGAATTAAACCAAGTAAATGATATACCCGCTCCTATAGTGTAGTTGGTCAACACAGGGGACTTTGAATCCCCTACCCCAGGTTCGAGTCCTGGTGGGAGCTTGATTTATATGCGGGAGACTTGTAAGACTGTTCACCTTAAGAGGCTCCCAGAACAAGCATATAAATCTTTTCCTCTCTTAGCTCAGTCGGTAGAGCAGTGGACTGTAGTTCCAATGGTCACTAGTTCGATTCTAGTAGAGAGGACCCATTCCTCTGTAGCTCAGTTGGTAGAGCGACAGGCTGTTAACCTGTAGGTCGTCGGTTCAAACCCGGCCGGAGGAGACCCACACCTTTTACATACGTGACCCGGATGTAAAAGATGTTTGCTAATTATAGATGACCGATACGAATCACCACGTACTCACAGGAAAGGTTGATATTACCAGTAACCTACTGGTAGGCTCTTCCCACCTATTTGTCGATACCAATAATAATCGTGTAGGACTCGTCACCGCAAACCCTGACGCAGGTTTACACGTAAACAGTAACGCCTACGTAAACACGGATTTACGTGTGGGATCGCAAATCGAAATAAACGCAACAGCTGGGCGTGTGAAAGCGGCTTCGTTTGAAGGTGATGGCTCTTTATTAGAGAATATACCAGCGGGTGCAGATGGAGCCGCGGCTACGATTGGGACCCCGACCATAACGACCGGACTCGCGGGGACAGAGGCATCCGTGACTAATTCTGGTACGAGTTCTGCTGCCGTTTTTGATTTTGTTATTCCGAGAGGTGATGCGGGTACTAATGGTACTAATGGTACTAATGGTAATGATGGTGAGGATGGAGCCGCAGCTACGATTGAGGACCCGACCATAACGACCGGACTCGCGGGGACAGAGGCATCCGTGACTAATTCTGGTACGAGTTCCGCAGCCGTTTTTGATTTTGTTATTCCGAGGGGTGATCCGGGTACTCCGGGTACTAATGGAACCAACTATTTCACGTTAAGTGGATCGGATATTTATAGGAATACGGGGAATGTGGGGATTGGGACGACGTCACCCAACAACTCACTCCATATATATAAAGCGGCTGCTGAAGGTACGTCTGGACTATTCATAGAAAAAGCGAGTGGTGGTGCAGAAACTACTGCCGCTTTATTCTTCGGCGTGAACGCTCCGGGAGAGAACCCCGGAGTCGCGAAAGCTGCTATATTTTATGAACGCAATTTGGTGAACGGACGTGGTGATCTAAAGTTTTGTAACGACGCTTCTTCGGATGCGAACGCTGTCACGACGGAAGCCGTCGATACGAGGATGATTATTAAGAATAACGGCGACGTGGGAATCGGTACAGTCTCACCCGACAAGAAATTACACGTCTATGGTAGTATACAATGCCATAACACTGGTACCACGGGTGATGAAAATGGATTGTTTTTACAGTCTGTAGGTGATTGGTATAATCTTTCACCGGGTAACGACGGATATTTACACCTCCTCGGGGGGGCGTCTGGACAAGGTAACATGTCTGGTAATTTCTCCTCAATGAAACTCGCAAAACTTATCACATACAGCGATTTGGATGTGAATGGAGATGTAAATATCAGTTCAGGAAACAAAGTTAGAATCAACGGCGACGACGCAGTGTTCCCTCGAATAACACTCGTGAACGGTACGAGCTATTCTTTGACCAGCGGTTCTTGGACAAAGTTGTGTGATTTCGGTCATAATTACTTGGACGGAGCCTACTTCATAAAAATAGAATGGAATTACGGTGGTACAGGTCATTATTGGGCTGGGATGGCGACTGGAATGGTTCCCGCGAAAAGTTACACACATGTTCAATATAACCACGCACCCGATGAACCTTTATCCCTGAATCATTTTTACCATCATAGGACGGTTGGCCGATTTGAATTTACACTGGATAGTGATAATTATTGGGGTGCAAGTTACGGGAGGATAGCGCTGTGGGTCAAGGGAGGTTCAACTGCGACGCACCAATTTTATGTAGACGTACGAAAGATTTTATAATGTCGCGTAAAATATATATGTCAGACGAGATCCTAGAAGTACACGGAACTCAGGCTTCATTACTCGTACTCAGATCTAAAAGAAACCGAAAACTTTATGAGTCTGACTGGACCCAAACGAACGATATACGCTTGGAAAACGAAGAGGAATGGGTCGCGTACCGCCAGGGGCTTCGAGACCTTCCGTCCCTCGAAACACCGATTTGGCCCGAGCAACCACAAGTAAAGATAGTCCAAGGAAAAAACATACGGACCGAATTGAGTGACACAAAAGAAGAACTCCAATCCGAAAAGAATAAAGTTGCCACGATGGAACTATTAGTCGCATCCCTCGTCAAACGTGTCGGGGATCTCGAAAATCTAGTGATTTAAAGAAAAAGCGCTTTCGTAAAGTACAAAATGTCTTGCATCGCCACTCTCAGGCCCATCGTTACCACCACCCCCATTCGATCCAGGAACAGGGTTAAGTCCCGCACCGTAGTACGGGCGACCAATGAGGGCTCTCGTTTCACAAAGATCGACCGCCCTAACGATTTTCTAGCGGTCGCAGAGCGCGTTAACGGTCGTGCGGCTATGATTGGTTTCACTTCCGCGGTGGTCGATGAGATCATGACTGGTAACCCTATCAGCGCACAATTCCAAGAAAACATCGGACTCTCCATCGCCGTCGCATCCTTGGTTTTCCTCGGCACCGCCGCTAACCCGGAGGATGAGGGATACGTCCAGGGACCTTGGAAGCCCGAGACCGAACTCGTCAACGGTCGACTCGCGATGATCGGAATTCTTTCACTCCTTCTCACCGAATCTATTCATCCACAGGTCCCATTGTTTTGAGCTTAAAAATAAAAACTCAGTATAATATAAAATGTCAGGTGGAATTGCCCAACTCGTTGCCATTGGTGCCCAAGATGCTCATATCGTAGGGAAACCCGAGGTATCATTTTTTAGGTCTAACTATAAACGTCATACAAACTTCGCCCAAACTGTTGAGAAACAGGTTATCCAGGGCAACCCCACCGCGAATGGTATGTCCACCGTTCGTTTCGAGCGCAAGGGTGATCTCGTCGGTTACGTTTACATAACTAACCGTGTCGCTGGTACTGCACTTACCCGTGCGAACTGGGAAAAGCAGATCGCTAAGGTTGATTTATTAGTGGGAGGTCAGGTTATTGATACTCAAACCTCTGAATTTTCCCAAGAAATCGCTCCAGTCATGCTCGCGCAGACGTATTCTAAGTCTCTCGCCGCTGCCGGTGGAAATGACTCGCGATTTTACCCTCTTCGTTTCAGCTTTTGCGAGAACGCCCAATCTGCTCTTCCTTTAGTTGCTTTACAGTACCATGACGTAGAGCTTCGAATTACATGGGGTACTGGTGTTGGTGGTGGTGCCAATGCGATTGCCTCCGATTATGAAGTTCATACTCAGTTCATTTACCTCGACACTGACGAGCGTACCACTCTCGCGAATACACCCCAGAACATGCTCATAACCCAAACTCAGAAGATGGTTAAATCTGGCAGTCCCACCCAGGAACTTTCCTTTAATCACCCCGTTAAGTTTTTGGCGACCTACGATTCTACTGGTGTAGGTGTGGCTGGTGGTAACGTTAAGCTTCAGATCAACGGTACCGATGTCGGTGATGCTAAGCATAGCGTAAACTACACTTCGACCGCACTCTATCATCATACCCCTTTCTCTACATTGAATTCCAGTGTCGATACACATCTCCTCTACCCCTTCTGCTTAGATACCAGCAAGCTCCAGCCCACGGGCAGCTTAAATTTCAGTCGTATTGACAGTGCCCGCCTTCTCTCTGATGCTGGCAATTTCGAAACTGATATATATGCGGTTAACTATAACATATTACGCATAGAAAATGGTATGGCCGGCTTGTTATATAGTAATTAAATCCTAATTAATAGTAAATGTTAGTCTTTTTATTTTTATTGGCTTTCGTTTT
>Ga0209630_10005384_pt1 | contig 10859 bp, 9 predicted proteins | sample COG_01_FD_184745 | JGI IMG/M metagenome (GOLD analysis project Ga0209630, IMG submission 184745) | Pelagic Microbial community sample from North Sea - COGITO 998_met_01 (SPAdes) (version 2) | ecosystem: Environmental > Aquatic > Marine > Neritic zone/Coastal water | place: Helgoland, sampling... | reverse complement strand
CGTCCACCTCGCACGCGCGCCTCGGCCCGTCGCGCACCTCCACCCTGAGCCACACCTTCCTCCCCTCCGTCCTCTCCACGCCCGCGACGACGAGGAGGTCCGAGTCCGTCGGCAGCGGCGACGCGAAGTTGACGGTCAAGTTTGCCGTCATGCCGATCCCGCGCGTCGGCTGCACGAACTCCGCGTACGCTTGGCCCGCCATCTCGTCCATCAGCAGCGACGTGAACCCGCCGTGCGTCCACCGTGGGTGCCCCGCGGTTTTCGCGCCGGTGCGCAGGATTAGGAGGAGCTCTCGGTTCGGCGCGTCCATCAGGAGCCTGTGAGGGTCGTTCCATACAAGCGAACGTCGGGGTGGAGTTGAAAGGCGTCAGTTGGCGTTGAAAGGCGTCGAGGACGGGGATTGAAACCGGGGGGTGGGCGGAGAGACACGCCGGCAAAAGTCCTTAAGGATCGGCGTTCACCACGCGATCGCGGTCGTATGGGGACCAGTGTGTAGAACGCACCTCGGGACGCGGAAAAAGTCGCCCGAGGCGTGCAGCGCAGCCATGATGGAGTCCTCGCCGTGGAGCTGCCCGGGGGCGTCGAGGTCCCAGTACGTCGACGGCGCGCGCTCGAAGCGCGGCGGGAGCGTGGACGCGAGGTCGGACGCCCACGACGGCGGAGACGCGGACGCGGACGCGGACGTGGACGCGGCGCGGGAGAAGACGGAGCGACGGCGGCGGTGATGATGATGATGATGATGATGATGATGAAGAAGAAGATGATGATGATGCGTCGTCGTCGTCGTCATCGCGCGCGCGGTCGGCGTCGTCCTGCCGCCGCCGTCGACGAGCGCGCGCGCGGAGACGCACGACGAGCTCATCGCGCGCGACGCGACGCGACGAAGCATGCGAACGGCGCGCGCGCGCGGGAAGTGTGGGACGTGGTGATCTCATCGTTCTCTCATTCATAAATTACATTTACAACTCGTGGCGCCAGACGAACAGAAAAAAGTTTGCGTCGCGCTGCCCTCACGCCGCCTTCGCGCCCAGCAACTTACCGAAAAACCCCGGGTTGTTCGCCGCGAGCTGCAGGAGGTACTCCTCGTACGCCCCGCTCATGATCTTCGCCCGCGCGGCGTTGATCAGCGGCAGCGCTTTCTCCGAGTACACCTTCTCCACGTGCGGCGCCAGCTGCTGGACGATCGGCTTGGCGACGGCGTAGAACGCCTGCGGTGAGGATGATAATTTTCACGCGTGCATCGGTCAGTTGAAAGGGGAAGCGATCGAGTGTTGAAACCGAGGGACGGGTGAAAAACGTGAAGCGTGTAACAACTTGCCTTGATCGCGGCGATCGCCGCCTTCTTCGCGGGCGCGAGGTGCGCGTTCGCGACCGCGAGCGCGTTCGCGACCGCGATCGCCTCCGTGGGCTTCGGCCCGGTGCCGTAGTGCCACCCGAAGTACATCATCGCGCACCCGGCGCCGGCGACGCCGCCCGCGGCGAGGTCGTCGAGCTTCCCGAAGAGCGGGATCCAGTCCGGGATGAGGTCGAAGGGGAGGCCGCGGTACGCGAGGCCGCCGACGAAGAGGACGAGGCCTAACGACATCATCACGGACGCCTCCGCGAACTTCGCGGGGTTCTCGAGGTCCGCCTCGGTCAGGCCCTGGTGTAATTTTTTTGGGGCGACGGCGGGCGAGCGGGGGAGGGAGCGTCAGGGTCGCAACAGAGCGCGAATGCGATTATCGTCGTGGTGGCTCTGCAAAGAATTCGGGTTGTTAACGACGACGGGACGCTGGACGCACCGCGTAGCCAAACCACCACCACGGGAGCGCGGCGATGATGGCCATGAGCACGCCTTGCTTGATGGACACGCCGACGAGCTTGGCGAGGAGTCCCATGACGCTCTTCGGGGATGAAAAGTCGAGCGGGGGGTGACGCGGGAGCGAAAGGTCGCGCGCGCGGATTTATGTCCTCTCGGAGGAGAAAAAAATCGTCCCGTCAATGTCACTGCCCGCGCTCGCTCGTGTGCTTGTCGTGTCGCTCAAAAAACCGTTCGTCCGGTCCCGTCGCCGGCCACCCAAACCGCCCCCCGAGCGGACGATACCACCCTCCTCTCTCGCTCACGCGCGATCGAACACCGACGCAGCCATCGACGCGGACACGTCCGCGGCGACGTCCCGCTCCTCGCGGTCGAGCCAGCGCGCGTCGCCGCCGACGCCGCCGTCCGACGCTCGCAACGCGGCGAGAGAACACTCCCTCTCCAGCTCGCACTTCCCCGCCGCGCCGCCGCCGCCGCCGCCGCCGCCGCCGCGCCCGCTCTTCTTCGCGCCCGCCCTACCCCTACCCCTACCCCTACCCCCCAAATCGAGCCCGTACTCGCACATCAGCCCGTCGCCGTTGATCGTCACGACCCTCGCCCTGCCCTGGTCGCGATCAACGAGCAGCGCGCACTCGCCCGCGAGGAGACGGTTGCCGCCATCCGCGGCGCGAGACGGAGGCGGCTTGGCGGAGGCGACGTCGCGCTTGCGCTCGAGCTCGCGACCGACGACGGGCGCGCTCGACGCGACCGCCGCGCCGGCTTTGACCGCGCCCTTCGCGAGCTTCATCGCGAGGCCGCCGAGGCCGGAGGCGACTTTTCGCGCGCCCGCGGCGACGGCGTCGACGCGTCGCGAGACGCCGGCGATCTCCGCGGCGCCGCCGTTCGCGCTCGTCGGCGTCGAACTCGCGCTCGCGTCCGCGGCGTCGTCGCCGCCGTCGCCTCCGTCGCGCTCGCGATCCCCGTCCGAGCTCGTCGACGTGTCCACTCTGAACACGTGCACGGTCCCGGTCTCGCTGGACGCCGCGAGTAACGCGCCGTCGTCGAGCGTTTCTTCTTCCTCTTCTTCTTCTCTTTCGCCGCCGCCGACGCCGCCGCCCGTCGCGGACGCGAATCGCAGCGTCCGAATCACCGTCCCCAACGCGCCCCTTCGAAACGAACACACGGCGTCGCACGACGGCAACGCGAACACTCGCACGATCGTCCCTCGCGTGGACGCGCTCGCGAGCAGCGTCCCGCGCTCGTTCAGCGCCAACGCGGCGACGTCTCCGCGGTGCGCGTCCACCTCGGAGAGGCTGACGAGCGTCGAGGGTCCGTCCGCGCGAGCGATGATATCGGGGTGGAGTTCAAAGGCGTCAGGGGTGGAGTTGAAAGGCGCCGAGGTGTGTGCGTCGGGATTGAAAGCGAGGGACCTTGAGCGGAGAGATACGCCGGGAAGTAAAGTCCACAAGGATCGGCGTTCACCACGCCGACGCGGTCGTACAGGGACCAACGCGAGGAGAACGCGCCTGAGATGATTCACGCAGTCGTGCACGACGACGCCGCCTCTTCGCGACGCGGCGCCCTCGCCGCCCGTCCCACCGCCGCCGCTGCCGAGGGACGGCAGCGCGAGCGTGGAAGAACGCTCGCACGCGCTGAGCGCGACGATCCCGCGCGGGTTCGCGATCGTGTCGATGACGCGTTGCACGTTGAGCGATTGCATCGAGTAGACGGTCGCGCGCGTCGCCTCGACCACGACGAGCGCGTGGCGATCCATGCGCACCGCGAGGATAGTGCTCGCGTGCGCGAGGTCCGCGATGCAGCGCCGCGTGGACGTGTTCAGGAGCTTACACACGCGCGGAGACAGCGACGGCGTGGACCCGGTCCCGCACACGGCGACGAGCGACGTGCTGAAGAGCATGGCGCAGAGTCGGACGCTTCCCAGAGACTCGTCCTCGTGCACGCACGTCCCGGCGTCGACGCGGTAGATCTTGAAGCCGCGCGTCGTCGCGATGGCGAGGCACGACGCGTCTTGGTTGAACGCGCACGAGACGACCTCCGCGGGTGACGAGGGGGCGGCGGCGGCCCCCGAGGAGGAGGTCATCGCGCCGCGCGCGCGGCTCGGCGCGACGCGGAGTCTGACGAAGGCGTCGCGGTGCGTCGCGTCGTTCATCAAACAGTCGCCTCGGATCGATAAAACGCCCGCGCGAATCTGATGAGGGGGACGTAACACTCGCGCGGCGCTGGCGCGCGCTGGACGCATCGGACAGCCTCGCGCGGTGATTCGCGCGCGCGCGGCGTCGCCATGACCGCGACGGTCCCGCCGCTGGACCTGAACCGCGCGGAGGAGGCGCGCGGCGGCGGCGGCGGCTCGACGGCGGCGGGGAAGTCCCCCTCGCCGCACGCCGAGGCGACGATAATCCGCGACGACGACGAGGACGATTCCGCCGAGGAGAGCTCGTCCCCGCGACCGCCGAGAGCGGTGTGCGTCAAGGCGTCCTCGAACGCGATGCGCGGCACGCTCGTCGTGCGATCGTCCGAGACGATCGCGACGTCGAGGACGAGCATCCCGGGCGAGACGCCGAGGGACGGAACCGGGAGGGGGAGGGAAGCAGATCCGACGAAAGCGAAACGCCCCTCCGCGCGTCCGAATGATCCGAATCCGAACCCCGTCCGCGCGCGACGCGAGAAAGCCGACGAGCTGAGCGCGTCGAAGCTCAAGCACGTCGCGCCGCTGCGCAAGCAGCGCCCGGACCCGCCGCCGTGGCACAACCCGTCCTCGAAGAAGTACTACTCCCTGGAACCGAAGCACGCGGACAAGAGGCGGCTCGCGGCGCACGCCGACGCGGGCTACGCGTCGTGCTGCTGCGCGCACGAGAGGGAATCGACAGAGGCGAGCGCGAGGGCGCTCGTGGACGCGGAGAAGGCGAAGACGGAGGAGATTCGCGCCGCGATGGCGGCGCTGGAGCTGGAGCACGCGACCGCGGTCGCGACCGCGGAGCGGGCGCGACAGACGCGGATCGCGAAAAAGGCGGCGGCGAATAAAACGCGAAACGCGCTGACGCGGAGCCTTCGGCGTTGGCGCTACGCCGCGGAGGAGCGCGTCCGCGAGCGGCGACTGACGACGCGCGCGGTGACGCACGAGTACTACCGCGTCGCGCGAAAACACTTGCACGAGTTCCGCGCGAGCGTCGCGACGCGAAGAAAAATCCGGCACGGCGAGGCGCGGTCGGTGAAGCACTGGCGACGACGCGTCGTCGGGGCGCACTATCGCGCGTGGTTCACGCTCGTCTCCGAGGACGCGTATCAGTCCGCGGCGGCGGCGGCGTCGCACGCGACGATCGTCGCGTCTCGAGTGACGCGCAAGTACTACGCGCTCAAGGGCCGCGCGGACGCGTTGACACCCGCGTTTCGCGGGTGGCATCAGTGCGTGCGGACGTACAAGGGCGCGAGGGCGGCTTTGGAGAGCGTCGGGGAGGGGATCCGCAACGAAACGTTTTTCCTCGCCGCGGTTTTCTCGCGGTGGCGAGAGGGCTCCATCGCGGTCCGCCGCGCGAAGGTGGCCGAGTCCGCGCGGTGCACCGTGCGCCTCGCGACCGAAGTCGCCGAGCGCGAGGCGTCGCACGAGCGCACCGTCGAGCGTATGCTCGCGAGGGAGACGACGCGGATGCGCGACGAGGTTCGGGTGCGTTCAAATAAGCGCGCGTGATTCACCCATACAGTATCCCGGTTGGTTTCAACGTTGATCCCGTCCCCTTTTTAACTGACCGATGAACTCCACGCCCCTCAGCGCGCGACGATGAACGAGCGCGAGGCGCTTCGACGCGCGGCCGTCATGGAGGGCGAGCGACGGACCGCCGCGGAGGCTGCCGAGATGCAGCGCGAGCGCGCGCGCGCCGCCGCGAGCGGCGCGGAGGCGGCCGCGGAGGCGGCGAGAGCTGCGGCGGCGGCGGCGGCGAGCGAGGAGGCGCGTCTCGTCGCCGCCGCGCACGCGGAGGAACGCGAGTGGTTGCAACGAGCGGTGCGCGTCGCGTGGGAAGAGGTCATCACGCACCGGAAAAAGCTTGGGGGGGACCCGGGGATGTCGGGCGCGGACATGACGTTGTATCAGCACCTCGCCGCGGTCGCGGGGCCGGAGCGCGCGTCGTATTTGTTGCCGCCGGGTTTGAAGCCGGCCTGGTGCGACGACCCGGCGACGGCGGTGGCGGCGAAGACGAAGACGAAGACGAAGGCGAACGCGAAGAGCGGCGGACGCGCCGCGCTCCCCGCGCCGCCGCCGCCGCCGCCGCGAGAAGAGCACCGCGCGTTGATCGCGTCCGAGTCGCAGGCGTCTTTGGGAGGGTTCGGGACGCTTCACGGCGGCGGCGGTGGCAGCGCGGGAAAAGAAGAACCGATCGCGACGCGAAGCGTAAGCGAAACCGCGCCGACGCCGACGCCGACGAAGACGCGCATTCGCGCGCCCAGAAAGCCGCCGCTTCGCGAGACGATGGGCCCGAACGCGATGAGCGCGAAGAAGAACGGAGGCGGCGGCGTCGGGAAGAAACAGAAACAGAAACAGAAACAGAAAAAAACGAAGCCGAAGCCGCAGCCGCGCCGGCACGAGAAGGTGTACGCCGGCGAGCTCGGGCACATGCCGCTGTCGACGCGGCCGGACGTCGCGCCCGGCGGCGCCTGGGGCGGCGGGCCGGAGACGCGGCCGACGTCCTCGGTCTGGGTCCACCAATCAGAGAATGACATGTCATCATCTTCAACCGCGCTCGTCGCGGTCGGTTCGCCGATGACGATCGAAGACGACGACGGCGTCCTCGTCGGCAGCATGCGCAGGGAGCTCGTGAACCGGGCGCACTGGGCGGAGGCGCGGAGAGGATTCGCCGGGTTCGACGCCGTCGCCGCGACGGCGGCGGAGTACGACGCCGCCGCGCGCGCGTCCTCCTCCGCGATGGATCTGGATCTGGATCTGGATCTCTCGCGCCCGCTCGCGCCGGAACCGACGGAGTGTTGGGGGGGGGTCGTCCCGGGTGGTGCCGACGTGGGTGCCGACGTGGGTGCCGACGTGGGTGCCGACGTGGGTGCCGACGCCTCCGGCGGGCGCGAGCCGAAGCGCGCGTCGTCGCCGTCGCCGCGGCGATTCAAAAAAGGAAAGTTCGCGATCGACGACGAGCTCGAGGAGACGCTGGACCATCAGAGAGACGATCTGACGTTGTACCCGCGCGAGGTGACGTTCAAGCCGCCGCCGCGGCGGGGGGTCGAGGAGGAGGAGGAAGAGGAAGAGGAGGAGGAGGACTCTGGGGATGAATTCGCGAACGAACTCTTCGCGGACAGAACGGAGAAGAAGAAGATGAAGACGACGAAGAGGAAGAAGACGACGAAGAAAAACCACGATAATACGCCCCTCGCGGCTTCGGTGAACGACAAGGAGATGCGCGCGCTGTTCCGCGCGCTCGATAAGTCCGGGGACGGGTTCGTCACGATCCGCGAGCTCATCATCGCGCTTCGGAAGCGCCCGGATCTCGCCGCCGCGTTGAGACTGCCGTCGTCCGTGAGCCAAGAGGACGGCTCCAGGGACCGCGTGGAGGCGTGGTTTCAGAGTTTGGACGTGGACGCGGACCGGGAGCTATCGTACGCGGAGTTCTCGAAGCACGCGGGGCTTGCCAATGGAGAGACGACGCGTGGCGACGAGGACGGGTACGACAGCGACGATTGGCTGTCGAAGCCGGCGCCGAAGCGGTTGACGATCGCCCCCGCCGCGGCCGCGGCGACGACGACGGCGACGGCGACGACGACATCGAACGCCGCTTCGAGTGCCCCACACAGGGTCCCACCGAAACGGGAGAGCCCGCACCACGCGCGCGACGACGATTCGGATTCTGACGACGACGACGACGACTGGATATTCAGGAAGAAGTAATATATGTCACAGTGGCCGTCCCCCTGCGTCGGTCGCGGGTGGACGGAAAGAATGTGATTTCTAGTAGCAAGCACAGCAAAAAACAACGACGGGCGACGACGAATCGTATCGAATCGAATCGAATCGAATCGTCGCCCGCACCCAACACCCCCCCACCCGCGACCCAGGGTCCCTCCCTCGATCACGCGGCTCGATCACCCGCGCATGACCGCGTTCGACGACCCTTTAATCCCCTCGTGCTTCATCCCCAGCTCCGGTCCGAACGACACCGTGGACGCGGTTCGTCCGCTCCCCCAGCCGCTGTTTCGCACGTACTCGAACACCTTCTTCGGGACGATCCCCTTCTTCGCGAGCGCCTCTCGTTTGATCTCCGCCTCTTTGCGCAGCCACCCCTCCACGGTCGAGAGCAACGCCCCGGGCTCGCGGTCTCTGAGCCCGTCGATCTTCTCGATCGGCTCACAAAATCGCAACTCCCCGCCGGCGACGAACGCGACGTGACTCGCGAACTGCTCCAACCCGTCGAATATGTGCGTCGCGTACACGATCGTGACGCTCCTCTCCACGCACTCCTGCCTCAGGAACGCCATCAGATCCGCGCGCCCCAGGACGTCCAGATCCACGGTGATCTCGTCGAGGAGCAGCACCGAGTACGGAATCATGAGCCCGTACGCCAGCTGGACGCGACGCCGCTGGCCGTCCGACACTTGATGCATCCGCCACGTCGGATCGATGTCCAGCACCTCGATGATTTTCTTCCGCCGCGCCTCGTCCACGCCCGGGATGGAGTTGAGCATCTTCGACGCGGGGAAATCGCCCGCGAGGGTGACGCCGTACCCAGCGAAGGCGACGTCTCGCTGCCAGTCGCCGCCGATGTAACTCAGTTGGCCGCTCGTCGTGAGTCCGGTGTCGTAGAACGCCTCCCTGCCGTGGATCAAGACTTTCTCCTTCGGGACCATGTGCTTCCCGCCGAGAATCTTCAGCAGCGTCGTCTTCCCCGCGCCGTTCGCGCCGAGGAGGAGGCAGCACGACCCGGGCGCGAGCTTCAGGTTGAAGTTTTTGATGAGCGGCGGTTGCCCCGCGACGGGCTGGCCGTCGATGCCGGGGTAGGACCAGTCGAGGTCGTTCACCGCGACGCCCCACCGCGGCGCCGCGCCCGGGGCCGTGGACGCGGGGGACGCGCTCGGGAGCGGCGACGACGGCTTCGCCGCGGCGTTCGCGACCGCGGGCGCGATGGAGACGTCGCACTCCGCGGCGGCGGACGCGTCGTCGTCCTCGGTCGTCTTCGCCCTCTTCTGCTGCGCGGCGAGCGCGGCGAACGGGCCCGCGGTCTCCATGACCGTGGGCGCGGCGTCCACGCCGCCGCCGGCGTCGGACTTCCACCCGCTGACCGCGACGGGGACGGGCATGATGGCGTCGGCGAGCGGCGTGCGGTGCGTTCCGTGCGGTCGAAGCGCGCGGAGTGGGATGCGACGGCGACGAGCGCGCGCTTTACCGTCGACGTGGCGCCGAATCGGACGGCTCACGCGGCTCGAGCCCTCTCGAGCGTACGAGAATCAGTCTGAAGTGAGTACGCGAATTTCGTAGTACGCGGAAATCGGCACTTTCGGCATTATTCTCGCGCGCCCCCTCCCCTGCCCATTCTCCGGCGGCACTTCCCCTCGCGCGCGCGCGATGCTGCGCCGCGCGTGCCGCGAGGCCGCGCGCCGGACGCGCTGGCTCAGCACGTCCGCCGCCAAGGACGCGCCGCCCGCGACGCCGTACAAGCCTCCGCGAAAGGACGACGGCGCGAGGCAAGCGGAGGCGATGACCCCGGAGCAGATCGAGGAGCTCAGCGTGTTCAACGCCGCGGGGGGGCTGACCGCGGCGATCGCGGGCGGGCTCGTCGTGTTCGTCATCGGCGCGGGCGCGACGTTGAGCGTCGCGTCCGGCGCGGCGTCGCTGCTGGGTGCGTCGTCGTCGCGCGTCCCGCCGGCCCCGTTCCGAGTGTTGAATCCGATCGTTCGATCGTTCCATCGATCGATCGCGTCCGATTATTAAATTATTTCATCGCGTCGTCGCTGACTCGCCACCCCCCGTCGCCGCCGCAGGTCACACGATGAAATCGAAGAACGTGCCGTCGAGCGGGCCGACGCGCGAGGATCTCGAGGCGCAGCTCTCGACGCTGCGAAGGAGACCCGCGGGGTACTTACCCTGGACGAACGCGCACGCGGAAAAGGCGAGCGTGAAGCGAAAGCTCCGCGAGTTTTCGTGATGAGACGTCGATCCCGCGGCTGCGGCGGACGCGGATCGCGTCGCGACGCTATGCTACCGTGTAATATCAATCACATCGCTAATATATATGATAGTGTGCTCGCGCGCTGTGCGCATCAACTATTCGCCGCGCGCGTCTCCGCCGCCGTCGGAAGATGAAACGTCAACAGACGCGAGCGCCGCGGCGAGCGACGGCGCGACGGCGGCGGCGGACGCGTCGGGCCCGGGCCCGTCCCCGCCGTTCACCAAGCTCGCGAGCGTCTCCGTCAACAGCGCGCCGTCCGCGCGCAACGTCGCCGTTCTTCGCCGCGCGTCGCCGCCGTTCGCCCTCGCCGCCCTCGCCCTGTGCGCCTCCGCGAGCCGCGCGTCGAACAGCCGGACGATCGCGTCGAAGACGTCGACGCGGTCGTCGAGGGCGAGGACGCCGACGACGATCCGTCGCATCACGCCGACTTCTTTGCTCAAGTCGGTCGCGAACGCGCTCGCGCTCGCGCCGTCGCCGTCGCCGTCGCCGCCGCCGCCGCCGCCGCCCTCGCCGTCTTCTTCGAGCCGCCGGAGATGCGAGCTCAGCCGCTCGCGCATGATCGACACGAGCTTCGCGTGAATCTCGCGCTTGTGAAGCGTCAGATCCGCGACGACCCTGGAGAGTTCGATCCTCGACATCGCGCGCCGCGTCGCGTCCGACGACGACGACGACGACGACGACGACGCGGACTCGGCGCCGCCCGCCGCCGCCGCCGCCGCCGCCGCCGCGTCGTCCCCCGCGGTGGCGTCGAGCGCGTCGAACGCCGCGGGCGTCGCGCGGAGCAGCAAACAAATCGACTGTTGCGCCGTCGCGAGGTGCTTCGCGGCGATGGACTTTAAACCTCCGGCTCTGATGCGTTTTATGCGTCGGGGGGGTTCATCGAAGGGTCAGCAGTCGAAGGG
>Ga0209630_10005381_pt1 | contig 10862 bp, 17 predicted proteins | sample COG_01_FD_184745 | JGI IMG/M metagenome (GOLD analysis project Ga0209630, IMG submission 184745) | Pelagic Microbial community sample from North Sea - COGITO 998_met_01 (SPAdes) (version 2) | ecosystem: Environmental > Aquatic > Marine > Neritic zone/Coastal water | place: Helgoland, sampling... | reverse complement strand
GTGTTCCATTACCATAAAGCGATAATAAATACGAACTACAAGTTATGGCATGATACCAACAGTGAATTCTATCACGACTTCATGCACTACTTTAATCGTGTGTCAGGATTTAACGATGAATATTTCGCTAGAAAAAATATTCCTTTTGATAATGGTCATGTTAACGTGTCTAGCTTTACTGTTAACTATGAAGAGTATGACGGATTTGAAGATCGCGGGGAACTATCTTTTCCCAATCTGCCGCCCAACCAGTGGTACATGGTCGACCTCTTTCCAGGATTCAACTTTAACCTCCGCGGGAGTGCATATCGTTCAGACTCAGTAACTCCATTAGGTCCTAACAAAGTGCTTATAGAGTTTAGAGGTTATGGACTACGCAAAGACACACCTGAAGAAAGACGCACACGCATCAACCATCACAACAGTATATGGGGACCGTTCGGACGTAACCTACACGAAGACCTAATTGGTGTAGCAGGACAAGGAACTACAATGCGTGAAGGTACTGAAGCAAGACGTATACTACATGGTAGACATGAGAATGGAACTATACATGACGAAGTAGGCATGCGTCATTACTACAGTGAATGGGGCAAGTATCTAGAAATAGATCCATATATCTAAAAAAAAGGTTGACATTATACATTAACGATGCTATATTAGTATAATGTATAAAGTAACAGCATACTTCCGTGACAAGAAAATTTCACAAATATTTTATGACGTCTATGACGCCATTGATTTTCGTGATGTCATGGATGCTAACTATCCTAAAAAAGTAACTTTTGAAAAGGAGTTTTCAATGAGAGAATGGGTATACAACTGTTGGAACAGCGTAATGGACGACCAAAGAAATCCGTTAAGTGCTATTCCAGACTTTGGTACACGCCATATGATTATGCAAGTTTTAGCTTGGATGTGGTGTATTACATTTGCTATTATCGTAGGCAGCTGGTCGGCTTTTGGAATAAGTGCGGTTGCTCATATAGTATTGTTAGGTGCTATTGCTATAACAGTTGCAACATTTGAAACTGCTAAACGGAGACCAGAATCATTTTCATTCCGTGCTGGTTATCATAGTGCTGATAGAGCACGTCAGAACATGTGGATCAACGGGCAAAAGATTAAACTTGATCCAGACGATCCTGGCGGTGAACACGAATAGGCTGATCCCTTAATAGATCCGCGTGAGTCAACGGTAAGCTCACACCAATAGCTCAAAGGAGATTGTTAAATGAATTATTGGGAAAAACTATTTCATACTTGTGCAATCATTTGGGGTATGACATTTTTAATTGCACTTAGTGGGTGGCCGAGTGTCTGAATTCATAAAAGATTATAAATGGTGGTATCAACAACAAGCACCCAAGTATGGGTACATTAGCAGTATATACACTGCTTACTTTAATGCTCGGCATTTTAACAGAGATGGAACATATAGAAAGGCTACATATGAATGAAGAACTAAAACAAAAGCGACTAGCAGTCCTAAAAGGAATTCCAACCAAAGAACAACTTTTAGAAATGCTACACAAAGAAGTAGTAGAAGTAACATTTACTAAACTAGACGGTGAAGAAAGGGTAATGCCTTGTACACTGATTGAAAGTTATATTGATAATCCTGCTAAAACCAAAGACGACTCAAAGAAAGTCCGACAAGTAAGTGACAAAGTAGTTGTTGCGTGGGCTGTTGAATCAAAAGGCTTTCGCAGTTTCCGTTACGATAGGGTAAAAAAAGTAGCCCCAATAAGTTAACGGTTAAATAACAATATGAAGCATGTTGGTAACTGTAGCTGGTTTATAGACTGGAACAAATTAGTAGATGAATTACCTGAAGTAGCAACCTTTCGTGGGTTTGAAACTTCAGATACTTATGAAAATCCAACTACCATTGCCCGGATTGAAAAGGGTGAATCTTTAGAATACGAGCATGTAAGAGATCAAGATGATCTTGTCTCGGCATATGAAAACAACGATAGCTTAGAATTTGTTACTTACAGTGCCGGCAAACACTATCCTAGAAAAATTGATCAATTATTTGCTGATTGGTTAGGAGTCGATCCAGCGATTAGTTGGATCAGCAGAGTTGGGGTAGGGAAAGTTGCCGCACCTCATATTGATGATGAAGAGTGCTATTGGACCCGAGAACATTTTCCAAATAGAAAATTAACACGATATCACTGTCATATATCTCCACCTGAAATTGGTGCGGCTTTCATGATAGAGAAAGAATGTTATCATATGCTTGAAATAGGCGATGTAGTAAAATGGCCTAGCATTGACAGTTTACATTGTGGTGTAAACGGCAGTGTAAAAGATAAATTACTATATCATTTTATTGGAGCCGAAAGATGAACATATATCATAGGTTTATTAACTTGCCTTTTGACATACCAAAACCAAAACAATTTGAAAACGGTATTGAAAGTTTTATCACATACGTAGGACGAGATAACGTACCTAAGGAAATGGAGCCGTGGTTATCCTCATTTGGCCTTACACTGAGCAATGTAATTGAAGGTTTCTATTCAGCACCTAACGGAGGTCAAGTTCCTATACACAACGATACAGTAACAAAGCCTGGCGAACACGATGCTATTAAAATTAATATGACGTGGGGACCTGAGGATAGTGTCACTAGATGGTGGCAGACAAAATCTGAAGACAACCTCATAGAAATAGTACACGATCAAACAGAAATCAACAATGGCTTTGCTGAAGCTGGTATTACTCCTGACATTGAATGTTATAAGTGTTACACAGCAGAACAGCATAATTTAGATAAAGTACACGAACAAGTAATCAACAAACCTAGTATACTCAATGTTGGACAACTACATTCAACATACAATCCAGACCCTACTCAAAACAGATGGACAATATCTTTTACGCCTCTCAAGGATGGAAAAGTAATTACCTTTAATCAAGCACTTACTATATTTGACTCATGCCTACAGAATTAAAAATTAATTTTCCAAGAGCATTGGACAAAGAGTACTTTAGTTTTGAAAAACAAAGATACGTAAACGATCTAAGCATCTATATTAATGACGCAATGTTGGTTAGTCATATCAACGATGCTCAAGAATATCTACCAATAACAATTACTAAACCTATCGACTTAGATACTACTAAAGAAAATGTAATAAAGTTTGCGTATAGGATAAAGTTTGGACCTGACAAAGAAGATGTTGATGTTATATTTAAATTACAAACTAACGGCGTGTGCGAAACTACTATTCATAGACACAATTATGTACCAGGATCGGAACTACTTGAAGATGCTTACTTGGTAACATTTCTAATTAACAACTACATGACACAATTAGATAAATCGTGGTACGAAGGTGAGGTTAAAGATATTGTGTTTGAAAGTAACTACTCATATCCTTTGACAGTTAGATGGTTTAGTTATAAGCCGTTTATTGGTGGTAGTGAGTACTGGGACGATATAGATTTTACAATAAGAGAACAGCTATGAAATATGAAGGTATAATACCCGAAGTACAACAAGAAGTACAACCAGCTTTGCCTCATTGGCGTTATGGAACAATACAAGATGGTATTAAAAGAGTTGATCCGTTATTACACTACGGATGTTTTACTCTAGGGTTCGAATATCCACAGATTATAGATAAAGTATCTGAAGTGATGAAAAATATTAAACCTGAGATTGCTGAAGTTGTAGGGTATGGCGATGTAAGACTAAACCCTTGTAGTTACGAACTACAACAAAGACTACACACACTAACAGGATACTATAGTTTTTATGCGTTGTCTGGTAGCGATGCCAACGAAGGTGCTGTTAAACTTGCTAGTGCTTACCATTATCAAAGAGGCAACACAAAGAAAAGTAAAATTTTAAGTATGACTCCGAGCTATCATGGAAGCACATACTTTACTAGTTCATTAGGTTGTGATAGCCTGATGGAAGATCCTTTTTACAATTTCAAACACACCGAAAACGTAATACGAGTAGATAGAAACTTTGATACCGATGCACAACACTGGGACTCAATTGGTGCTATTATGGTAGAAACATGTACATATGGCAATAACATGATTCCTTACACTGACGAGTTTTGGAACAAACTAACACACATACAACAAACACATGATGTGTTAATTATTATCGACGACATCTTTATGGGAGGTGGCAAAACCGGAAACTATGTTGGTTGGAAACATTTGCCTATACAACCTGATATATTTACAATGGGTAAAGCAATAACAGGCGGGTTCTTTCCATTGAGTGTTACATTATACAACGATAAGGTTAAGAATTGTTTACCTCCTAACTTTAAGTGGGAACACGGGTTTACATATAATTTTAGTATTCCGGGTATTGTTAGTGCTATCGAATATTTAGATCTTGTTGTTAACCGCAATTTAATAGGACAGCAACCAGGTATTGTTAATCGTGCTAAGAAAACATTTGTTGATTCTGGTTATACTATTGTCAGTCAGTTTGGAACTTATTTCCTAGTACAAAAGTTTAAGTTCAAAGCAATGTATATGATTCCGCTTAATGCTGATGAACAATATTTCAAAGCATTGTCAAATGAGATTAATCTACAATGATGGATGTAATAGAAAACTTTTTAAATACTTCTGAGTACAAGTTATTCAAATCTTTATTAGACCAGTGTACTGAAAAAGAAGCAGGCGAAGCAATGTACAATGATGACAATGCTATACAGGGGTTTGATAATAGTGCTTACATACTCACAACACTAGAGTTTCAAAACTGGTGGCTTGATGTGCTTAAACAAAAAGGACACATTAAAAAACATGTAACACCAGCGGACATCGCGAGCTTATATATTGTTGAGTCGAGGCCTCCATATCACGCAAACTGGCATCAGGATAGTATGGGAGATATACACTTGGGAAGTGTTATATTATACTACGGAGATAACTTTGATGTACACGACGGTGGACTGTTCTTAGCAAAGAGCAGTGAAGATGATGTAACAGGAACTTGGGTATTACCATCAGATAACGTAGCGATAGTAAATCCCAACGATGTATTCCATGTTGTTACAAAATTTGAAAACAAAGACATTGTTCGTAAAATGGTAATTATGTTTTTAAGGAAAAAAGATTTTATATGATGTATACAGAATTTGACCCTCTTCAAGAAGTAATTGTAGGAGATAGTTATGCTCCAGGTGATCTTGATAAGTTATTACCGCAACAAAGCATTAGTGGCTTTAATAAAATACTTGAAGAAACAAAACAAGATCTTGACAACCTTAGTCAGCAGTTGACTAGCAACGGTGTTACAGTACACCGCCCTAACATACACAAGTTTGATAGCAGTATTATTATGCCTCAGTTTGATATACGATTACCAATGAGTCCTCTTGTTCCTAGAGATGCTTATATTGTAAGAGGACAAACAGTTTATCAGACATATACAAGTTTAACAGATCGTTATTTTGATAGTCATAGTTACTACGACATTTTTAAAAAACTTTTTGACCAGGGTTACAATTGGCTAAGTCAACCAGCGCCTGTTTTAAAAAATCTTAATTCAACAGAACAATGGTTCTTTGACAAAGATGTTTACAATAGAGAACTTAGCAATCGTGTGTTGTGGCACACAGCAACTATGTTCCAAGCAGGCGACAGTGTTATTATCAACAACAAAGGTCCAGGCACACCGTCAGGATTAGAATGGTTAAAGAGAAACATGACTGGAACTAAGTTTGTTAATAACGAAAACACAGTGTTTGAAAACTTTGGGCATATTGATCATGGGTTTATTTTAATTGATGACGAAACTGTAATACACGCAGGAATAGAATGGGTACCTGATGCTTTAAAAAACAAGCGGTTAGTAGATGTAAAAAGATTTCTACCACAACTAAAACTTGAAAGATTCAAAAGAGATTATATCGAGTCAGGCAGTATGTATGATGTACAGTGGGTCGAAAAGTATTTAGAAAATTGGAAAGGATACAATCAAGAAGTGTGTTTTGATCTTAATGTCCTAATACTTGATAGCAAAAATATTGTTTGGGGGCGTGACATTCCCGAACTGTTCGAGTATCTTAAGAACGAACTAGGAATCAATAGTCATGTTACTCCTATACGTCATAGCTTGTTTTGGGAAGGCGGAGTACATTGTGCTACGCTAGATATCAAACGTCAAGGTAACAGTCGAAAGATAATTTAATCTCCGTAGCTCTTTATTTCCTTAATGTATTCCTCACTCCAAAATTCGTAATAGTCAGTCTTTTCAAGTAGACTTCTAGCAGTCAACAATTCTTTTCGTGTTTGTACTATAATCAAAGGCAAGTGTTCGTTGCCTGTTTCAACACCATTGATGAAGTTTTTCTTTTGAGGATGATCTGGTAAGAATATGTAGTTCTTGTGTTTCTTATTAAGTCTACGGCATAATGTTTCAAGTTCTTCAAATGTTGATTCTACAGTGTTTTCAATGTAGATTGTAATTTGATTACCTAATGGTTCTATATTTTTCATTGATAATTTATCTACAGGAATTACACCCGGCATTTTGGCAAATGGACAAATACTCTTTCCGTTTAGTTCAGGTCTGGCTTGTTTTACTTTGCTTACCCAGTTTGCTATTACTTTTAATGGCGTCATAATAATATTTATAATTTGTCCAAATTAGGCATTTAATAGTTGACTTATACTGTAATTAGTGTATACTGTAATAGTTGTGTTAGGCATTAGTGTTTAACATAACCAGGAAAGTAAAGGGTAGATTAGGATAAGCACTGTTTATAAAACATTGAACTGTTGCGTGTTCCGATTTAGAGAATTTGTTCTTTGCTAGTCGGGTATAAGCAAACTAGTTGTCTTTTGAGATTTGTAGTTTGCGTTTTGGTATTTGTTTAGCTTATTACTTGACCTTTTACGGACCTGTATTTTAACTTATATAAAAAGGATACACATGGCAAGAATTACATCTCAAAAAGCAATCGAAGCAGTTGGTGGAAACCAGTTCTTGTTAATTGTAATGGCCTCATATAGAGCGAGGTTACTGAAAAGCGGTAAAGACAAACCAAGAGTCGACACAAAAGGCGACAAGATGCCAGTAGTAGCAATAAGAGAAATTGAAGAAGGCAAATACACAGAAGAAGAATATAAACAAAATCTACAAGGCATCGGCTTAACAGATAGTAACCAAGAGGAGAATGATGATGAATATCAGTCTTAGAAAAGCAAACGCTATTCAAAAGCAAATTCTAGAAAGCATCGCAGAGATTGAAATCACTGCTGATGTTACTATAAACGAGTTTCAAGATCCAGAACTTGAAATCGCAAATGCGAAAGTTACCCTTATGGATAACGATCGTAAAAGAGCAACGTTAACTACTGCTCTTTTTAATATCAGGGCATTGGTTGCCGAAGGCAACCATCAAAGCGGAATTAATCTTCTGCTTACTAAAAGTGCACTAGCTGAAAAACGGATTCAGCAAGTTCGTGAACTTAGTCAGTTTCGTCCAGTAAAGTCGCTTGAAGTTATCAAAGGCCGACTTGAAAAAATGAAAACTCGCAAAGACGGCGAGCATTATGGCCGAGACGAAGTCACTACTGGAATTGTAGGACGCAAGGATATCGAGCAGTTCAAAGTAGAATTGCGTGAGATTCAAAAGCAGAAACGTAAGTATGCTGATGAGATTCTAGAACTTAATGTTAAGACTGAGGTGCCTCTTTCTGAGGATACTATTAAAGTCTTAACTGAAGCAGGGATTATTTAAATGTCTGCTATTAAACCTTATCAGCCGTTAGCATGGGCATCTACTTTTTGCCTACTTGCGTCAGCAGGATTACTTTCGTTATTTCCTAATGATGTATATGCTACATACGGATTTTTTGTTGCCAGTACACTTTGGACTATAGTAGGGATACTTTGGAAAGAAAAGTCATTGATTTTTCTTAACGGATCGCTTACAATAATATATGTAATAGGAATTGTAAAGCATTTAGCAATAGTGCTTTAATTCGGTTACTGTCCTTAGCTCAGCTGGATTAGAGCAACAGCCTTCTAAGCTGTAGGTCGTAGGTTCGAGTCCTACAGGACAGGCCAAATCGTGCTACTAGAACGTAGCACAACGTCGGGAGAGAAATGTTGGTAGCGTTTCTCTTGTGTAAGATAGTTGGTGGGGATCTTATACGCATTAACATAGTAGAGGAATATTTTGTGATTAGAACTATTAAAGACAATGAAAAACATTTAATTAATGACGACCCTATTCGCCCTCATATTTCATTTGATGATAGAATGGGACAAGGACGTAATGTACTTGTGCTTGAGCAGGACGGCGAAGTTGGAGCAGTTGTGTGTACAGCTCTTGTAGATCAAATGCCAACCAATGAGGAAGAATTATTTAAGTTTGCTAATCCGCAAGGAGGCGTAGTTGTGCCATACACAGTATGGAGTTACAAAAAAGGTTGCGGCCGTATAATCATTAATCAACTACGTGAAAGTGCGTTAGAAGAACATTGTTTCCAACTAGTAACACTTAGTCCTAAAACAGATATGGCAGAAAAGTTTCACATTAGTAATGGTGCGAAGTGTGTATCGAGAAACGAAAGTTCTAACAATTTTGAATATAGTCTAGTCTAAGACTAAACCAAGTGAGGACAATTTATGAATAAAGGCATTAAAGTACCATCGGTTACTTTTAAATACCGTGTACGTACTGATGGTAACCCCATTACGTATGTAGACGACAACAACGGTGACGATAATCCATATGAATGGGAAGATGTTACAACAGACCAAATCTTTAAAGGCAAACGAATATTAGTTTTTTCACTTCCGGGTGCGTTTACTCCGGTTTGTTCAACTTATCAAGTTCCGGGCTTTGAAGAAAACTACAATCGAATCAAAGAGCTTGGTATTGATGAAGTTTATGTTATCTCTGTAAACGATACATTTGTTATGCGTAAATGGATGATTGATCAAGAAATTAAAAACATTAAGTTTATTCCAGACGGGTCAGGCAACTTTACACGCAGAATGGGTATGTTGGTTGACAAAACACATTTAGGATTTGGTATGCGGTCTTGGCGTTATGCTATGATTGTAAATGACGGTATTATTGAAAATTGGTTTGAAGAACCAGGCATCAATGATGAAGGCAGTGATAATGATCCTTACGGTGAGACATCACCTGAGAATTGTATGAGCTGTTTGGTTACTGATGAATCAAAGCAACAAACTTTTGAATTTATTAAGGACCTAGCTGGGTAGTACTCTCAGTTTTCTCTTGACTTTATCTTATATTCATAGTATTATAATATAAGTTAATAGTACAAAAGGTGAATATATGACAATGCATTTAGAACGTGGGTTAACAACACTTAACACCACAAAGCGTAAACGTAAGAAAAAGTTTACAAATAGTCAGATTGAAAAATGGACTGTAGAAATGCGCCATCACAATAAACGTATGCGTAAGATACATTGCCATCATATGCAAATGACAATTGATGAATACATTGATTATATTCACGGACAGTACAAACCTAAAAACAGAACTGAAACTGTCATGAGTACACCATGGCAGAGCAGTGGACCATCTATACGCAGTACCGAAAACATTCCAAGTCACTATTCATCAGCTAGTTTCTCTCCTTGTACAAAAAAGGAGCCGTTACAGTATACTGGTGAACGTAGACTTGTAGGTATTGCTACTATGCACAAAAGCAATATGGTTCCTGTGTTTGCTGACGATGACGATGTAAACGGATCTAAGCAGGCAACAGAAATTGCTAAGATGAGGAGAGGCTGATTAGCATTAAAATAGCGGCTCAGGTTGTTCTGAGTCAAACAAATACTTTAATAAGTATTTTAACTTTATATAGAGGAAAATAATATGTCACAGACAGTAGAAAATATCAAGGAACAAATGGAAGCGTTCCTTTCAGAAAACGAAAAGTTCACAAGCGGTAATGCCGCGGCAGGAACTAGAGCTCGTAAGGCTCTTCAAGAAATGACCAAGCTCGCAAAAGCACGTAGAGCTGAAATTACAGAAGAAAAAAACTCCCGTAAAGAAGCAAAGGCTTAATTATGGGTGACGATGATTACTCAGTAAACATCGACGGCTTAACTGTTGGCGGCTCTATTTTAAGTGTCGCCGACAGTAGCTATGCTACTCCAACATACACATTTGATACAACCGGTAGTATTACACTAAATCCTACATACACCGACTTTAATAACTTTGATAGTGATATCACTGTAGCAGAAAATGCTGATATCAAGCTCGGTAACAAAAGTCTAAAAGAATTTATGAACAAGATGGAACAACGTCTTGCTATATTACAACCAGATCCTGAAAAATTAGAAAAGTTCGATGCGTTAAAAAAAGCGTACGAACATTACAAAACAGTAGAGGCAATGTGTTTCGATGAAATTGACGACGACAACTAAGAAACCATTTATTAAGGTCTTTGATGATCTTATACCTAAGTACCTACAAGATTATTGTGAACAAGTTACGCTAGGTCGTTGTGAAACTGGTGGCGAAGATGATCTTATATTTCCAACCGTACACTTTAAATGTAAGTATGAATCAACCGCACAAACAAAAGATGGTTCAACTCCTATGAGTTTCGTACACATGTTAAAATCATCATGCGCATTAAGTCCACACTTAGAAAACTTTGGATTAATTCCACAAGCAATTTGTGCTCATTCTAAATTACTGTTGAGAGATATAATTGTAGGAAGAATTTATATTACTGTACCACACAATACAGATCAAAAAAATTACGAGCCGCACACAGATTTGCCATATAAACATATGGTAGTACTTTATTATGTAAATGACGCAGATGGTGATACTGTATTTTTTGATAACAACAATAATATTATA
>Ga0209630_10005380_pt1 | contig 10862 bp, 13 predicted proteins | sample COG_01_FD_184745 | JGI IMG/M metagenome (GOLD analysis project Ga0209630, IMG submission 184745) | Pelagic Microbial community sample from North Sea - COGITO 998_met_01 (SPAdes) (version 2) | ecosystem: Environmental > Aquatic > Marine > Neritic zone/Coastal water | place: Helgoland, sampling... | reverse complement strand
ATGCCAAAAAAATATCTTGAAAAACAAAAACAGGTTGTTGCGGAGCATGTAAGAAAACAAGACGTTGTTATTACAACAGCTTTAATACCGGGACGGCCCGCACCAATTTTGATTACTGAAGAAATGGTAGCTTCAATGAGGGATGGATCAATTATCGTTGATATGGCTGTTGAGGCTGGCGGTAACTGCCCTTTATCCGAATTGGGAGAAGTTGTTAAAGTTGGTGGTGTTACGATATTAGGTCATTCAAATATTCCTAGCCGAATTGCTGAGGATGCGAGCCAACTATATGCAAAAAATTTGTTAAACTTTATCACACCAATAGTAAATTCTGAAAGTAAATCTATTAGTATTGACTGGGAAGATGAAATTATTGCAGGTACACTAATATGCAAGGACGGGAAAATTGTTCATCCAGCCTTAATTGAGGAGAAATAAGAGCAATGACTATCGATAATAAAACAACAAATTTGGTTGATCAAACTTCGACTGGTGATCCCTTTATTTTCATGTTTACAATTTTTGTACTAGCTGTATTTATTGGATTTTATGTTGTGTGGAGTGTTACACCTGCATTACATTCGCCTCTAATGAGTGTAACGAATGCGGTATCTTCGGTTATAATTGTTGGAGCTCTAATTGCAGCGGGTCCAGCGGATTTAAATTTTTCTAAAGTTATGGGTTTCATTGCTGTAGTCTTAGCTTCAATTAATATTTTTGGTGGATTTATTGTAACCAATAGAATGTTAGCTATGTTTAAGAAAAAACCACAGAAGTCGGGGACAAATAAATGAGTGAGACAGCCACAGGGTTCGCGTATTTAGCTGCTGCTATCTGTTTTATAATGGCTTTACGAGGCTTAAGTTCTCCCGATAGTGCGCGTACCGGAATTGTTCTAGGTGTGCTGGGAATGGTTATAGCTATACTGACAACCGTATTTGAGCCCACAATTGTAAGTTTTGATTTGATTGTTATTGGCGTAATTATTGGCGGTGCGATTGGGACGGTCGTGGCATTAAAAATTAAAATGACTGCTTTACCAGAATTAGTCGCGGCATTCCACTCATTGGTAGGCTTGGCCGCAGTATTTGTTGCAATAGCAGCTTTTTTTGCTCCAGAGGCCTATGGGATTGGTGTGTTTGGAAACATAAAGGGTGCCAGTTTGATTGAAATGTCCCTCGGTGCGGCTATTGGGGCGATTACATTTTCAGGCTCACTTATAGCATTTGGTAAACTACAAGGTATTCTTGGAGGTTCACCGCTTGTTTTCTCGGGGCAACACGCCTTGAATGCAGTTTTATCCATTATACTAGTTGCATCAATTATTTGGCTTGTGCAAACTAATTATGAATTAGCTTTTTGGATTATTATAGGAATATCAATCGTTCTTGGTTTTCTGATAATTTTACCTATTGGTGGGGCTGATATGCCTGTTGTAGTCTCCATGTTGAATTCTTATTCTGGGTGGGCGGCATGTGGCATAGGGTTTACGCTGAGTAATACCGCTTTAATCGTGACAGGTGCGTTGGTCGGGTCCTCCGGTGCTATCTTGAGCTATATAATGTGTAAAGGTATGAATCGATCAATCTTTAACGTGTTGCTTGGTGGATTTGGTGGAGAGGTTGATGGACCTTCGGCAGTTGCCGGTGGTGGAATCGATAAGGCTATAAAATCTGGCAGTGGCGAAGATGCAGCATTTATAATGAAAAATGCCAGTAAGGTAATTATAGTGCCAGGATATGGTATGGCGGTCGCTCAAGCTCAACATGCGCTACGTGAAATGTGTGATTTATTAAAGGGAGCGGGTGTTGAAGTGGCATATGCTATTCATCCTGTTGCGGGCAGAATGCCGGGTCACATGAATGTGCTTTTAGCTGAAGCAAATGTTCCATATGAAGAGGTATTTGAGCTAGAAGAAATTAACACGGAATTCTCGACTGCGGATGTTGCTTTTGTCATTGGAGCCAATGATGTGACCAATCCAGCAGCGAAAACAGATCCGTCGAGCGCAATTTATGGGATGCCTATTCTAGAAGTTGAGAACGCTGGGACGGTATTGTTTATAAAGCGGTCTATGGCTTCAGGATATGCTGGTGTCGATAATGAATTATTTTTTCGTGATAATACCATGATGTTGTTCGCTGATGCAAAAGCAATGACTGAAAGTATTGTTCAGGCCCTTGATTAGAAAAGATTTGTTAATTTAAGAAATAGGCCGATAGTGGAATAATTAATAGATAAAGCCTGAGAAATTTATAATTTCCCAGTTCTCATTTTATTAACACCTTATTTTTTTTCACGATACACTAATTATAGTAATGGTTATTTTTTTTGATTGATAAAAGAGATAGTATCTTGATTGCCTACTATCAGTCTCGGACCTCTTCATACTGAATGTCATCCAAGCTAATGTTCGTGGGAGTGCTGAAGCTTCATTATAGATGTTTTTATCGTATTCGTTCTAGTTTCTTTGACTATTCTTGCTCTCAGGAGAAATGATGCATTATGGTTTGCCGGCGATGTATAAATTAATTACGGCTTGGATTAGTAAATAACCAACCTCACCTGGTACAGAATATTAAATCGCATTATTCTGGGTTTTGCATATTATATATTGATTTTATATTTTGATTTTAGCTGTCATATTTTGGATATTAACTATCAATAGAGAATATATATAGCTCTATTTTATTATTTTCGTTTTATATGCCCTCTAGAAACCTTCTCTCTCTATACGTTTTCTCTCTAACTTTCTCGACCTACGAACCGCTTCAGCTTTTTCTCTTGCTCTTCGCTCGGAAGGTTTTTCATAGGATCTACGAAGTTTCATTTCACGGAAGACGCCTTCCCGCTGCATCTTTTTCTTCAAAGCCTTTAACGCTTGATCCACATTGTTATCACGAACTGTTACGTGCACGGCACCATATACTCCTAAATATTTAAATAACGTGGGGGTTTCTAACACAAACTCAGGTAACTGTGAAGGGCTCTATTGTGTTTATTTATGTTTTTTTTTCAAAAACTTAATTTTTCTCATGAAAATATTGGTTCTTAAGCTCTTTTAGTGCATATTAAACAAATGTCTATTTTAAAAATTGCACGTCTAGGTCACCCTATCTTACAGAAAATAGCATCACAAGTTGATGATTATAAGGATCCTGAAATAAAGAAGATTATTAGTGACATGATTGAGACACTTGAAGACGCTGGCGGCATTGGTCTAGCAGCACCTCAGGTTCATGTTTCAAAAAGAATTGTAATTTTCTTTGTGCCCGAAAGTCGAATTGAAGATGAAAAAGAACAAGTTGAGTTGACTATCATGATTAATCCAGTAATCAAACCTTTAAATGAGAAGATAAATAGAGATTGGGAGGCTTGCCTATCTATTCCAAATTTGATGGGGGCGGTGGAAAGGTATTCTCATATTAAATATTCATGGTTTGATGTAAATGGAAAGTACTTTGAAAGAGAAGCTTCGGGATACCATGCAAGGGTTGTCCAACATGAATGTGATCATTTGGATGGTAAATTATATCCCTCCCGAATCACAGACCTATCTATGCTTGGCTTTCAGGAGGAAATAAATTCTAATATCGAGTTATTAGAGAGAGGGCGAGTAGTGGCATCAGATAATAAAATGTTGAGGACGCCAAATGTATAAAATGAATACTTTGAACGACTCTGATGAATTGTTGTTGGCTATGCTCAAACACGTCCCATTTGATGGTTGGAGTTGGTGTGCGCTCAAGTCCGGTATGGCTGATCTTAACAAGGATCCTGATGATATTGAATTTATTTTTTCTCAAGGCCCAATTGATGCAGCGAGGCATTGCGGTATTTATTTTGATCGGATAATGAGTGAGACTCTCAAAGATACATCAATAGATGTGATGCCGGTAAGAGAAAAAATAAAATTTATAATCGAAACCAGGTTAGAGCTTATTTTGCCATTTAAAGAGTCTATTCGCTGCCTTCTCTCCTTTTTATCGCTACCGGGTAATAAGAGTGTCGCTTTTCAAGTGACTTTTAAAGCCGTTGATGAAATGTGGTACTTGGCGGGAGATCAATCTACTGATTATAATTATTATTCAAAGAGAGCCTTGCTAGCCGGCATTTACGGATCGACAATTTTATATTGGTTATCTGACAATGATGATGAGTTTCGCTCAACACGGAAATTTTTGGAACGACGTATCAATGATGTTATGATGATTCCGAGAATTAAGCGCGCTCTTACCGATAAATTAGGGTCCTTTAGCAAAATTATAAAAGGGTTCAAAAATAATAAATTTGCTTAAAAACATTGTCCATTAAGATATTAGGTTTTTGATGTCTTCCCGTTTTATTCAAAAGTCGTTTATATTTTTATTGTATCTCATCAATGGGGTCTTCATTAACATTTGCTGTTTGGTTTGCGCGGTATTTATCAAGATTAATAGAAATTTTTTCGTCACTAAGAGCTATAATGCTTGTTGCCAAGATTGCAGAATTAACTGCCCCCGCTTTGCCAACTGCCAAGGTGCCAACCGGAATTCCACCGGGCATTTGTGCCATTGCGAGCATCGCATCAAGGCCTCCTAGTAATTTGCCTTCCATAGGTACTCCTAATACTGGAAGGGGTGTCAAAGCCGCAACCGCACCAGGCAAAGCGGCAGCCATTCCTGCTCCAGCAATTAATACCAATATACCTCTCTCTTTAGCTGATTCGACATAATTTACTAACCTAGAAGGTGTTCGATGAGCGGATATAATTTTTGCTTCACAAGGAACGCCTAATTTCTCAAGTGTCAATTTTGTATGTTTCATAGTAGTCCAGTCAGATTGACTACCCATCATTATACCTACAATCGGTTTAACTGACTGCATGTTAGTTCTCCTTCGTATTTTGAATTATAAATTACTTCTGATATTATCAAATTACTTTGCCTAAACGCAAGCAGATGGAGTTTTATTCGTATAAGCAAATGAGTAAAAGTATGTTTAAATAAATTTATTATAATTAGTATAGAGAAATTGACTATAATCGAATAACTAAACTCAATTCTATGTTGAAAATAGGAGCATATAATGTCTGATATTCGAGTATTATCTGATAACTATCGTGTTCGAGAATTAGATACGAATAATCAAACCAATAGACGCAACAAGAATCAACACTATAGTTCTGACTCCCACCAGAGAAATCATCAGGCGCGAACAACCGATCAAATAAAGGATACAGCCATTGTTATGGGCATCCCGGTGGAATCAGTTACTCCAGAGGTGCTAGAAGCGATGACCTTAATTTTGACTGAGATGGACTCTATAAGGTGGAAACTTGAGGCTAGTATCAGGCGTGAAGAAATATTGGCGAGTTTACTAAAAGATAATCCCATGTTTTCTATATGCAGTTATCACGCATTTCAAAACCATCTATCAGATACTATAAAGCATGCAAATGTAACAGAGGAGTCCAGTTTCCTTCTTTTTTTTAAGGTACTTAATTGTGAGAACTATTGGTTGCGACATGGCCATGATTTTGAAATTAACTTTCTTCAAAATATTATTGAAATTATTAAAAAAAATATTGGGGATTTGAATATAATGGGAAGTATTAGCAATACTGAATTTGGCATTATTTTTAATTTATACCAAGAGACTGATGTTGTTGAAAAAATGAAAATAATTAAAGAATCGTTGGCTAATAATCCATTTGTTTTGAATGATACGAGTTTTCAGATTAAAACTAAATGGAGTTTATTGGAAATTATTGCTGGTTCAAATTCGTTAGACGTTTTGAGAGAGGCGAGCGATAATGCGAGAGTTGAATTATTCGATTAATTTCATAATAGTATTATATAAATCATTTACTTTAATAAAAAATGGTTAAGTCAGAGGTTTAATGAAATTTAGTTTAGATAACCCTCTATGGAATTTTTCAAATAAATTCTATAAGCAGGATAATGTTAGAATGGCTTGTCTCACGCTTCAAAACGAATTTGGTTTTGATGTTAATATAGTTTTATACTGTTGTTGGATGGCACACTCAGGATACCCAATAATAAAAATAGACGAGTTATCAGAAATTATTAGCGTGATAAGACCATGGCAAAATGACGTGATTTCCGATTTACGAAAAGTTAGGACTCGTATGAAATCAAATAATGACATAAAATTTGGTTTTCATTCGAATTCACTGCGCGATAAAATTAAAGATTGTGAACTTCAAGCTGAGCGAATTGAACAAGCAATATTATATTATTCTGGTGACAAGCAAACTCCTAATAATAATTCAGACGCTATTCACCGAGGCTCTGTAGCGCTTAAAAATTTAGAAATATATACTAATCAAATTTCTATTAACGATGGGACTATTTTGTATGACTATTTATCTATTTTGAAAGAAGCGCTTATTGAGCATTCCGAATAGAATTAGATTTCTCAAAAAACCCGGATTTAAAAAATTTATTCGTTATTTAATATATCAATTTTGTAGATTAAACCTAACCGTTTATTATTGGCCAATAGTAATAATTAAATTATGAGCTTTCTTGTTCCTCAGCCTAAACCTTTTTTGCATTAGATGGACCAAATATATCCTCACTATTTATTTCTTCCACCTCAATCGACTTGGGTGCTGACCCAAAAATTTCCTCAGCTGTAGGATTAGATTGCGAAATTTTCTCTAAAACGTCATTCTCGTCGTTCTTCCGTTTATCCTCCGAAATCCCTGTAATTGGTGGCAATGGTTCTGTTCGTTGACGATTGGAACCAGATTTTAAACGGGCTTTATTGACGCTTGTTGCCAAATCGCTGCCTTCACATAGACCGAGGTAGACTGGACTTTGCGGTTTAATAGTAGGAGAGCTCCGATGTGTTTTGTCTCTAATCGAATTAATAGTTTGCTTTGTTGTACCTATTAACCTGCAAATTTGTGCATCGCTTAATTCTGGGTAACTTCGTAAAAGCCAAGCAATTGCATCTGGTCTATCTTGACGTTTTGAAATTGGGGTATATTTGGCACCCTTTTGTCTTGCTTTCGGCATTGGATTATTTGGTATTGCCATTTTTATGCGATTTTCGGTGTTACCCTCACATCGTATTATTTCTTCTTTTGTAAGTTGCCCGTTTGTTGTTGGGTCCAAACCTTGCATTCCAGGAGCAACTTCGCCATCAGCGATGGCTTGTACTTCTAGAATATGTAAGCCACAATAATCTGATATTTGGTCAAATGTTAGAGATGTATTGTCGACTAACCAAACTGCTGTTGCCTTTGGCATAAGTGGTTGTGCCATCTTCCTTCTTCCTTTTTTAATAAAATTTGCGATTTTGAAGTTTTAAAACCGCTCAAATTTTATTTATAAGGATGAGAGACAGCTGCGTCAAACCTTGACGTGATAAAAATATTAAGGAAAAAATATGAGTGTAATGAATTTCGCTATCCGAACGGTTAAAATACTAATATTAGAGGAGGTTGATTTTGGAATTTGATGAAGAAAGCTTAAAAAAAAAGACCACTGATTCTTCTAAATTAGAGAATATGTCAATAGAAGATTTGCATGAATATATTGCTGATCTTAAGCAAGCAATCACGCAAGCTCAACTAGAAATTAGAATTAAACAAGAAGCAATAAAGGGAGCTAAAGATGTTTTTAAAAAAAAATAGTTACGCAGAAATAATTCTGTCTTGATGTCTATAATTATTTAACCTACTGAACTTTAGATTTGATTAGACTGTAGTCTTGTTAATGTACTTACTAAGTAAATTTTTGCGAGCCATATTAAAAGAAGAAGTGCAGGTTTGACGGGGTTTTCGGGCCGCTAAAAAAGCGTCCCTTTTTTTGAGTGGGAAGAATAGACGATTTAAAATTTCAATCTATAGTTGTTATTCGTTCTTTATTCCAAGACCCTCAAAGCGCTTATTAAACTTCGCAACTTGTCCACCACTATCAACTAATCTATGTTCTCCGGTCCAAGCTGGATGTGACTTTGGGTCAATGTCCAATTTCATAGTTTCGCCTTCAGAACCCCAAGTAGAGCGAGTCTTATACGACGATCCATCAGTCATTTGAACAGTTATTTCATGGTATTCAGGATGTATGTCTTTTTTCATCTTTAAATTCCTTTTAGATTTTTAGTTGTATAAACAAGGTGATATGCTGGTGCAAGCAGGAAAGTAATTAAATTATAATTTTCTAGTATTGGTATAACTATTCTCTAGATATTTTAATTTATAAGTTTTAGTAAATAACCTATAATTAACAATTCACCTACGAAGTTGCTTCATCACCAGAATGCGGATTCCAATTTTAAACTTTACTGTGATAAAGTTCTTATTTGGAGTAGCATTGCTAGGTATCCGGTTTAATAGTTTACGAGAGAAATAACCAGAGTGTTTGCGCCAAATTTTTTAAAAAAATATGATATTTATCGTTGAGTTAATTTTAATTCTATTCTTCGATTCCTCCGATTTGCTATTTTACCGGTTCTTGGATCGATAGGTTGAAATTCGCCAAATCCAGTAGCTGCTAAATTATTTGGTTTAATTCCTTTTAAAGTTAGAAACTTTACAACAGAAATTGCCCGAGCCGTTGATAGTTCCCAATTCGATGGAAATCGTCGACTTTTTATCGGTACATTATCTGTGTGACCATCTACTCTCAATATCCATTTTATTCGGGGTGGTATTTTTTTTATGATATTTTGAAGTGTATTCGCTAACTGTAACATTTGCGCTTTGCCGGCATTTCCCAATTTGTCTGACCCTGTAGTGAATAAAACTTCCGATTGAAATACAAATCGGTCACCAACTATTTGCACTCCAGGCTGGTTACCCAAAATTTCGCGGAGTTTTCCAAAAAATTCTGAACGATAATACGATAACTCTTGCACTTTATTGGCTAATGCGGAGTTTAATCTCTTACCTAGGCTGGTAATACGCACTTGTTGATTTTTAGCCTTTAACTCTGAATTATCTAACATTTGTGCTATTTTAGTTATTTGATTTCGTAGAACTGTAATTTGATTATTTAAATATGCTATTTCAGCGCGCGCTTTTAACGATAGTTTCTTTTCATCCTCTATAGTTTTATTTTTATTTGATAATAAAGTAAGTGATGCTTTAATTTTTTGTTCCAAACTACTCTTTAAAGCAATAAGTTTCTGAGTTTCAATTTTTAATAATTGGATTGCCTGAATTTGTTTAGTTATTCTTTCATTCTGCGAGGAAACTTGGTTATCTCTCTGAAATAAATCAGCATCAAGCCTCGTGACCTTTGCTGCCAGTGCGTCTGATTGAATAGTTAATTCTTTTAATAATAATTGTTGTTTTTCTCGATCAATGATCGACTCGGAAAGCCTACTTGATAACAATTGGATATCTTCATTAAGTTTAATATTGGTTGTTCGTTCTAGACTTAGTAATTCAGAAAGTTCGTTTGTTTGAACTCGGAGTTTGTTCAAGGCTTTATTGCTACCTGTCAATGCTTCTCCTAAGAAAAATTGAGCAATTACAAAAATCATAAGTAAAAATATAATTACCATTAAAAGTGATGCTAATGCATCTACAAATCCGGGCCATATATCAATTCTATTTTGATTGCGGCGGGAGAGTGAAGTCATACTTATTATCCGGTATTTTCGTTACCAGCAGCTATCGTACGGGCTAGTAATTTTATTTCACTGCTTATTTGCTTTGTTAGGTCCGTTCTAGATGAGGACAATTCCTCAATCAGTCGTTCCATGTAAAGATCTATATTGCGAATATGGTCTTGAGTGACTTGGTCAAATCCGCTGATATTTTTAGCAGATAGCATCATTTCAATCGCAGCTTTTAAATCACCCTGTTGTTCAGAGAAGGCATTCATTAAGGTCTGTTCAGTGCGCATTTGATCTCCAAGTTTCGAGAGAATTTCCGTTAACTCCCCAATTTTTTTATTTGTTTGAATATTGCTTTCACCCTCCCTTTTTAACGTTTGCTGAAGGCTTCCAAGGCTATCTGCGGTTTGCTCTAGCAACGCTTGTACGTATGCTGGAACTGATTGGTCTACGTCTGTTAACCGTCCACCTGAAGAGAGCCTTGTTAGCCCTGACAGCCATTCCTCAAGATCATTATAAAACCGATTTTGCGATTGGCTTGCTTGCAAATCAAGAAAGCCAAGTATTAACGAGCCCGCAAGACCAAATAAAGACGATGAAAAGGCGGTTCCCATCCCAGATAATGGCGCTGATAAACCCAATTTTAAATTATTGAAGATAATATTAAAATCACCAACAGAAACAGAAAGATTATCAATTACATTTCTAATTGAACCTACGGTCTCCAATAATCCCCAAAAAGTACCAAGTAACCCTAAAAAAATCAAAAGACCTATGTTATAACGTGATAAATCACGCGATTCGTCAAGTCTTGACGCTATTCCGTCTAATAGAGATCTCATTGATTGGGCGGAAAGGCTCATTCCATCGGTTCGATCCCCAAGCATGGTCGCCATTGAAGATAATAATTTAGGTGGTTTCTGGGGTATGATGGATTGAAATGATTTACGGTAGTTTTCAATCCAATCTACCTCAGGAAAAAGCATCAGCGTTTGCCTGAAATTATACACTATACCGAGTAATAAAACACCAATTATTAGTCCATTAAGACCCATATTTGCTATGAAAGCCTCATGTAGCGGTTCGGCCAATAAACCACAGACTAGGCCAACCGCGACCAAAAATAAAATCATTCGTATTACAAAACGTCTCGGGGATGCCATTTCTAGCCCCTTATTACATTTCTTAATGTGTGCTTTCGTCGATTCATATTATTTTTTTCTCGTCAGATTTAATCTTTGATAATTTTTAGCTCAACACGATTTGGCGCCCCTAGGTTAGTTTTT
>Ga0209630_10005379_pt1 | contig 10863 bp, 5 predicted proteins | sample COG_01_FD_184745 | JGI IMG/M metagenome (GOLD analysis project Ga0209630, IMG submission 184745) | Pelagic Microbial community sample from North Sea - COGITO 998_met_01 (SPAdes) (version 2) | ecosystem: Environmental > Aquatic > Marine > Neritic zone/Coastal water | place: Helgoland, sampling... | reverse complement strand
CGGCGCGCGGGACGAGACCGCGGCGCGTCCGGCGCAGGCGATGCGGTTAACGGCTAATACGAAAAGAAAACCGTGAGTAGTCAGTGTGGTTGAAGCGCTTAACAACCGTGTTTATTACGAAGGTATGCAGAAGCACCGTACGGAATTGATCGGTTCCATCTGAATTAGACAATTAAAACACACGTTGAATACTCGTAGGTAAAGCGTGGCTGTTTTGTGTTAATACCCTTGGATTCAGTGACGTGGGTCAAGAGGTAAACCAAGATTTACGAGTTAAACGAGTTTAAAAAAACGTTGGATTGGGTGTAAAATTGGAGACAATGTATGAGCGAATATACCGTGGTGTTTGATTAACGATACCAGGTGACCGGACATTTTTCAATATGTTGTTGACATCGAGTATTGTATTAATCACACCTAACAGCTATGCCGAATATATTAATGATAAAAATACAGATAAAAATAAAATGGTTACTTTCTTGGCCTAAAAAACGCATGGCAACAAATGCTACGGTGAAGAACCCTCAATAAAGCGCTGCCGCCCCCCGCCACATGTTACTGCGCTGCCCCGATGCACGCCGACGTGCATTGTATTGAAGATTCGTCGCATGAGGATAATTCAAACATTGACAGGTTACCTGGTCTTGAACCAAAGTTACGTGCCGCGCTGGAAACGAGCCAAGTCTGCCGGCTTTTTCAGGTACAAGCGAACACGTGGAAGCACACAGGTGGAGGCTTAAGCTTTGATCGTGATCTATGCGTTAGCGCACCAACGGGCAGTGGGAAGACACTCGCTTATGCGATACCAATCGTGCAAGCGTTATGCCGTCAGTCTCAGCTCAGTCAGCTTCGCTCTCTTGTGATAGTGCCAACTGGTGACCTTGCTGCACAAGTCGGACACGTTTTCAAACCTCTATGTCGGGCCGTCGGCCTTAAAGTAAGCATCGCGCAAAGATCGGAGGTGAGATTGTTGCAGTGCAACGCTGCGTTAAATGAGCAAAATGGGCTCAGGCACCTCCCTGCACTAAAGCAAAAGGTCTTCACAAGCCTCACTTCACAAACGACAGTGGCTCATCCAACCTCTACTGACGTCAAAATTGACATCCGAGATGTTGACATATTGGTAACTCCCCCGGGTAGACTTGTTGCACTTGTTCGACAATTTGCTAGGATGTTTCTCGATAGAATCGAGTTCTTGGTGATCGACGAGGCTGACCGCATCCTTCGTCAGACATATCAAGGTTGGCTTCCCCTGGTGATAAGTACTGTCATGGCACGCTCCCTTCAGACAACTCTTGGGGACCGGGGTGCCTCGCGCAGGCGGCTCAAAAAACTATTATTTTCAGCAACTCTAACCCGTGATCCTAGTCGTTTGGCAGGCCTGCACTTACAGGCGCCTTATCGGATTTCAGCTGAGGTTTCACCGGCAATTGGGGGGAACAGTTATATCCTACCCCTTGGTTTGGAGGAATATGTTATTACTTCGAGGGGAGAATTGAAGCCCCTGGCACTGTGTGCACTATTAAAACGAATCGGACAGACACCGACCATTGTATTCACATCATCTGTGGAAACGACACGCAATTTGTTCCGTCTACTGCACGCGATGACTGGTCTGCCATCAAGGCCTGTGGAATATAGCTCATATGCACCCCTGTCACGACGCACAGAGTCGCTTCAACTGTTCAGGTCTGGACGACGCTCGCTCCTCATTGCATCAGATGCAGCAACGAGGGGCCTAGATATTGAAAACGTAGGGGTGATAATATCATACGATGTTCCCGAGCATCCAAAGACGTACATACATAGGGTAGGGCGCACGGCGAGAGCGCAACGTCGTGGTTTTGCATACACTATATGTCGTCCCACAGAGGAGAAAAGATTTCATGAAATGCTTGCAAACATAGGCGTCCGACTAGGGGGCAACGTTCCTCAGCAACTATCGATAATAGATGAAGAAGTTCGGATTTTCTCGCGGCATATGAAGCAGGCAATGAGCGCAATGAAGCTCAAATTATCGGCCCGTCAAACCAACCTCTCTGGTACCTCACATACTGGATTGCTGCAATTTGAACCAGAAGTGGTGCGTGTAGCGGCGGATCAGGCGAGTCACAATTTTCGCGAGGCTCTTCAAGAAGATGTCTGATACATCATGGATCAATATTTCAGTAATAATCTATCATAGTCATGAGATGGATGAATCTGTGCACTGCCTGTATTATCGCTCACGAAGGTATCATTACTCTTCTATGCTTGAGTTCAACACAGCAAGCGTTGTGCTGCAAGCAGCGCCATCTCCGCGATACCTTCCACTCGCGACCGACAGATTGCATCAATAGCCCCAGCCTTAACAAAAGTAATTTGCAAGAGAATGCATTCTTCTGATGTGGCCAGCATATATTTTCCTGTGACAAAAGCAACAGATGCACCATCAATCGATCTGAGCGACGCGGTATGGAACTTGTTTTGTTCGAGCTTTGCCACAACAGCCTCAACGTTCGCGGACGATTGCTGAGACACAGTGAGCCGTTTAGTGCATTGATCAATCAGTTGTGCCGACTGCCAATATTCTGTAAAATGTTCAAAATTCATTTGAGCCTCGGGCAGTAGGACAGCTTCCAAGGGTATTTGATCATTATAGTAAAAAATAGTATCATTTTGATGCGGTGATTTGACAGCAACCTGAAGTACAGGAGATGCCTTCCCTCCAGCAGAAGATCCAAAGTATGCCAGCGGGATCATGCAGCTTTTCCTCTCGCCAGGTAAAACCATCCCAATGTCTGGTTGCTGTTTTGGTGTTAACATGAAAAAGTTCTTGTTAAACTGAAACTGAAAACCGCCCAAGGGTTTTTGCGTCAAATTAGTTATGAGAAGGTCATAATATGGCGATCCATCGCTGCTACTGACAATAAATCCAGTTATCCGCAGACCAGAGGTGGTATGTTCTGACAGAAGGACGCTTTCGCTGTGTGAAGTAGATACAGGAAAAGCTCCCATAGATTGGCATTTCGCCTGCGAAGCCAAGTGACCGGTTAAGAATGTGCCTTGGGAATCTGCAACCGTCTTGGAGCTATCTAGCTGTGCAATGGCGTTTTGCTTTGCGGCGACTCCGAAATTATCCATCAAATCTGCCAGCATATTCACTCCCTGTATGTGTGAATGAGACGCGGGTTCTGGGTTCTCGCCACTATTTTTGCGTGCTTCGTGAGAAAGGTCATCGGTCTCTTCAAGGGCAAGTTCATGATTGATGTTCGTCGACCGTGGCACAAAGGCGGAAGGAACCTTGTGATACACAGAACTTAACGTCGAAACCTGTTGGAGAAGTTGTTGCAGGGTCTCAAGATCAAGGGATGCACGATCGTCACTCATAATTGGTTTGGCTGCCAAGACGACCTCTTTTGCAGCTTCGGGATCGGAAGACAGCAGGCGCCAGTAAACATATGCTCTATCGCGAAGGTCTGGGTCATCTGTATCACTTGTCGCTCGATGAAGAACTTGCTGAATGAGGTGTTGCGGCCCGCTTGAGGGTTTCTTGAGAAATAACTTGACTGTCGCAGTTAACAGTTGCAGTTGTACATCCACTGCTTCGTCATGAAAGGTCTCTAAGAATGCTTCCAGTAAGTCCTCTGCATTGTCTATGCGATCGGCATACTCGCCGATGATCCATACCATCGAAGCCTTTGCTTCCGGCTCATCCAGTGAATCGAGCGAGTCACACAATGCCCCAATTACACCCTCGTACCGGTCCGGATACCGCCTAAAAATGTCACGGATGACAACAATTGCCTCTTGGACAACATAATTCACTTTTGTCTGAATTAGCTCGAGAAGTACCTCAATGCAACGTCCCGCAGAGGCGCTGATAGAGATTGCGCATCGGCCGATAGCTCGGACTGATTTCCTGACGAATTCCACATCTACTTCGGTCGCGTACTCTTTAAACTCGAGCAACACCTGAAAAAATGTAAAAATATCTTCTTTTGAAATCATGAAGAGCGAGAAGGGTGATCACGTCGTGGAGGGAAAACAAAGGCCAGGTAAATTAGACGGCCGATTACCTGCTCGATATTTTGATTAGAAGCAAGCTTTACCTCAGATTAAGGTCACAATCACAGGCAAGTAGAACATATAAGCCGGATGATAAGCTGGATGATCGTGGCATGCCCAGATCTATGGTGAATAGAATATCCGTAAATTTATGACAAATATCAAACCCTGGAAGTTAACATGTGACAACAGACTCATCGTTTGAAACTATACAAACTCGTACATGGTTTCAAGTTTTTCTTGCTTCACAAATGCTGGATCGTTATATTTGCAGAAAAATACTTTGATTTCTTCCTTCAAAATACCTGGGTACCTCTGGATGATCAAATTAATGTTTCGAAGTGCAACATATTGGATTTCCGATTCAGCACTCAAGAGAGTAACGAGTGGAGGTGCCAATTTTCTAATGACATTGGAAACGGTGTTGGAATTTTGGACACCCTGCATATTCATGAAAATATTTTTAAGTGTAAATTTCGCAGACCAAGTGATACATTGTTTTGCAGATTCAGATGATCCACCACGCACCTCCAGCTGACTGACTATTACTTTTGCGGCAGAAAGAACAACAGCGCAGTTCGCATGCTGTAAGCGCGGTGTCACACGCTCAATAATACTCTCGGCTTGACTTTCATTTTGAGGGGAATAAGATGATATTGAGTCAAGGATGATTACTTGACCCCATTCTGTACACTCGTTCAGAGCTGCAAGAAGTTTGTATACTGTATTTGACCCGAGAGCGAAGCTTTGGATTATGTTCGAGCTCTCCTGAACCTCAGACAGGGCGGCAACTGCGTTGGCAACAACCATGGGGTTACTGTCAGCGAGAAGCTCATGAAGTTGATGGAGAAATCCCCGATCCTGAACCAGCTCCGCATTGATATCAAATAGCTTTGCAACACATATGGCAGCTGTTTTCCTGACGTAGGGGTCTTCATCCTTATTTAAGGGTCGATGAAATAGCTGTCATCTCAGCACAGGCTCCCAACAGAAGAGAGAAAACATAAACGCTGACACGCTCTCACACGAGCTGACTGTTCGCTCAGCTGCCGCAACCTTACCACTAATGCACGCTGGAGTGGATCGCATAGATATTCGGTGATTTTAATGACACGAATACATCCCATGGTTCGCACAGCAAGAGCTCTGATCAAAGGGTTCGGATCTTGCGTGTCCTTTGTACAGGAAAATATGAAGAACACGTGTTCAAACACACAACATAAGTCGCAGTAAACAGACTGAAAGGCGATTTGCACACCTTGACGAATGTATTCACAGCGAGGATGGCCAAATCAGGCTGGTTTTTGGCATAGTTTATCAAGTAGAGGTACACCAACTTTTTCATCTCTACGTTGTCAGTCTGCATGCAATTTACAACATCTGTGAAGAGCATGGAAACATCCTTCCCAATAGTCATCGCGGCGATAACTGTGCATATCAGATGAGCGCGAGGATGTATGAAGATGATATTGGCCATGGAGTGCACCTTTTTTTACAGCTTCCTTCTTCTTATCTCTATCGGGATTGTTAATTTCGTCCCGCCATTCAGCTATTTCTCCTTTAAAAGGTGTCACAGTGAGCGTGATGAGTCAGGCTTAAATGTGTCTAACGTGCCTTTTTTATGGGTTGTAAAATATCGTGCGTCGCCTCCTGACATTTGGCTCAGACTCAAGGTTTGGTATTGCTATCAACGTCGTCAAGGATTGGAGTCTGCGCGCGTTTTACGGACGAACCGAAAGAACTCTTTATAATATTAAAGCATAATCTTCGTATATGTATTTTACACATCTTGGTGTAATAAGAACATATATAAGCGGAGTCCTTATACTGTTTGCCCACTAGAGTGATTGTTTGGTTCGTAATGATAAAGGTATGTAATTTCTTATTAATATGATTTAATATGTATAGACTATATAATCTATACCTTCGAAATAAACTTAATAATTTTTCATGACAATAATTCATTTATGTGTATTTATTAATATATGGGATCGATAATATAATCATATGCAATCAACAATCAACATCATTACGTAATAACGTTACGTAAGCTTAGATAGCTAGCTAGTTCTGTTTTTTACGTCACGAATCGCCTCTTTTGTTTTCAATGCAAACGCCAATGCTTTGGCTGCCGGGGATAGTGCTCTTTGGGTTGCTGCTTCTTGGGGATGGTACTCTTACGTTGCTAAAAAAAGTTGAGGTCGAATAGAGTGGTTGGCCAAGGCTAAGTGGGCTAGGTATGAGTGCCGCAGCTCGTGGACGCGGGCTGAGTGCCTGAAGAAGAGTGTATTGAAGTGCATCACACCATTAAATGTAAGTTATCGCTCCCGCACTCGCCTCTGCGCACGCGCCTCGCGTGAACGGATCCGCCTTGACTCGAGATCCGTCCAAGTATTGAAAATTCTACATATTTTGATGACTGATAATCATATAAATATCCGTCCGAAACATCCGTCCGGACGGATATCCGTCAGTAGTGAAAGGCACTAGCCAGCTAGAAATAGTTTCGTCTTATTATATTCATTATATTTCTATATATGTCGTAAAGGTTATCGGAAAAACAATCGACTCACCCTCCGTTTAATAAGTGCGATAATAATATCACGACCAATATATGCAATAAATGATAAAATAAAGACGATGATTGTATTCCATGTGATGTGGGTTATATCTCTGCGGAAATCTTTCCTGTTTCTGTCGTCCCATTCGATAGTCGTTCGTACCGCTCATGGGCAGGGACCTTTCGGATATTGGCCCGTACCCGGACTCCGCGCGTTATATCGCACCAGCTCTCCATGTCGTGCCCCCCGGGCCTTGGCTTTTGCGTTTTAACGTACATGCATCTCGTATTTGAGAAATGAGCGCTGCTCGCTGGTCCTGAATTGACCGGAGGTGCACGAGTCGGGCTCTTTCAACAAAGTGGCATGGAAGTAATCCGAGCCCAATTAGTCTAATGCGCAGAGGAGAGAGACTGGCAATTATTCTACACTCCAAGAAACGTGCTCCCGGTGCTGGTTGGAGAGGTCGAGTTTGTGAGCTATTTCAACGGTGGGGTGACGACGATGCGCGGCAAGGTCTTTCGGGCTGGAACGACGTCGAGATGACAACGCATCGGTGATGAGCTCGCGGATGTGCTCATGTTTCTCATCAGGCTGGCAGACACATGCAACATCGACCTGTCCCAAGCAGCGGCGATTAAGCTTCAGAGGAGCGGAACGAAATATCCGGTGCAGAATGCTACGGTTGCTCCGCAAAATACACCACGTATGAATAGAAATAGTCACTCGCTTTGACCGTTATCAGAAGTGTTTCGAGCTGACGCATCCTAGCTACACCCTCATTCGTACCAATGCCTCCTCGTTCGAAGATCAAAGTAAAAGTCTTGGTGCTCAGAAAAAAAAGATCCCGTGAGTTTTAAGAGGCCGAGAAAAAACGTTGCGAGTCGCAACAAAAACGTGCACCTCATCTTGATACTGTTACACCCATATACGCATAGCGCGTAACGCTTTGTTCAAATAGGACAGCTCCGAAAGCCAAGCCTGTATACGAGGTTCTCGTGAGCAATCCTCTCGCCATGCTTGTTCGTCGATGTATCTCAGGGCTTGCAAACCACTCAGAATATCGTTCAAGCGGTCTTATGCAGCCTAAAGGCCACTCGCGTTTCTGGTTTCCGCCGAACCATGAGAACCATGACTATTCTTACACGACCTGCAATGAAAATTCACGAGATTCAAGAGCTGCGGTGTCATATCGGAGTAGATTCAGTGCCCTGAAAAATTGTCGGGAGAAAGGTTACTTTTCATTTCTTGCAGGCATATCTGGGAACAGGGCCCATGTCGGAAAATGTTTCGCTACCGAATCATCCGAGGGGCACAAACTCACTCATGTAGATGCTCGTGGGCGTGCGTCAATGGTAGATGTTTCTAGAAAGACCTCCTCCTGGAGAGTCGCAACAGCATCGGCAGTCGTCTTTCTTGGAAAGGAGGCGTTCGATCTCGTCTCCCTTAATCGGTCATTAAAAGGCGATGTGCTTACAGTAGCACAAATTGCTGGGATTAATGCTGCGAAAAACACCCACAACCTAATTCCTCTCTGCCACCAGCTTTTACTTCGCAATGTCGATGTGCGCTTTACCATGGATCCTAGAAAATGTGCTGTAGTTATTTTCGCAAGTGCACGTACGGAAGGTCAAACTGGAGTTGAAATGGAAGCTCTTACTGCTGCAAGCGTTGCCAGTCTTACTGTCTACGACATGTGCAAGGCGGTGACCAGAGAGCTCAAGATATCCGAGGTTAAGCTGGAATCGAAAACCGGTGGGAAACATGATTATTTTGGGGCATCGTGATCGAACGATGGCTGGTTGGTGCTAATGTTACCACTGAAGTTTTTGACACTGTCCTCGTACGGGCAAGAAGGTTGCAAAGATGCAATATCCTCGTAAGAAATATCATACAAAATAGCATACCATTAAACAATATGCAGATGTACCGGATCATGCAAAGAGCTTAACCTTAAGGAGAGGTCACAGTTGTTTGGGAGGTGAATTCAACACAACATCATATCAAAATTCCATTCAACTACTCCGGAGACAGTGGCGCGTTCACGTCATCGGAAGGAACTTTCTCCGTTATTGCCTCTCGAGATGTGTTTACATCTGCATCTTCCCCATACTGCAGCCCACTGTCTATGGTGTACAGCACCTTCACTAGACTGTTCTCATCACTAACATCTAGGGGATGGAAAGTGACCAAACTGTATTCTTCAAGCAGGCTAGATATTAAATTGTTCAAACCGTGATATCGTGTCTCCATCGAATTATGTAGTGCAGAACTCAACAAATGCGCATCTGGTGTGATAAAAGGCTCCAAAGTTGCCTTGTCCTCAACCAGGTCAACTTTACTTAAAATGTTTATGTGTGGCAACTCAAGATTCATCATGGCTGCTTGGCACTGCAAGCAGCCCGCGATGTATTTCGCCCCATCAGTGACAAATTGGGCGTCCAATATGTAAACCGTGATGACATGCCAACTCCAAGCTTGTAGCTGATCGGCGATCGCACGAAACGTTGAGTGATGTGAATACAGTTCGATTTGACCTGGACAGTCAAAAATCACGCAGTCACCGTCGTCATACCCTTCAAGCGTCATGGATAGCCAATTTTCTAGGTTGTCTTCAAGGTATTCCATAGAATACAACAACGCGCCGTTAGGGCCGAGATCCATTTCCTCCATTACCTCAGAAAGGGATATAAGATCACGTACGTCACCAGAAACTGGATATTTGAAGTCGTCTGCTGCAGGGTCGAGGTTAATCACGTGGACGGTGCGGCCATAGTTCGACAGATGCTGGTAAATATTACTGCAAAACGTTGACTGCGTTGGGAAATGTCAGCTCGTGGAAGTCATCGGGGGTTCGAGAATGCGACTGACCTTTCCACTGCCCGCCGGCCCTATTACGAGTTGGGCGCATGGGGCCATGGAATTTTCACGACACCGTTAGTGAGAATATACGAATATACTAACGAACGAAATCTAATAAGCACTGTGCAGGGCAGGGATGTTCGCGTTGAATAAATTGACTTCGTCGCATATCCTCCTGTTTCAGACAAAGACGTTTGGGTGTCCGACGTGAATGTTCCAACTTTGCTCCGTCAACGCTGTTATATATTTATAATATGCGTACAATAAGTAAGCTATCTAGCTATCTAGCTAGCTAGCTAATAAGACTCTTAATTATTCGCTAAAAGATCGATATTCTAAATAATAATATCATATAATATCTATATATCCTAATATGCTAGCTACAAGTAATAATAATATATAATAATTATAATTAATCATAATCTTAATATTAAATATAATAAGAATATATAAATAGAATATATGAACGAATGAAGTATATAATTTTAATATAATAAGATCTTTATAAATACCTTCGTTCGTTCGAAGGTAATAAATAAAAAATAAATAAATATTCTAAGAACAGTCGATAACTGGTATATCATCATGTCTTGATATATGATGATATATGGTAATAATATATTAACAAATTTATAAATAAATAAAGATGAAGAAATATATATAAATACTTTAAATACATGATATTGCTGAGAATACGGTGCGTCGTGCACGACCCGCGGAGGGCTTCAAGAAAGCGCCGCGACTGCTTTTTTCGCTGCATCGTCAAGGTCATCGGCAGCGATGATATCCATGCCAGATTTCTCGAGAATTTCCTTGCCCGCCTCTACGTTCGTCCCCTCTAGGCGGACGACGAGAGGTACCTGTAGGCAAACTTGTTTTGCCGCACTTACGATTCCACTTGCAATAACGTCGCACTTCATAATTCCACCGAATATGTTCACAAGCAGTGCCTTTACTTTCGTATCAGCGGTGAGGATTTTGAATGCCTCAACTACCTGCTGTTCACTTGCGTTCCCGCCAACGTCAAGAAAGTTTGCCGGAGCTGCGCCATGGAGTGAAATGATGTCCATGGTGGCCATGGCAAGACCAGCTCCGTTCACCATACAGCCTATGTTTCCGTCGAGACCGATGTAATTCAAGTCGAACTTACCCGCCGCGACCTCGCGCGGATCTTCTTGCGAGTGATCTCTCAGGGCAAAGAGATCCTTTTGGCGATATTCTGCGTTGTCATCAAAATTGAGCTTTGCATCAGCAGCTATGAGTTGAAGTTCGTTTGTCTCTGCAAGAGGATTGATTTCGAGCATGGTGCAGTCATTGTTGATAAACACGTCATACAGCGCCTGGAGTTGGGTAACGGCATCGCTTATGGATCCTTTCACGTCAAGACGCTCAGCCA
>Ga0209630_10005378_pt1 | contig 10868 bp, 6 predicted proteins | sample COG_01_FD_184745 | JGI IMG/M metagenome (GOLD analysis project Ga0209630, IMG submission 184745) | Pelagic Microbial community sample from North Sea - COGITO 998_met_01 (SPAdes) (version 2) | ecosystem: Environmental > Aquatic > Marine > Neritic zone/Coastal water | place: Helgoland, sampling... | reverse complement strand
TTTGAATCTTTTACACCTGAATCAGTCTTTTACATCTTACCTGTTTACGAAGATTTACTTCGCGGAGGTCAACTAGATTTATCTAACCGTGTAAGGCGCTCGAATGTTTCCTATAAGATTACAGGAACAAACTTTAGAATATTTCCAATACCAACATTCGCATCAAAACTTTTTCTAAGAATTAGACAATATCCAGATCCAACGCAACCTTCGTATCGTGATGATACAATTCATGGTGTGTCAAATATGAACAGCTTGCCTTTTGGTAATGTCCAGTATAACCGCATTAATAGCATAGGTCAACAGTGGATTAGAAGTTACACTCTAGCTATTTCAATGGAACAACTAGGTTATATTAGGGGTAAATTTGGAAGTATTCCTGTACCTAATTCTGATGTCACGCTTAACAGTTCTGACTTAATAACTAATGGCCGCAGTGATCGTGACGCGCTTAAAGAAAAACTCAGAGAATTATTAGATTCAATGACCTACGACAAACTAATGGAGATTCAATCAACACGAGCAGAATTAATTCAAAAACAACTTAAATATGTGCCTGTACCAAACGGCAAAGCAATCACTGTATTTTAACCAGCAAGGATTATAATCATGGCTAGACTTTTTATCACACCAAGAGAAATGAATTTTATTAACGATATCGCTAAAGAAGTGATCAAAGATGTTGTTGGACAAAAAATATACTTATTTCAAATTTCAGAAATTAAATCAAAAGTACACGACATATACGAAGAAAGCCCGGATAAGGTTTTTGAATCACCAATTGAACTAGATTGTTTGGTAAAATATAATGAACAAGAAATTAGAACAAATCGATTTGGGTCAGAAGAATACTACACAATTGAGGCCTATATTCAATCTCGTGACTTGCTAGACAAAGGTATAGAAATATTAGAAGGTGACTTCTTTTCATATGGAAGTACTTTTTTTGAAGTAATTAAAGCACCTTTGTCAAACACAATATTTGGACAAATTGAGCATAAGCGCTTTATTACGATATCAGGTCGTCAAGCAAGAAAAGACCAGTTTCTATCTAAAGTCTTCGGGCCGACGTCAGAAGAATACACAGATAGTGATGCCGTACAGGATACCTTTGTTCAACAGCGAGGATATAAGGAAAATAGATTAGGGGCAACGGGTGATGTAAGAGACTTAAGAAAAAATGGTGTATTAGAAGAACCATTATCAGGCCCGCAAGAAGTTTCACCTAAAGGCGATTCAACAAGAGCCGGCTCTTCATTTTATAGTGACAAATAATTATGGCTAAAACAAAGATCCCACCAAAACAAATCTTAATTAAAGCTTTTGACGGTAAAAATGTGCCTAAAGATTTTGAATTTCCGTCTATTGGTATTGAAAATATTGACCGGGCAGTATTTGATTTATTTAATGAAACACTCAACTTTCAAGTAACTTCAAAAGATCAAGTTAAAAATGTGCCTGTTATTTTTGCAACAGGTGAAAGATTTGCGCTCACACGAAGAAAAAACCCAATTAGAGATAAAAACAATACAAATATCCTGCCTTTAATATCAATTGTCAGACAAAACTTAGATATCGGCCCTAGTCAAGGTGGTAAGAAAACCGCAATTGCACTAAGAGCACAACCAAATTACACAATTAAAAATAGATTATCAGAAAAAGATAGAAATTTTCAAAATATTATCAATAAACCGGGTTTGCGTAATCAAGATAATGTAGCTACAAATAATAATTTTATAGATGCAAGTAGTAATCTAGGCGCAAAAGAAGGGAAACTTGCGTCTAGAAGAGAAAAAAGTAACTTACAATTCTCAAAAACAGCAAAAGTTAATTTAAATAGTGACTTGGGTGCGAATATATTCGAAATTATTCAAGTACCTTACCCATACTTTATTACTATGACGTATAATATAACTTTTTGGTGTCAATATATGCAGCAAGGAAATCAAATGATTGAATACTTGCTAAATAAAATTGATGTTCCGGGTGGCGAATTTGCAATTAAAACAAAGGAAGGTTTTGAGCTAGTTGCATTCATTGGGGATACAATCAACTTTGATAATAATTTTGACAGTATGACTGATGATGAAAGAATAATTAAATATGGTTTTGATCTGACACTACCTGGCTATATTTTAAACTCAAAAGTTCCTGGTCTACCAAATCAAGTAAGGTCTTATCTTTCTGCGCCAATAATTGATTTTACCTATTATGATACTAGTAGCCCTATAAAGTTAGATTATCAACCCGAGACTAATAAAGAGGAAATAGAGCGTCATGTTATGACTGACTTAACTAGCAAAGAAATGTTAAAAACCCGAAGGGGAGAGAGTAATGAAAGTCTAGAGTCGTATGTCCCTAACCCCTTTGGCGACGATAGTAAAACAGAGTTCTTAAGAGTAAGAAATGTCAATTCTAGAGCAGGAGAGTCTGTTGTGTCTGCTAGAATAATTAAAGAAATCGATAGGCAATATGAATAATTTAAAAAAGATATTACAAACACAAATGAATACTTATATAAGTAATTTTAGGAGAGATTAATGGCAGAGCAAACATTTAGATCTCCGGGTTTTTTCGAAAGAGAAATTGATTTAACTCAGAGAACAGTAGAAATCGAAGGTGTACCTGCAGGGATAATTGGGACAGCAACCCATGGTCCTGCATTTGTTCCTGTCACTCTAGGGTCGTTCGTTGATTTTGAGAGAAAATTTGGAACCCTTAATAGAGCACAGTTTGGTCCTTACGCAGTGAGCGAATGGCTAAAAAATAGAACAGCAGTTACATATGTCAGGGTGCTTGGAGCAGGAGCTGCAAACAGTACCGGTGACATTCAAACAACTTTAAGTCAAGGCACAGTTAAAAACGCCGGCTTTAGAATTAAAGGAACCACAGCAGATGCACAAACACCAAATCCTTTAGCAGCTGAGAATAGACATGCAGGTGCTGTCCAATTTATTGTTGCGTCTCATGATGTCAACACCTTTGAAGCAGCTGGGTATCCTTTATTTACAGACAGTGACTCATTTGACACTTCTACCTCTGTTCGTTTAGTTAGAGGTATGATATTGACTGCAACTGGATCAAGAATCCAACTCTTGGATCATGATCAGTCATATAGTGTTACAAATACTGCTGATGATCTGGCTAAGATATCCAGTTATACAGGTGGCAGTGAAGATGGAACGTTTAAATTAGTACTTTCTAGTGCAATAGGCTCTACTTTTGGTAATGATGAAAGTAAAACAGGTATTAGGATATACACTGCTTCTTTAAATCCAACCAGTAAACATTATATAGGTAAGTTTTTAAACAGCAACCCAAGTAAATTCCAAGAAGAACAGCATCTCTTTTACGGTGATTTTGCTGTTGAGGATGAATTAGCACGTGTCACGTACAATGGGTCTTACGGTACTGTTGGTATTACTTCTGGCTCAGCCGGTGCTAGCGCATCGTCCGGAGATACATCACAATCTTTTAGGGATGCTTTTGGAAGATTTGATACGAGATATCGATCAGCAAAAACAACTTCATTTATTTCCCAACCTTTCGGGAATAAAGAATATGATTTATTTCACTTCGAATCATTAGATGATGGTGCAGTTGGTAATACAAGAACAAAAGTATCAATAACCAATTTAAAAAGATCAACAAATAAAAAGAAAAAGTTCGGAACGTTCACAGTTTTAGTTAGACACTATAGTGATACAGATACTAATCTTAAGATATTAGAACAATTTCCACTTTGTACTTTAGACCCTAAAGATGAAAATTATGTCGCTAATAAAATTGGAGACATGAAAGTATATTATAACTTTGATGCTGAAACAGAATCAGAAAGAAGAATTAACGTTGACGGTAAACGACCTAATCGTTCACAATATGTTAGAATTCATATGAATAGAGCAGTTGAAGACGGATTAATTCCTAATGACACCCTGCCGTTTGGTTTTAGAGGATTACCGGTAATCAAAACAAATGATAACTTTACTGATGATGACAGTGTTTTAGCGGGTGGTGCCTTAAGACAAAGATTATCAGCAGTTCAAGGAAGTGCTGCTGTTGATGGGGAACACTTAACTGGATCGATTTTACCTCCTGTACCATTTAGATTTAAAGCAACACGAGGTGCACTTGAAAAAGATTCAACCCCTAGCTTTACCGGTCAGCCAGGTGCATTAGAATTAGCAGACAATAGATTCTTTTGGGGCGTTAAAATGGAAGCGCTTCCGTTGACAGGTGCTATTGGTGACGCTATCTTGCAAGCAAATGCTTCTTCAAGGATCAATCCTTTGGTTCAGAGCTATGGTAAATTCCTAGGCTTAGAAAAACTTGATACTTTAGTAACTGGTTCGGGTGCTGATACCTTTAATAATAATAAATTTAGTTTATCAAAAGTTTCATTATACAATGAAATAGCAACGACAACAACGATTGAAATAGCTATAGCAGCTGCCGTTACAGGAAGTGCTAACGAACATATGCGTGAAGCAGCTTATATAAGAAACGGTGTCTTAGAAACAAAAAATTACACAATCCTGGATGACGGATCAACACCGATACAACGCGTAACTTTTGCAACTTTAGCAGCAGCCAGAAACGCAAAGTATTTTAATCGATTTACAGAATATGCAAAATTCACAAATATTTTTTACGGTGGCTTTGACGGATTAAATATCTTGGACAAAGACAACCGATTAATGAACGATAGGGCCTCGTCAGTGGATGCAAAGGGTAAAGGTAATGTTGCAAACGGAACTTTTACACACCAGAATCTGCATGCAGATTCTGCAGCCGGGTCTGGAAAAGATAATAATATAATTAATTCATATCGATCAGCAGCTAGAATAATTACAGACCCAATGGCGTCACGTGTCAATGTTGTTGCTGTTCCTGGGATTAGAGAACCTTTTGTTACAGACTTTGTTGGTGACTTAACTAGAGATTACAGCAAGGCAATCTATTTAATGGATATTCCTTCATATGACGACAACGGAAATAGAGTATTTAGTAAGACGGTGCGCCCTAGTGTACAAGAAACTATTGATGTTTTTGAATCGAGAGCAATTGACAACAGTTATATTGCATCGTATTTTCCAGATATGATTTTTGCTGATGATGTTAATAACACAGCAATATCAATGCCTTCATCAGTTGCTGCGCTTAAAGCCTTAGGGTACAATGACGCTGTTTCTGCTCCGTGGTTTGCCCCTGCAGGTTTTAATAGAGGCGCATTAAATAACGTTTTGAATTCTGAAGTCAGACTTAATGCAGAAGATAGAAATATACTTTATGAAGCAAGAATCAATCCTATTGCCAACTTCCCTAACGGTGGATTTGTTATATTTGGACAAAAAACATTGCAGCAAGACCGGTCTGCTTTAGATCGAGTTAATGTTAGAAGAATGCTCTTAGAAGTTAAAAGAATTATTTCAGACATTGCTAATAAGTTAATCTTTGAACAAAACACACCTCAAACTCGTGCAAGATTTGTTGCTGAGGCGACACCACAATTGGCAACCATACAAATTCAGCAAGGTGTGGATCAATTTCAAATAGTGATGGATTCATCTAATAATTCAAATGAAGATATCGAACAAAATCGCTTGAATGGTAGAATTGTGTTAGTCCCAACACGTGCAGTAGAATTTATTGCAGTAGATTTCATTATTACGAATTCAGGTGTAAGTTTCGAATAATTAAGATAAACGGAGAGATTTTATGGCAGAAATAACATTTAAGTCAGCAGGTGTAAAAACTAGAGAAATAGACTTGTCACAGCCTAGTCGCACAGGGCCGATTGGAGTTCCAGCTGGAATTATTGGTACAGCGACTGACGGTCCAGCTTTTGTTCCTTTGACTTTTGCAAACTACAGTGATTTTATTACAACATTTGGTGCGTCTGATGGGGAGAAGTTTGGACCTATTGCAGTTAATCAATGGTTGAATAATGCGCAAGCAGTTACTTATATGCGTGTACTAGGGGCCGGTGACGGAAAACAAAGAAATACATCAACAGGTAAAGTGACAAATGCTGGTTTTACAGTTGGTAATAGAATTGTCCAAGAAAGTGGATTAATTGGGGATAACGCATACGCAAAAAGCGGTGCAGGTGCAGACAAAGGTCAAACCTATTTCTTAGGCACGTTCATGTCTGAGTCCAACGGATCAACTATTTTTAGTGATGCTGGTATACAAAAAACCTCGATCACGATTAAGGCAACGGCTACAATTAATTTTACTGGTGTACCAGCTGCAGATGAAACCATTGTTATCACAGATGCAGCTGGAACTGCAAGAACGTTTACAGCCAAAGATGTTGACGATACTGCTGCTTTACAGTTTTTAAGATCTAGTACAGCAGCGAATGCAGCGATATCATTAAAAAATTGTATAGAACATGCAAATGGATTTAATAATACAACTATAACAGTCACTCGCGATGATACGACTCTTACACTTACACAAACAACTCCAGGTGCAGTAGGTAACAAGACAATAACAACAGGTTTGGCAAATACAACAGTTTCAGGGTTTTCAGGCGGTTTGGATGATAATCATGCTGTCCCAATTCTCAGAGGTGTTCTTCTTGCACCAAGTGGTGTAATTTTACATTTAAGTGGTGGTAAAACACAAAATTCTGGGCCGCCAACAAAAGGGAATACAGCTACAGTGTCTAAACAAGGTCATGTTACCGGATCTGTTGATTTAGCAACACAAGACTTTGTAATGTTAATGAACGGCTTTAATAACTTAGATGCATCAAAGCTTACTCACATAACTGCTTCTTTTGATATGACCAGCCCTAATTATTTTGCAAACGTGTTCAATACAAATCCTTTCAAGATAGAAGAAGAAGGACACCTTCTTTACTCACATTATGACATATACCCAGATTTAGCAGTAGTTACAGGAAGTGGAGCTATTACTGCGGGTGTATACGCTGATGGATTATTAAAGACAAAAGAAGATATTGGTTTATTACTAACTTCATCTATAGTAAGAGACACTGGGTCTGGCTTAGTACCTAATTATGAAGACTTTGAGGATAGATTTTCTCACGCCAAGTCTCCTTTTATAATTTCTCAAGGTTTTGGTTCAGTACCTAAAGATTTGTTTAGAATTCATTTACTTTCACCAGGTGAAAACACATCAAATAAATTTAAATTTTCAATTGAAAATATTAGAAAAGCAAACACATCAAACAAAGAATACGGAACCTTTGATTTAATTGTTCGTTCGTTTAACGACACTGATGAAGAACCTAGAGTTTTAGAAAGCTTTAGAGGTTTATCTTTAAATCCGGGTTCAGACAGATACATCGGAAGAGTTATTGGCGATCAAAACATATATTACAACTTTGATGTAGTTAGTAACAGCCAGAAAATTATAGTTGACGGAAACCACCCAGTGAGGTCTAGATACATAAGGGTTGAGATGTCTAGTGATGTTGAGGACAGCAATGTTGATATATCATCACTGCCGCTTGGTTTTAGAGGGCCTAATCACTTAGTTACCAGTGGTGCATTACTAAATCCTTCGCCTGATGCTCTATGGACAACTTCAGATATTGTGCAATCACTTAGAGAACCTCCTATTCCTTACAGAGAAACAGTTGCACAAGGTGTAGGTATTACTAAAAAGTCTGACCAACGACTATTCTGGGGAATTCAAACAACAAGAAAGACAGACGTAACTAAACCTAACTTAATAGGTTTACCTGATTCGTCTTTCCAGTCTTTTGTTAAGCATTTTCCTTCGCATAGAACAGATGTTATTAACTTTTCTGCAGGTAATAATGCAGGTGTTGCTGACGTTAACGGGACAATATTAGATAGTGATAGGTTTAATAATAATAAGTTTACATTAGAAAATATTTTAGTTCGAACTGGATCTGACACATTAGCAGATCCTGAATATTGGTTAAGTGCATCATACACACGAAACGGAAATATTGCTACTAACGACGACAACAAAACAAGGGCATTTTCTGTTGACGACTTGGGCAAAGTAGCAAATATTAAGTTTGCTAAGTTTACATTCATGGCGCAAGGTGGATTTAACGGTGTTAATATATTTGACGAAGAAAAATCAAAATTATCAAATACAGCTGTTAAGAGAGAAATGGATGATGGTGCAGGTACAGCAGACAACGCTGTTGCTGCGTACAGAAAAGCAGTTGATATCATGTCTTCGAAAACTGATGTGGATATTCAAGTTCTTGCCATCCCAGGATTAAGACACTCTTCTGTGACAGACTATGCATTACAAAAAGTAGAAGATAGATTTGATGCAATTTACATTATGGATGTCGAGGAAAGAGATCAAGTTAATACTGTTATAACATCATCAGTTCAAAAGCCTCATGTATCTAACACAGTTACTGCGTTTAAGAATAGAGCACTGGATTCATCTTTTGCAGCTGCATACTTTCCTGATGTGACTGTAACAGATCCCAATACTAATACATTGATTCAAGTACCACCTTCAGTCGCTGTTTTAGGTGCTTACTCACTTAACGATAGGGTTGCACATCCGTGGTTTGCACCTGCTGGTTTTGCTAGAGGGGCACTAAATGCTGTCGAAATGGCATCTGTCAGGTTAAATAGAACAAACTTAGACGATCTATACGAAGCAGATATTAATCCTATCACAGCTTTTCCAGGAACAGGCGTTACTATCTGGGGACAGAAAACACTCCAGTCAGCAAACTCTGCGTTAGATAGAATCAACGTAAGAAGATTATTAATTAATGTTCGAAGAAAAGTTAAAAATGTTGCTAATACTTTGTTATTTGAGCCAAATAGAGAAGAAACTTTAGAAAAATTCACTTCTTTAGTTAATCCAATTCTACAAAGAGTACAAGAACAAAGCGGAATTGACCGTTATAAAGCAGTTATTGATACATCAACAACCACTCAGGCTGATGTTGAGAATAATACAATACGTGGTAAGATATACTTACAACCAACCCGTTCAGTTGAATTTGTGGCACTAGATTTTGTTGTTACAAATGCAGGTTCAAATATCTAATAAGTAGATATATATAAATAAGATTATAGGAGATTAAAATGGCAGAAACACTTTCAGTCACAGATATGTTACCAAACAAGTTCGAACCAAAAAGAGGTTATCGTTGGGTCCTTGCGATTGAAGGTATTGACTCATTTTTAGTGACTTCAACTAAACGACCGGACATTAGCTTTCAGTCTAGTGACATCAAGTTTATCAATAGTTATCGGAAGATATCAAACGGAAAAGGAGTCTGGTCAAGCATTACAGTTGACCTTCATGACCCTATTGCTCCTTCTGGGGCACAACAAGTAATGGAATGGATAAGAACACATTATGAATCTGTTTCAGGGCGTGCAGGATATGCTGATTTCTATAAAAGAGATCTTCAATTAAAAATGTTAGATCCTATTGGGACAGTTGTTGAGTTGTGGGACATTAAAGGTGCACAGATACAATCAGCTAACTTTGGAAGTTTAAGCTACGATAGTGACGATATTATGAAAATTAGTTTAACACTTGACGTTGATAACTGTGTATTACAATTCTAATCAATAATAAGTTTTTACAAATCAAACTAACTCTTGTATACTTTACAGGAGTTTTTTTTTGGAGAAAATAATATGATCAACGGCATTCCGCAAAACAACGTGATGAAAGATGACTTTAATTGGGAGGTACCTGTTGAAAGTATACCTTTACCTACTAGAGGCATTATTTATTCACCAGATAGTTTACTGTTTAACACAGAAACTTTACAAATAAAAGCAATGACGGCTAAAGAAGAAGATATTCTGACTAGTCAAGCTTTTATTAAAGAAAATATTGTTGTTGAGAAGCTAATAGCTTCTTGCTTAATTGAAAAATCAATTGATGTTAATCAAATGATAACAGGTGATCGCAACGCGCTGATGGTTTCAATTAGAGTAACAGGTTATGGCGCTGATTATAACATTTCACATTCATGTGGAAATTGTGGTCATAATAACAATATTAATGTTGATCTTTCAAAGCTTGCTATTAAAAGATTGACAACAGCACCAATTGAGGAAGGCAAAAATATATTTGAATATACGTTGCCAGTGACTAAAAAAGTTGTTCGATATAAGTTTTTAACTGGTTACGACCAAAAAGAAATAGCAATTACAGAAAAAAGATTAAAAAAGGCCGGCGTTACTTATGACAATACAGTTACAAGCTTTTTAGAAAACACTATCTTGGCAGTAGATGGTGTTACAGATAAAAACAAAATTAAGCATTTTGTAATTAATATGCCCGCATTAGATAGTAGATCTCTCAGACAGCACATTCGGCAATCTGAGCCAGGAATCGACATGACCTGGAATTATGACTGCAGCGATTGCAATCATAGTAATGATATTGCCTTGCCGATAACCAGTGAGTTTTTTTGGCCCAATACATAGTTGGAGAGAAATAATTCTCGAAGAATTTTTCGCCCTCCAGCTCCACCTCAATATGTCATACTCCGAGGTGCACCAGTTACCCATCCGATACAGGAAATGGTTTCTAGGCAGACTTGTGAAACATTTTAATCAGAAAAACGATGCTATGGATTCTGCTAGAAACAATAGTAATAGGTCACGACAGCAAGATAAAGATAACCCTTTATCAAAATTATCACAGTTTGAATCGCAAATAAAAAATAAACTTTAGTAACAGATATTTATGTTAAAGCGAGATAACCTATGTCAGATCAAGAAGAACTAATAAAAGCAATAACATCAGCAATTCAAAACGGATTTAACTCTATAAGACAGGATAGTGGCGGCAGCACTGCAAAGAATACAACCACTGATAGTAGTTCAACGACTGATGATGGAGCAACACCTGCGCCACCG
>Ga0209630_10005377_pt1 | contig 10868 bp, 5 predicted proteins | sample COG_01_FD_184745 | JGI IMG/M metagenome (GOLD analysis project Ga0209630, IMG submission 184745) | Pelagic Microbial community sample from North Sea - COGITO 998_met_01 (SPAdes) (version 2) | ecosystem: Environmental > Aquatic > Marine > Neritic zone/Coastal water | place: Helgoland, sampling... | reverse complement strand
CCCCGGGCGACGTCAGCCGTCGGAGTAACACGCCGTTCGTGCAGAACAACAGCGCGGTGTCCGCGCACGCCTTGTTCTCCAGACGGATTTGGTACCCCACGGACCCTTTCCCGATCTGTTCCCCGCGCTCCGCGGCGACGCGTTCCGCCACCGTGATCGCGGATATGCGTCTCGGCTGCGTGCACATGATCGCCGCGCCGACGCCGCGCTGCCACGCGTCGTCGATGAGATACTGCGGCACCTGCGTCGTCTTCCCGCACCCCGTCGCGCCGGCGATGAGCACGACTTGATGGGACGCGCACGCGGACAAAATCTCAGCCTTGAACGCGTCCACCGGCAACGCCGCGCGCTTCCTCTGAATCTCCGCCAAATCGCGGTCCGTCGCGACGCGCGTCGCGAGCGCCGCCGCGCACGCCGTCGCCATCTCCGGCGTCACCGCGCCGTGCGGGCGCATGAGCAGCGGCGGCGCGGTCTTGGCGCGTTTGCCGCCGTGGCCGCCGCTCGCGCCCGCTGCGCCGCGGTCTTCGTCGTCCCACGCCGCGTCCAGGGATCCGCTCGCGGCGATCTCGAGCTCTCTTCGCGTCTGCGGGTGCGCCGCGAAGTGGCTCGCGAGCGCGGTCAGGGACGCGGGGTGGAGGCTCAGCGCGTGGATGTCCTGCGATCGAGAGGGGGTGGGGGGCGGCGGCGGCGCGTCAGAGGCGACGATCGATCGTGATTAGGTTTCGGCGGCGAGGTGCCGAATCAATCGTCTTCGCGCTCGGGGCGGCGTCGACCGCGTTCGCGTTCGCGCGCGGCCCCGCACCTCGTGGTCCTCCGGCTTGAACTCTTTCGGCTTCGTGACGTGCACGCGGCGCTCGTCGCCTTTCCCGTGCGACTTCGACTTCAGCCCGAGCTTCTTGGCCTCGGAGTGCACGACCGCGCGGTCGTGGTTGTTCAGATCGGGCGGAAACGCGATCTCGACCTCGTCCGACGCCTTGAACCGCGCGAGCTGCTGGTCGATGTTGATGCGCGTGCCCTCGGTCACGGGGCGCTGCCCGGAGGTCAGGCGGCCGCCGCCGCGGCCGCCGCCGAAGCCGCGGTCGCCGCCGCCGCGACCTCGACCCCGTCCCGACATCGCGCGGCGTCGTCAGAGAATGGCGAGTCGACGCGTCGCTTTCGTGGTAAAGTTCGTTCGCGCTGGACACGTTCATAATCTAGCTAGAGCTACACCTACGACGCCGTCGCCGCGTCCCCGTCGCCGTCTACGTCGCCCCCATCCCCCACCGCGCCCGCGTCCTCCGCGCCGTTAACCCCGTCGTCGACTTTCTCGGACTCCCCCTCCACCGGGACGACGTCCTCGACGGTGAAGCACCCCGGAGGATGCTCGTGTGTCACCGCCCTCGAAATCTCCTCGACCGCCGCGCGGCCGTTCTTCGCGTCGTTCGCGTCGCCGTCGACGCCGCCGCGCTCGAACGCGCGGAAGCACGGCTCGCAGAGATCGAAATCCTCGCACCCGCCGCAGCTCATGCGCGTCGTGAGGATGTAGTTCCCGCACCCGTCGCACGTGTACGGCAGCTCGATCGGCGTGCGGTCCACGTCCGCGTCCGCGACGCCGACGGTGCGCTCGAGCGGCATCGCGGACGCATCGCCGAAGGCGACGCGCTTTCGCGGCCGCCTCCCGGGGACGCATCCGCCGCGGCCGCCGCCGTCGGACGTCGGTTCCGCTTCATTCGCGCGCGGCGCCGCGACGTCGCCGTCGTCCTCGCGCTTCCGTTTCTTCAGCGCCGGGCGCAGGCAGCTCAGCATGCCGCCGGCGCGCCCGGATCTCTGCCCAGCTGTCGCGGCCGGGTTCGGAGCGAACGACTCGGCTCGGTCGGGCGCGAACAGACTTGAAGCGCGCGCCACCAGCCGGCGGGCCGCCAGCTCACGCGCGGGGGAACTTGTGCGGCGTCGAGTTTGAGCCGGCGCGGGCGCTCGCGATCGCCACAACGCGTCGCCACTCGCCACGCGCTCGTGTCGGCCGATCGCGTCATCGCGTTCGCAAGGACCACGAGCGACTCCGCGCCGCGCGCGATCGCGTAAACCCGCGACCGTTCGCGCGCGCTTCACGCGCATCCATCCGCGGGGACGGCGCGCGCGGAAAACAGGAGGAGAGCCTCTAAGTAATCTTTCCCGCGCGCGGCGCGAAAGATCGATCGGATCCCCGCGCGGCCTCGCCCCGGTCGGCCGGTGACGCGCTACCATGGCGGACATCACCGCGATCCTCCAGGCGACGCAGAGCCACGACGCGAACGCGCGCGTCGCCGCGGAAGCGCAGCTCAAGGCGGCGCAGGAGAGCAACTTCCCGGGCTTCCTCACCTCCCTCGCGGGCGAGATCGCGAACGAGCAGAAGCCGCCGACGACCAGGCAGCTCGCGGGCTTGCTCCTGAAGAACTCGCTGGACGCGCGCGATGAGAACAGGAAGGCGGAGCTCGTCGAGAAGTGGCTCCAGCAAGATCCGACGATCAGGAACCAGATCAAGGGCGCGGTGTGGAACACGCTGTCGTCGAGCGATCCAACCGTGCGGCACACGAGCGCGCAAGTCGTGGCGAAGATCGCGGGGGCGGAGATCCCGGCGAAGCAGTGGCCGGACCTCGTGCAAAACCTCCAGAACAACGTCAGCAACGGCACCGCGCCGGGTCTGAAGCAAGCGACGCTCGAAGCGCTCGGGTTCGTGTGCGAAGAGATCGACGCGGAGCACCTGGAGGAGGCGGAGGTGAACGCGATGTTAACCGCCATCGTGCAAGGGATGCGAAAAGAAGAGCCGGACGTCGAGATCAGGCTCGCCGCGTGCGTCGCGCTCAGAAACGCGCTTTATTTCGCGGTGAACAACTTCGAACACGATAACGAGAGGAACTACATCATGCAAGTCACGTGCGAGGCGACGGTGTGCGACGACGTGAGAGTCAGAGTCGCCGCGTACGAGGTGCTCGTCGGCGTCGCGGAGAATTACTACCAACACCTCCAGCCGTACATGACCGCGATCTTTGACTTATCCGTCAAAGCGACCAAGAGCGACGACGAGACGGTCGCGCTGCAGGCGATCGAGTTCTGGTCCGCGATCTGCGAGGAAGAGATTGACCGTCAGGAGGAGATTGACGACGCGAACACCGCGGAGGCGGCGGCGGCGGTGGCGTACCACCGCTTCATCGAAAAAGCGCTCCCGATGCTCGTGCCGATGCTTCTGGAGACGCTGACGAAACAGGACGAGGACCAGGTGGACGACGGGGACGACGCGTGGAACGTCGCCATGGCGGGCGGGACGTGCCTGCGCCTCGTCGCGACGTGCGTGCAAGACGCCGTCGTGGATCACGTGATGCCGTTCATCCAGCAGAACATCTCGCAAGGGGAGTGGCGCCTGAGAGAGGCGGCGACGTACGCGTTCGGGTCCATCCTGGAGGGCCCGGACCCGGACAAGCTCGCGCCGGTCGCGTCGCAGGCGCTGCCGTTTCTCTTGAACGCGATGAAGGACCAGATGGCTCACGTCAGGGACACGACGGCGTGGACCGTCGGCCGCGTCTTTGAGTACGTCGGACAAGTGTCGGATAACGTCCCGCCGGTGGTGTCCGCGGCGAACCTGGAGCAAATCTTAAAGCCGATCGTGGAGTCGCTGCAAGACCGCGTGCACGTCGCGGGGAAGAGCTGCTGGGCGTTGCAGCGGCTGTTCGCGTGCTGCGCCGGCGAGGACGACCACGACCCCATGCGCGCCGCGCTCGCGCCGTATTTCCAAGGCATCGTCCAGGCGCTCATCGCGGCGAGCGAGCGCGCGGACGCGGAGCAAACGCTCAGGATCGAGGCGTACGAGAGCCTGAACGAGATCATCCGCGCGTCGACGCGCGACACGTACTCGCTCGTGCAGCAGCTCATCCCGATGGTGATGCAAAAGCTCGGGGTGACGCTCGATCAGATGGCGCAGCCCGGGGTGTCCGCCGAAGCGGCGGAGAAGCTCGGCGAGATTCAAGGGCTGCTCTGCGGGACGTTGCAGACGATCGTCCAGAAGCTGTCCGCCGACGGCGACCCCGCGACGACGCAGCTCGTGCTGACGTACGCGGACAACATCATGCAGTGCCTCCTGCGCGTCATCGGCGCGCGGTCCGCGACGGTGCACGAGGAGGCGATGTTGTGCGTCGGCGCGTTGGCGTACGCCAGCGGCGCCGGGTTCGAGAAGTACATGACGGCGCTGTACCCGTTCATCGACGTCGGGTTGAAGAACCACGAGGAGTACGAGGTGTGTAACGTCACCGTCGGCGTCGTCGGGGATTTATGCCGCGCGCTCGAGGAGAAGATGCTGCCGTATTGCGACGGCATCGTGACGCAGTTGTTGCAGGATTTGCAGAGCACGCAGCTGCACCGGAGCGTGAAGCCGCCGATTCTGTCGTGCTTTGGCGACATCGCGCTCGCCGTCGGCGTCGGGTTCGAGAAGTACCTCCCGTACGTCGTCCCGATGCTTCAGTCCGCGACGCAGCTGTCCATCTCGACGCCGAAGACGGACGAAGAGATGATCGACTACAACAACATGCTCAGAAGCGGCATCTTCGAGGCGTACGCCGGTTTGCTCCAAGGGTTCAAAAACGACAAGAGCAAAGTCCAGCAGCTCGTGCAGCACGCGTCCTTCGTCGTCGCGTTCGTGGAGGAGGTGTACAAGGACGAGGACAGGGACGAGGCGGTCACGAGGGCGATGATTGGCGTGTTGGGGGACATGGCGGACATGATCGACGGCATGGGCGCGGTGTTTCAGCAGCATCCGTTTTGGCAGCAGCTTCTCGCGGAGTGCTCGGACTCGCACCAGGACGCGCAGCTGCAGGAGACGGCGCAGTGGGCGGGGCAGAAGATCCGCGCGGTGTGTGGGATGTGATCGATGGGACGAATGAATGAATGACTGGTCGATCGATTCGATTCGATTCGATCGAATCATCGACGTGACGAGAAGACGACGGCGGCGGGCGGCGCCGGCGAAGGATTTTTATGACTTGACTCGGTCGTCGCCGACTGGAGACGAGCGACGACTGGAGGGGACGGAGGAGGACGTAGAAGATAACTAACTAGTAGCCCTCGACGGCGCTGACGCGGCGTCGGGAACGGACGAACACCTTAGGCGACACGATTTGATGATGATTTGAACACGACTGTTCAACCGACGCGAGTGACGACGGACTCTCTCCCGCGCTCGCCGACCGCACTTCATCGGCAAAGTAAAGTTTTGGGGTGAAATTATTCCTTTCAAAAATTTCGATCGATCAAACTGGGCTCAAATTCAGATTTCATCGCGATCTCTTAATTCTCGCGACGGCGGCGGCTCCGACATTTCACGGAACGCGGCCGCGAGGAGACGGCCGCGGGGAGAACGGTTCGGGCGGGCGACGGCACGAGGCGGACGTCATGCGTCGTCGCATCTTGACGCTGCTCGCGTCCGCGACCGCGTCCGGCTCCGGCTCCGGCTCCGGCGCGCGACTCGGTCGCGCGTCGTGGGAATCGCGCGCGATGCGTCCGAACCCGCCGTCGATCGGTCCGTGGTCGTCGCCGCGGCGCGGGCTCGCCACGGACGTCGAGAAAGTCGCGTGGGTGAAGCAGCTGAAATACGTGTACTTGCTGCGGAACGGCAAGATGAAGGTGAGTATCAAGCCGCCGGACGCGAAGGCGCGTTACGTCGGAACGTTCCCGACGATCGCGGAAGCGGTGGAGGCGTACAACGTCGAGGCCGCAAAACTAGGCATCGCGTCGCAACAGTTGCCGGCGGGGATGCCCGCGGAGATCGCGATCGAGCCGCCGGAGCCGCCGAAGAAGCGCGCGCACGACGCCAAGGCTGCGAAAGTCGGCGTCGAGTCTCGGGAGGCGCCGCCGGAGACGAGGGCTGGGAAGCCCGGGGAGCCCGCGCCGCGGAAGATGCCCAAGTACATGAAGAGGCGCGACAACGGCAAGGTGTTCGCGCAGATCAAGCCGCCAGGGGAAAAGGTGCGCACCGTCGGGACGTTCCCGACGCTGGAGGAGGCTGTCGAGGCGTACAACGTCGAGGCTGCGAAATTAGACATGGCGTTGCAGGAGGTTCCCGAGGATACGGTGCCGCAGTCCGTGAAGGGAAGGAAGCCCGCGAAGACCGCGACGACGACGGAAGCGATGGACGCGTTCGACGAGCTCCTCGCGGAGACTCCGGACTCGCGCGAGCTAAAATTAAATTTAAACGACCGACGGGTGGGGACCAAGGCGAAGTGGGATCGAGTGAACGCGAAAGCGATGGATAAGCTGAGAGCAGCGGGCGTCGCGGACGACATCTCCCGGAACGAGCACGGGGAGTTCCTTCTGAACTTCAAACCGGAGGTGGGCGTTCCGTGCGTTTTAGGACCTTTCACCGGCGAGTACGGCTTGATGCGGGCGTACGAAGAAGCGATCGGATTCAGCCTGCCTTCGCCGGATACCTCCGAGGAGGAAAACTACGCGGTCGCGGCGAAGAAGTACGGTCGCAAGCGCGTCGCAGTCGTGAAGGGGCTGACTACGACGCCAGAGGGAAAGTACGAAATTCACATCCGCGTCGACGCGACTACGCATAAAAACTTGGGCACGTTCGACACCCCGACGGATGCGGTGCGCGCGTACAACGACGAGGCAAGGCGCATAGGCTCTCCGACGCGATCGTTGGAGGATCTGTACCAGCGGCCGTCGTTTACTGAAATTAAGCGACGCCTGGAGGACTTCGTGGACTCTGGGCAATCGCAAGTGGAGTTTCCCTCTATATTCAACGCGTACGAACGGCGCTTAGTGCACAGCTGCGCGTTCAGTTTGGGCTTGAAGTCAAAATCGCGGGGGCGGTCGGATGCGAAAGGCCGCGTCAACGCGCGTGCGCGGCCCAACGAGCCACGTTTCCCGCGGCGGGTCAAGGTGTGGAAACCGGCGGGTTGGAAAATGAAAAAGGCGTTGGCGAAGAAGCTCTGGTCGTTGTCGCTTTCTGAAACGCTCTCTGAAAAGTTGAACGCCGCACTCGACGACGCACTCGACGACGACGCACTCGACGACGACGAACTCGACGACGACGACGACGACGACGAACTGGACGACGGCCTGGACGACGAACTCGATGTCGTCGCGCGCGCGGAGCACGACGAGCTGAAATTCAAGACGGACGACGCCGTGCGACGAGAGCACGGCGGAGGCGCGAAATCGCCCGAAGAGTTGATCGAACTCGTCATGGACATGACGAACCCGGGGCGGTGGTACCCCACCGCGCGGACGATCAAACGCAACGTGCACCTCCACGTCGGTCCGACGAACAGCGGGAAGACGTGGAACGCGCTGCAGAGGCTGAAGGAGGCGGAGAGCGGCGTGTACTGCTCGCCGTTGCGTTTGCTCGCGTGGGAAGTCGCGGAGGGTCTGAACAAAAAAGACAACCTCCCGTGCGACCTCGTGACCGGGCAGGAGAAGTCGAGGGCGCAGAACGCGCGGCACGTCGCGTGCACGGTCGAGATGGCGGACGTGCACAAGATGCGCGAGATTGGCGTCATCGACGAAGGGCACTTGATGGGCGATGCTCACCGCGGGTACGCGTTCACGAGGGCGCTCATCGGGTTACCCGTGAAGGAGCTGCACGTCTGCGGCGACCCCGCGATGGTGCCGCTCGTGGAGAAAATCGTCGCCGAGCTCGGTGACACGCTCACGATCAACCGTTACGATCGGCTTCAAGAGCTGAACGTGATAGAGACGCCGTTGAAGAGCTTGAAGGACGTCGAAGCCGGGGACTGCTTGGTCGCGTTTTCGCGCAAAGCCGTGCATCAGTTGAAGGATCAGGTTGAACGCGAAGCGGGGAAACGCGCGTGCATCATCTACGGCTCGCTCCCGCCCGAGGCGCGCTCGAAGCAAGCGGAACTCTTCAACAACCGCGAGGAGAGCGGGTACGACGTGTTGATCGCCTCGGACGCGATCGGGATGGGTCTGAACCTGAGCATCCGACGCGTGATCTTCGCGTCGATGCGGAAATTCGACGGCGAATTCTTACGCAACCTCGAGCCGCCGGAGGTGAAGCAGATCGCGGGCAGGGCGGGCAGGTACGGCAAGGGCAGCACCGAAGGCGGCGCGACGACGATGAGCGCGGACACGCTGCCGTTGATGAAAGCCGCGCTGGCGGCGCCCGTCGTGGACTTGACGCGCTGCTCCATCGCGCCGACGCTGGATCAGATCGCGTTGTATTGCGAGGCGAAGCCGGACGCCGGCTTGGTCGCCGCGCTGTCCGCGTTCACGAGCGACGCGAAGACGTCGCCGCATTATTTCATGAACGCCGCGGAGCAGATGACCGACGCCGCGAAGCTCGTCGCGCACTTGCCGCTGTCCTTGGAAGACCACTGGATGTTCGCGGTCGCGCCCGTGAGCGTGGCGGATCCGTCGTCCCCGAGCGCGAGGGCCCTCGTGACTTTCGCCGAGGCGTTCGTCAAACGCGGTCGCGTGTCCGTTCGGATCATCGACTCGCCGCCCATGCGCGCGCCCGCGACGCTCGCGGAACTCGACGTGCACGAGCAGTCGCACGCGGCGTACGATTTATACCTCTGGTTTTCGTTGCGGTGCCCCGAGGTGTTCCCGGAGCGCGACCTCGCGCAGGCGATGCGGCAGATGTGCGCTGCGGCGATCGACGAACACTTGCGCGGCGGCGACGTCGACGTCGCGAGGCTGGGGAAGGATGGCCCGAGCGCCGGGTTGAGCGTGTTCAACTCTAGGCTCGGCAAGCGGCTGAACGCGACGATCGCGGCGGTGCAGAGAGAGGAGGAGAAGCTCGAGGAGGCGGGGTTCGGCGAGGACGACGACGAGGATGGGATTTTTTCATCCGTGTCGTTCGACGCGCCGTCGCAGTTTACCGCCGGCGCCGCGTTGAAGTCGTCGTCGTCGTCGTCGTCGCACGGAGGGCACGGGAGCGGGAAAGGGAAGCGATCCAAGTTGAAGAGAGACGCGCGCGGGAAGTGGACGAGGGTGTGCGACAACGGAGGAGGAGGGGCGGCGAAGAAGAAAGCCGCGGCGGCGGGGAAACTCAACGGCGGCGGCGGGAGGCAGTCGAGCAAATCGGCGGCGACGCCCGCGGAGCTGAGCACGCGGCAACTCCTCGCGGAGCTCGCGAGGCGGGGGATCAAGGGTATGAAGGAGTGAAGTTATTCCTGAGAGTGGGGAAGCATACACTACAACTAGGCTATATTACACTAGGGCTACTAGGAGTCGTAGGAGATCGAACGAAGGTGAAACTCACCCTGACACCGCGCTGCGCGTCTCGGAGCCGCCATCTCGTTTCGCATCACAACGAGAGACGCACCTCGCTTCGCGGTGTCGTCGTCGAAGCTTCTTCCCTCCGCGCGATGAGCGCCGCCGCGGGCGTCGTCGCGGCGATCGCGAGCGGCCTCGCGAACGGGAGCTGGAACGTCCCGACGAAGTCCCAGGCGCCGCGCTGTCTTCACGCCGGCGAGGTCTGGAAGTGGGAGAACATCTGGTTCCTCTTCAACGCGATGTTGCCGTTCATCAACACCGCGTTCGTCGTCGCCGTCGTCGGCGCGGAGACGCTCGGGACGATATACGGCAACGCGGAGAGCAGCGAGCTGTGGGCGATATGCGCGAGTTCGCTCCTGTGGGGCTTCGGCGGCGTCGGGTTCGGGCAGGCGGTGAAGCGATGCGGGATCGCGTTGGGCACGAGCATCTGCATGGCGGTCATCATCGCGTTAGGCACGGCGCTGCCCGCGATCGTGGAAGCGGAGAACCTGACGACCGCGCAGGCGGTCGGGACGAGCGTCGGCGCGTCGTTAGGCATCGTCGGCTTCGCGCTCGGGGCGAAAGCGGGATTGATACGCGACGCCGGCGCCGCCGCCGAGGCCGAGGCGGAGGCGGAGGCGAAGGCGAAGATTCTTAGCGTCGAAGACGCCGCGGCGGCGGCCGCGCCCGCGCCCGCGGGAGCGGCGAACGACGGCATCTCCATCTCCGAAGTTGGCGTCCACGCCGGCGGCGAGATGCAGGTAACGTCGGGCGCGGCGACGACGACGGCCGACGCGGCGGCGACGCGACGGAGGATCTTCGCGGCGGACATCGCGTGGTGCCTTCTCGGCGGCGTGCTATCCAGCATGCTTCAGTTCGCGTTCGTCTTCGGCGGCGGTCTGGTCGACGTCGCCAGGGACGCGGGGGTTTCTAAAGTCGCCGCCGCGATGCCCATATGGCTCTTGTGCTTCTTAGGGAACGCGTTCGGGCACCTCGCGTACAGCTGCGCGGAGCTCACCTCCAACGACGCGTGGGGGCTCTTCGCGAGCGCCGACCGAAAGACGACGGCGAAGTCGAGCGCGCTGTGCGTCGCGATGGCGGTGGGGATGCCGTTCCACATCCACACGTACGGCATCGCCGCGGTGTTGATGGGCGACGCCGGCGCCGTGTTCGCGTGGCCGGTGGTGATGTCGAGCACCGTGTTTACCGCGCAGCTGTGGAGCGTTTTTTTGCGGGAGTGGGACGGCGCGCCGCGCGAGGCGATTCGATGCAACGCGGCGTCGTTGGTCGTCCTCGTGTCGAGCGTCCTCGTCGTGAGCGTGTGCTCGTTTTATTAGATAGGAAATACGTGTTTATTTAGACTAGTCTGAGGAGGTGTACCGTTGAGCGAAGCGTAGGCGTCGATCGCGGCGCGGCTGGCACATTTTTCGGCGTGTTTGGTCGGTCGACCAGACACCGCACTCTGCGAACGAAAGGCGCCCGCTCGCGCTCCTTAACGAGAGTGGGCGGGCCGCGCTCGGGTCACTGTCGGCGTCGCGCCCGCGCACGGACACGCCGCGCGAGTCGCCGCGAACGACGCGACCATGGCGGCCATGCAGTACAACTTCAAGAAGATAACACACGTGCGTCCCCGCGCGACT
>Ga0209630_10005374_pt1 | contig 10869 bp, 13 predicted proteins | sample COG_01_FD_184745 | JGI IMG/M metagenome (GOLD analysis project Ga0209630, IMG submission 184745) | Pelagic Microbial community sample from North Sea - COGITO 998_met_01 (SPAdes) (version 2) | ecosystem: Environmental > Aquatic > Marine > Neritic zone/Coastal water | place: Helgoland, sampling... | reverse complement strand
GGCGGCGGCGAGGCCCAGCTGGCGGCGCTCGATCATCAGGGCCGTCTCCAGCGAGAAGGCCGAGAAGGTGGTGAAGCCGCCCAGCACGCCCACGGCGGCGAAGACGCGCACGCTCTCCTGGCTCGCCCCTCCACGCGCGGCCAGCCAACCGACGACCAGCCCCATGACGAGGCCGCCGACGAGGTTGACGGTCAGGGTGCCGAAGGGCCAGGCCGCGCCGGGGAAGAGCCGCCCGGCGGCCAGTCCGACGCCGTAGCGCGCCATGGAGCCGAGGGCTCCGCCGATGGCGACGAGAAGGAAGCGTGTCATGATGCGGTCTAATCGGACCTGGAGGGAACAATGGCAACCGCGATGATGGCCGGAATGGCGGCTTTGGCCCTGATGGCGCAGGCGACGCCGACGCCCGAGGAGGTCGCGGCCCGGTTCGCCATGCCGGACAGCCAGCGCCCGAGGCACGTCTATGAGGACGTCCTGATCCTCGCCCACGGGGACAACTCGGGGCAGCCGCAGTGCGGCATCTACAGGACCAGCGTAGCAGTCAAGGCGCGGCTGCCGACCGGCGAGACCGCCTACTTCTACCAGACCTGGTGCGTCCCCGGGCAGGCCATGCCGCCGGTCTCGGGCCTGCGCCGCCTTGAAATCGTCGAAAGGCCCGGGTCGGACGGACTCGTCGTCGGAGAGAACGACATGCCGCCCCGGGACGCACCCATCGCAGCGCACATGGCCTATGTGGGCAAGGACATCGAGCGGTTCAGCTGCACCGTATCCTCCGAGAGCCCGACCATCCCGCCGGGCGGCGGCGCACCGACGGAAGCCCCACGCCTGTAGGAGCGACAAGGCATTGGGCTGTCTGAACGAAACGTCACTTGCTAACCGCACCGGTTAACGGTGATAGCTGGCGGGCGGGCAGTTCGCGCCGCGAGAGAACGTCGTCCAACGAGGCCGCGATCTCTGCCACGATGTCAGGCTGACTGAGGGGACCGGATTGGCCATGTCGAACGACCACCCGCAAGGACCGACCGGGGGCGATCCCTATCCGCCCTCGCCGTTCGAGCTGGAGACGCCGTCGGCCCATCCGCCGGTGAACGAGCCGACCCGCGTGTCCGAGCCACAGGGCTACATCCAGCCGACGGATGCGCCGCCGCCGGGCGCGACGGATGCGCCGCCGCCGGGCGCCGCGGTGAACCCGGATCGTCCGGTGCCCCAGGCCGTGCCCGACCATCCGACGGCCCTGCGCGCCGCCGACGGCATCCTGCGGCCGATCCAGGACGCGGAGGTCTTCTCCAGCGACCCGGCGACCATCATGGCGGTGTCGTCGCACATCAACGCCTACTTCAACCAGCCGCTCGACATCTTCCCGTTCTGGGAGACCGAGGGGAAGCCGGACCGGTTCCACGTCCTGTTCGCACGCCAGATCGAGGAGCGCTTCCCGGTCGACGAGGACCTGCGCTCGCACATCCACGCCTATGGCCGCCGCGTCTTCCGCGCCCTGTGCGTCCACGTCGGCACCAAGCGGCTGTGCCAGCTGCTGGCCCTGATCGGCTTCGCCCTGCTGGCGACCCTGGGCCCGACCTGGTTCAGCCAGTGGACCGGCTCGCTGATCTCCGGCGCGGCCATCGCGGCGGGCGCCATGCTGGTCGCCGGCGGCCTGTGGTGGGGCGTGCAGCAGATCCTGTTCGTCCAGTACCGGTTCCGGCTGGAGAATGACTCCTATGAGCTGTCGCGCGAGATCGTCCAGCGGACGCGGGAGCTCCAGAACCTGTTCACCTCCGCCCGGGCCATGGCCGATCAGGCCGAGACCCAGTACCAGATGGACGGCAAGGGCTGGGGCCGCCGCTCCCACTATCTGACGCGCCTGACCATGTGGCTGGCCGCGCGGATGGAGTACCTGGAGAAGTACGTCCAGATGGAGCTGTGGCGGGTCCGACGCGAGCGCTACTGGATGCGCTGGTTCGCCCGCTTCGTGACGCCGCTGGTCTTCGTGATCTGGCTGGGCGTCTTCCTGTTCGAGCCCGCGCCCATCGAGGCCGGCTGGTTCCGGGGCCTGCAGATCCTGGCCATCCTGCTGGGCGGCGCGGTCAGCGCCCTGTCCTACTTCCTGTGGAGCACGCCGGTGGAGGCGATCCAGACCAAGCTGGGCGTCGAGGGCTGGGTTCGCTACGCCTCGCTGGACGTCGACGACGCCGTCGCCGACCAGGTCCGCCGCGACAAGGAACGGCTGGTCGAGTACCGGGCCCTGACCCGGGGCCGTTAGGTGGACGTCGTCAGTCAGATCGTCGCCGCGATCGGGCTCATCCTGCTGCTGACGGCCGGTGCGACCTTCGTCGTCATGAGCGTGCGCAACGCCCGCCGCTTCCCGGCCCAGCCCGTCCTGCAGATGAGAACGGGTTGGGTCTTCCTCGTGTGCCTGGTCGCCGGCTCGCTCCTGATGTCCGCGTCGAGCTGGCTGAACCCCGGCTGACGCCTCAGCCCGGCCGCAGCGACCGCTGGATGTCGCGGGCGTCATAGGCCTCGGGGCGGTCGGGGCGCTGGCCCCGGCCCAGCCGGACCTCCAGGGTGGTCGAGGTCGGGGACGGGCCGCTGAAGTTCAGGCCGACGCCGACGCTGGTCCCGGAGGTGCGCCAGCCGCCATAGTTGGACGAGCCGAAGCCCACGCCGACCGAGGGCCGGACGCCGCCCGCGCTGTCGGGGCGGCCGTCGATGTAACGCTGGGTCACCTCGAACCAGTCATAGCCCTGAGCGGTGGTCAGCTGGGCGGCGCGCAGCAGGGCGCGGTCGGCGACCGGGCCGGGGGCGCCGACGCCGTTGTAGGTGACGCGGTAGCGGTCGCTCTCGATCCGCTGTTCCGAGAAGCCCTGCCCGCCCGGCCCGCGCTGGGGGCCGTAGGGGGCGAGGCTGGCGCAGGCCGCCAGGGCCGCGGTCGAGGCCACGAGGGCCAGTACAGTCAGGCGCTTCATGAGCGGGTCTCCCTTTGCAAGGGAGAGCGTCACCGCAAACGGATCGTTCCCGCAAGCCCTTACGAAGGCAGGCCTTTGGCGACGCCCATGGCCTCGGCGAGGGCGCGGAAGTCCTCGGGCGGCGGGGCCGAGATGGTCATGCGGCCGCCCTCGGGGTGGGGGAAGTCCAGCGACACGGCGTGGAGCATCAGGCGCGGCGCGGCGCGGCCCGCGGCGGTCAGGGCCCCGCCGTACTTGACGTCGCCGATCAGGGGCCGGCCGATGGAGGCCATGTGGACCCTGAGCTGATGCATCCGGCCGGTGAAGGGCTCAAGCTCGACCAGGGCGCCGTCCTCGGAGGAGGACAGCGTCCGGTAGCGGCTCTGGGAGGCCTGGGCGCCGGGGGTCTCGAGGTCGGCGACCTTCATCCAGCTCTCGCGTCCGACCTCGACCCGCAGCAGGGGCGTCTCGATGCGGCCGGATGGGGGCTGGGGGGCCTCGGAGACCAGGGCCAGGTAGGTCTTGGTCAGCTTGCGGGCCTGGATGGCCTTGCCGAGGAAGCCGGCGGCGGGCTTGGTCTTGGCCGACAGGATGACGCCGGAGGTGTCGCGGTCCAGCCGGTGGACCAGCTCGGGCCGCTTGCCGTTCGAGCGGGCGAAGGCCCAGAGCAGGTCATCGAGGGTGTGGGCGTGCCTGACCCCGCCCTGGCTGGTCAGGCCGCCGGGCTTGTTGATGGCGATGACGTGGGCGTCCTCATGGATGACCCAGGACCGCACGGCGGCGGTCTCTTCGGCGGTCAGGACGGGGGGCGGACGGGTTCTCACCCGCCGGTCCCTAGCCCATGGGGAGGGCCGCGTCAGCCCATGACGGGCTGACGCACCTCTGAATGCAGACGAAAGCCTGTGAAATCAGTTCATTAAGGCCAGAGCTTGATTCATTTTGACAGCTACGAGCCCGCCGCCTTTGCACTCGGAAAAACAGAGTGCAAAAGTGCAAAACCTTGATCTGGAACGCTTTTTCCGAAACAATTTTGCACTCCTAGAGTGCGATGCGTTTCAGCGCAGGACGCCCTTCTTCGCCATGGTCCAGGCGTACCAGAGGAAGAAGACGCAGCCGACGAAGATGATCGAATGCATCATCCCCATATGGGCCTCGGCCTCGGGCGGGGTGTGCGACAGCAGGTAGGCGTAGACCAGGCTCATCACGAAGCCGAGCAGGGACACGGCGAAGGCGTGGACGGCGAAACGGCTGCGCAACAGCAGCAACCCGGCGCCGATCAGCGCGCCCCAGGTGCCGGCGAACCAGACGACGTACATCCAGGCCGGATAGGAATGCATATGGGCGATCTGCGCCTCATTCATGCCGTTCATGCGGTACCAGGCGTCGCCCTGGATCACGCTCATGGCGAAGTCCGTCGCGCCATAGCCGTTCCAGAGCAGGCCCAGAACGCCCACAAGCCACAGATGCCACGGCGTTTTCTTGATCTCGGCCATTGTTTTCCTCCCCAGGATTTGCGGCGAGCTTGGCAGCAACGGGCGGCGGGAACAATGAACAGCGATCACTCAGGGCTGCGATCCTTCGTCATCCTCCGGCCGGCGAAGCCGGACCGGGGGACCCAGCGGCGCCGAAGGCGATCTGTTCAACCGAGGTGCTGGGAGCAACGTGTGCGCGACAGGTTCGCGCTCTCGCGCGCCGCTGGGTCCCCCGGTCTGCGCCGCGAAGACGCGGCTTGCCGGAGGATGACGAAAGAAGAAGGGGTCACACCTTCCACGGCGGATCGAGGCGGTTCGCGCCCGCGAAATACAGACACAGCCGATGGCCGTCGGGGTCGCGCAGCCAGGCCTCGCGCCAGAGCCAGGTCTGGTCGACGGGACCGCTGTCGAAGACGAGACCCTCAGCCTTCAGGGCTTCCACGCGGGGGTCGAGGTCGGGGCATTCGAAATAGATCCCGGTCCCGTTGGGCGTCACGGCTTCGGCGCGGTGGATGGAGAAGGTCGCCCTCCCCTCGTCTTCGCCGGGACAGGCGAAGCGCGCATAGTGGTCGGCGGAGACGATCAGGGTCAGGCCGAGGCGCTGGTAGAAGGCGCGGCTCAGCGGTATGTCCGCGACCTCGACGGTGACCTGATTGAGGTTCATTCGGCCGGAGCCGCTTTCGGGACGGATGGAGTCAGCCAGGCACGCCCCGAAGCCGTCGCCGCCAGCACCGCTCCAATAACCGCTGCGGGCACTGCGAACACCATATTCGCAGCCGAGAGTTCCAGAAGCCAATGCTCGGGAACGCCGCCGGCGACCCGCCACGCGATATTCAGGCGCATCGCCGCGACGCTGAAGGTGAAAACCCAGATCGCCGCTCCGAGACCCGCCCATACCCAGAGCCGCCTCGCCATAATTCCAAAGCCCAGAGCGCCCGAGACGATCGCCGCGAGCAGGTTCCAGAAGAGCCAAACGTCAGGAAGGTCTGGCGACCGGCTGATCGCGACGCATTGTGCGAAAACAAGGCCCGGAGGAAGGATCACGGCGAGAAGCAGGGCGATGATGCGCCAAGGGAGCTTGCCTCTATCCGATGTCATCGCCGCCCCTCCGTCCGAAAAGCTAAACCTCTCCAAGCTTGGCCGCAACCAAGGGTGGACTACGAACCCTAGCTTTCCCCCTCGCCTCCTCCGGCCTGAATCCGCGCCCGCATCGCGGCCCAGCGCTCCAGACGTGCCTTGATCTTCTCTTCGTGGCCCTCGCCTTTGGGCTTGTAGAAGGTGCGGCGTTCCATTTCGTCGGGGAAGAAGTTCGCGCCCGAGAAGCCTTCCTCGGTGTCGGGGTCGTACTGGTAGCCCTTGCCGTAGCCGAGCGATTTCATGAGCTTGGTGGGGGCGTTGCGGATGTGGGCGGGGGGCATGAGGGAGCCCGTCTCGGCCGCGGCCCGTTTGGCCGCCTTAAAGGCCTCATAGACGCCGATGGACTTGGGCGCGGTCGCGAGGTGGACCACGGCCTGGGCGAGGGCCAGTTCGCCCTCGGGGCTGCCGAGGAAGTCGTAGGTGTCCTTGGCGGCGTTGGCGACAAGGATGGACAGGGGGTCGGCCTCGCCGATGTCCTCGACCGCCATGCGGACGATGCGGCGGGCCAGATACAGCGGGTCCTCGCCGCCGTTCAGCATCCGCGCCAGCCAGTAGAGGGCGGCGTCGGGGTCGGAGCCGCGCACCGACTTATGCAGGGCGGAGATGAGGTTGTAGTGCTCCTCGCGGCTCTTGTCGTAGGCCGGGGCGCGACGCTGGAGGATGGCGGCCAGACCCTGGACATCGAGGGAGACGTCGGCGGGAAGCGCGAACAGGGTCTCGGTCATGGTCAGGAGGTAACGACCGTCGCCGTCGGCCAGGGCCAGAAGGGCGTGGCGCGCCTCGGGCGACAGCGGCAGGGCGCGGTCCTCGTGCGCCTCGGCCCTGACCAGAAGCTGATCGAGCGCCGCGTCGTCCAGCCGCTTGAGCACGAAGACCTGGGAGCGCGACAGAAGCGCCCCGTTCAGCTCGAACGAGGGGTTCTCGGTCGTGGCGCCGACGAGGGTGACCACCCCCTCCTCCACGAAGGGCAGGAAGCCGTCCTGCTGGGCGCGGTTGAAGCGGTGGATCTCGTCGACGAAGAGCAGGGTCGACTGGCCGGCGAGGCGACGCATCTTCGCCTGTTCGAAGGCCTTCTTCAGATCGGCGACGCCGGAGAAGACGGCTGAGATCTGCTGGAACTCATAGCCTGCCGCCTTGGCCAGCAGGCGGGCGATGGTGGTCTTGCCGGTGCCGGGCGGCCCCCACAGGATCATGGAGCCCAGACGGCCCGCCTCGATCATGCGCCGGATCGGCCCGCCCTCGCCCAGCAGATGGTCCTGACCCACGACCTCGTCGAGGGTGCGGGGGCGCAGGCGGTCGGCAAGGGGCGCGTCAGGCGGCAGGACGCCGGAGGCTTCGAACAGGTCGGACATCAGAGGGATGTAGGCGTTTCGGCTGTCGTTTTCACGCGTTAGAGTGAGGCAAGACACCGGAGACTTCCCATGGACCAGACCAAGGCGCCGCCGCCCCTGACCGGGATCACCCCCTATCTGAGCATCGCCTCGCGCGGCGGGATGGCGGCGGTGGAGTTCTACGCCCGCGCCTTCGGGGCGGTGGAGGTCCGGCGCATGGTGGCCGAGGACGGCGAGCGGCTGATCCACTCCCATCTGCAGATCAACGGCGGCAGCGTGATGCTGTCGGATGAGTTCCCGGAAATGGGCGGAGCGGTCGATGTCGTTCCCGCCTCGGTGACCATCCACCTGCAGGTCGACGACGCCGACGAATGGTGGAACCGGGCGGTGATCGCCGGCGCCGTGCCCCTGTTCCCGCTGTCGGACCAGTTCTGGGGCGACCGCTACGGCCAGGTGAAGGACCCGTTCGGCCATTGCTGGTCCATCGGGTCGCCGATCAAGGGATAGACGCCATGGCCTATACGCCGCCCGATCCGCCGGTGATGCCCTATCTGATGGTCCATGACGGACCGGGGGCGCTGGACTGGTACGCGCGCGCGTTCGGTGCCGAGGTGAAGGTCCGATACGACATGGAGGACGGCCGGCTGGGTCACGCCATGATCGGGATCAACGGCGGCGACCTCTATCTGGCCGACGAGTTTCCGGAGGCGGTGGAGACTGTCGGCGCCCTGACGCCGAGGACCCTGGGCGGGACGACGGTGACCATCTCGCTGGCCGTCGATGACGTTGACCGCTGGCTGGCGCGGGCGGTCGAGGCCGGGGCCGAGGTCATCCGCCCGGCCGTGGACGAGTTCTATGGCCGCCTCGCCAAGCTGCGCGATCCTTACGGCCATGTCTGGTCGCTGTTAGGTCCCCGCCGCAGTTGATCCTCGGGCCGACCGAAGGTCGGACCCGGGGGCGGGGATGACAAGACGGCCTAGCGGGCGGCGGCCTCGGTTGTCAGACGCCGGTCGAGGATGCCCTGCGCCCGGGCCGCATAGGCCTTGCAGGCGTTGGGGTCGATGAAGGGATTGGGCGTGGCGTTCGCCACCCGGCCCGCCAGCTTCTCGACGCCGCCGGAGTTGTCGGGATGGGCCGAGATGAGGATGTCGCAATCCAGCCCCTCGATCCGGGCGATGGAGGCGCGCAGGGCCTGCGTGGCCTCCGGGTGGCCGGCGTAGGTGAAGGGGGCGGCGGTGACGGCGTTCAGGCTCGAGGCGAAGACCACGCTGTGGCAGACGCCCGCCTCGCACGACGACCAGGTCCAGCTCGCGCTCCCCGGCGTGTGGCCCGGCGTGTGGACGGCGGTGACGGTGACGCCGCCGAGGGTCAGGGTCTCTCCATCCGCGATCGGCCGGGCGGTCGGGATGGCCGGGAAGGCCTCGATGTCGGCGGCCTGGGGGTCGGCGTCCAGCACATGGCCGGCGCGCAGGGCTTCCGCTCCCGCCGGGGCCGCTATGACGGTGGCGCCGCTGTCGCGAGCCAAGGCGGCGATCCCGCCGGAGTGATCGTAATGGGCCTCGGTGTTCAGGATGTAGCGGACGTCCTGAACGCGGAAACCGAGCCGGGCGATATTGGCCTCGATGTCGTCGACCGCCTGGGGCACAGCGCCGTCGATCAGGATTAGGCCCTGACCCGTGTCGATCAGGGCGATGCTGAGCCCCTGAGTGCCGACGAAATACGTATTGCCAAAGACCTTCACCGGGGTCTGGGGGACCAGCCAGGCAGGGTTGGCCTTCAGGGGCCGGGTCAGGGAATCGTCAGCGGGTACGGAGGTGGCGGCGGACGATTGGGCGGCCGCAGGCTCGGCGCCGCTGCAGCCGATCATCGCGAGGGCGGCGAGGGTCAGGCCCCCGGATACGAGATGCCTCAACGGATCACGCCCGTGATGCGGCGGCCGTTGCGTTCGATGGTCAGCTGGGTCGGGCCGGTGATGGCCTGAACGTCGGCGACCGAGTTGATCACATTGCCGTTGGCGGCGCGCAGGAAATCGCCACGGCGCAGGCCGGCGTTGGCCACGCGTCCCTCAGCGCCAAGGATGATGACGCCCTTCAGGAACGGATCGCCGCCCAGGCTGTCGGCCAGCGCGGGTGTCAGGGCCGCGACCTTGAACCCGGCCAGCGGCCCGCGCGTGATCACCGTCCCGCCCTCCGCATCGCCCGGCAGGGCCTGGATGCGGGCGTTGACGGTCATGGGGCGGCCGTCGCGCAGCAGGGCGACAGAGACGGTGTCGTTGGGATTGTGGGTGCCGACGCGGAAGTTCAGACCGCCCTGGTCGTTGACCTCCTGACCGCCGACGGAGGTGATCACATCGCCTTCCTTGATGCCGGCGCGGTCGCCGGGGCCGGTGGTCCAGACCTGGGTCACGACCAGGCCGACAGGCCGGTCCATGCCGAGGCTGCGGGCGATGTCGGCGGAGACACCCTCGCCCTTCACGCCCAGCCAGGGGCGGACGACACTGGTGGCGCCGCCGACGGCGCTGGCGATGACCCGTTTCACCATCGAGGCCGGGATGGCGAAGCCGACGCCGGACGAGGAGCCCGAGCGCGAGAAGATGGCGGTGTTGATGCCGATCACCTCTCCGTCCATGTCGACCAGCGGCCCGCCGGAGTTGCCCGGATTGATGGCCGCATCGGTCTGGATGAAGGAGCCGGAATCGGAGATGCCGGTCTCGGTCCGGTTCAGGGCCGAGATGATGCCGTTGGTCACGGTCTGGCCGACGCCGAAGGGGTTGCCGATGGCGAGGACGAGGTCGCCGACCTGCTGTTCCTCGCGGTCGTCGATGGCCAGGGTCGGCAGCTGTTCGGTGACGCCCTCGAGCTGGAGCACGGCGACGTCGGCGCGCTCGTCGGCCAGAAGGACGTGGGCCGGATATTCACGGCGGTCGTTGAGGACGACGCGGATCTGCTGCGCGCCCTCGATGACGTGGTTGTTGGTGACCACGACGCCGTCGGCGCGGACGATGACGCCGGAGCCGGCCGACTCGGCCATGCGCTGGGCCGGCATGCCGCGGAACATCTGGAAGAAGGGATCGACCTGCTGGACCGAGCGGGCCGAAATATTGACCACGGCGGGGGCGGCGCGCCGGACGACGGGCGCGAAGCCGGCCTTCATCGACAGGGCGTCGGTGGGGACGGCGCGGGCGGCGGGCTCGGAGAAGGCGTCCTGGGCGGCGTCCTGGGCGTGTGCGGCGACGGCGCCGAGGGACAGGACGGCGGCGAGCGCGAGAGCAGAGGCTTTCATCGGGACTTTCGAAGGCGACGTCATGGACAGCATTTCTCTCCGCCATTTCGGCGGGATGATGGCGCGTCAGGCCTCGACCGCCGCCTCCGCCTTCTCGGCCTTGCGGGCCACGATCCAGCCGATGACGGCCGCCGCCAGCAGCACCGCCCCGCCGATGTAGAAGGCCGCGCCCGGCAGGGAGGCGACCGACATCGAATAGACCCAGCCGAAGAAGATCGGCGAGGCGACGCCGGCGATGGAGCCGACGCTGGAGTTGGCGCCCTGAAGCTGGCCCTGTTCACTCTCGGAGACGCGGGCGGTCATCAGGGCCTGCAGCGTCGGCATGGCCAGGCCCCACAGGGCGTTGGGCAGCATGGCGGCGATGAAGAACCAGCCGGTCGGGGCCCAGCCCATACAGGCCATGCCCACGGCGCCGGCGGTCAGACCCAGGATCATCGCGGCCCGGTCGCCGATCTTCTTGACGATCCAGCCGGTCAGGACTCCCTGCACCAGCATGTCCATCGCGCCCACGAGGGCCAGCAGGAAGCCGACCTCGCGCGGCCCCCAGCCGTAGCGGTAGGCCGCATAGAGCACGAACACCGCCGAAAAGACGTGGTGGGCGAAGTAGAGCAGGAAGTTGACGATCGACAGGCCCGAGAGCTCGGGGTGGCGCAGCAGCAGGACCATGGCCCCGACCGGATTGGCGCGCCAATCCGGTCGGGGCCATGGTCC
>Ga0209630_10005372_pt1 | contig 10873 bp, 8 predicted proteins | sample COG_01_FD_184745 | JGI IMG/M metagenome (GOLD analysis project Ga0209630, IMG submission 184745) | Pelagic Microbial community sample from North Sea - COGITO 998_met_01 (SPAdes) (version 2) | ecosystem: Environmental > Aquatic > Marine > Neritic zone/Coastal water | place: Helgoland, sampling... | reverse complement strand
GGAAAATTAGGTTTGATTCCATCAATGTCCGACAAACAATCACAAATCACCTTTCTGCGATTTTCGAATGTTTCACGCATTTGTTTCGTATCGTCCAAACTCCCTTCAAGGGCGGTAATTGCTGCACGTTGTGCAACTGAATTGGTGCCAGAGGTGAACTGACCTTGTAGCTTTTCAACGGCTTTGGCTATCCACAGAGGGGCACCGAGAAAACCAATTCGCCAGCCAGTCATGGCAAAGCCTTTGCTTAAACCGTTTACCGTCACAACCCGATCCTTTAGGTAACCTAAAGAACCAATACTATTATGTTTTTGACCGTATTGTATATGCTCATATATTTCATCTGATATCACAATTATGTTTGGGTGACTATCAATGATAGAGGCAACTTCTTTTAAAAATGCTTCAGAAAACACAGTACCGCTTGGGTTACAAGGCGAACTAAACAACAGGACTTTTGTCTTGTCGGTTATGGCCTGCTTTAAGTCGTCTAGACTGAATGTATAATCTGTATCAATATCTGAGTTGATTACCACAGGGACTCCTCCAGCTAGCTTAACCATCTCTGGGTAACTTACCCAGTAGGGCGCTGGTATGATAACTTCGTCACCGTCGTTAATTAAGGAAAAGATGACGTTGGTAATAGAGTGTTTTGCACCTCCACTTACAACGATTTGCTCCGGAGCGTAGTCAAGGTTGTTTTGGTCTTTAAACTTCTTCGATATGGCCTGACGCAGTTCTGGGTAGCCTGCCACTGGAGGGTAGTGGGTCCAACCATCGTCAATGGCCTGTTTGGCCGCATCACGAATAAAGTTTGGCGTATCGAAATCTGGTTCGCCAATACTCAAGTTTATTACTTTAACGCCAGTAGCAGCAAGCGCTCGCGCTTTCTTAGTCATCACAAGGGTTTGTGATTCTGAAACTGATTGTAGTCGCTTGGATACTTCCATATCTGGGCGAAATTAAGTCCTTTTGTTTTGAAATTGAACCAGATATGCATAATTCTTTGCAACATATATCATTAGATAAATGTTGTAAAAAACTAATGAAGAAAATTATTAAAAATTGGGGATAATGAAGTTCGCAAACCTTAGTAATAAATCCGACGACCATACAGATGATTTGCGTTTGTTGTTCACGACAAGATACTACATTATGCCTTGTAATTTGATTTTCTTATTCAAACCGACCCAATTACTCGTTTAGTATTCAATCTTTCTTTGTTTCGGGTCTAAAAATGTCATTTTGACTGTAAATAATTAAAAATCAATCAATTGTGGTGTAATGTTGTCAGTAATCACAACAATGCACAGGGTGTTTTAGGAAATTTTGTCAGAAAACTACGTTCGTCACGTTTTTTGAAGTACACGCTGCAAACAGGACAAACATGGATTTAAATAATTTTACAATAAAGGCACAAGAAGCCGTTCAAAAAGCACAAGAGCTGACTGTTGGTGCTGAGAACCAGGCCATAGAGACAGGCCATTTACTAAAAGGGATACTTTTGGTTGATGAGGACATTGTTTCTTATGCCATTAAGAAAGTGAATGCCAACCTTGGCAGGATTGAACAAGCGCTAGACGCCATACTCGGATCATATTCCAAAGTATCAGGAGTCACTAAAAATTACATTAGCAACGATGCAGATCGGGTACTGATTAAGGCCCAAAAGTTTAAGAAAGAACTTGGCGATGAATTCGTGAGCATCGAACATATATTTATGGCCTTGGTTGACGCCAAAGACCAAATTGGCAACCTGTTAAAAGATGCAGGAATAAAGTTGTCTGAGATTAAAAAGGCTTTTGAAGAACTACGCGGAGGAAGCAAAGTCACAAGTCAAAGCGATGAAAACCAATTCAATGCTCTGAAAAAGTATGCCAAAGATCTGAATGAACTTGCTAAAAATGGTAAGCTGGATCCAGTAATTGGACGTGACGATGAAATTCGTAGACTCTTGCAAATTCTATCCCGAAGAACAAAGAATAATCCAATTCTTATTGGAGAACCTGGTGTCGGGAAAACGGCCATAGCTGAAGGTTTGGCGCATCGAATCATTTCTGAAGACGTGCCTGAAAATTTACGAAGTAAGCGTATATTCTCTTTAGACATGGGTAGCCTTGTTGCAGGTGCTAAGTACAAAGGCGAATTTGAGGAAAGACTTAAAGCCGTAATTAAAGAAGTGGTAGACAGCAACGGAGAATTGGTCTTGTTTATTGACGAGATTCATACCCTTGTGGGTGCTGGTGGAAGCGGTGAAGGAGCGATGGACGCAGCCAATATATTGAAGCCAGCATTGGCTCGAGGGGAACTGCGTGCAATCGGTGCCACGACGCTTGCGGAATACCAGAAATATATTGAAAAGGATAAAGCACTGGAACGTCGTTTCCAAAGTATTTTGGTAGATGAGCCTGATACGGCTGATGCCATTTCAATTCTGCGTGGACTAAAAGAGCGTTATGAAGTGCATCACAAGGTACGCATCAAGGATGAAGCAATCATCTCTGCTGTAGAGCTGTCACAACGATATATTTCAGATAGATTTCTTCCAGACAAAGCGATAGACCTGATTGACGAGGCTGCAGCCAAGCTTCGTTTAGAAATTGACTCTGTACCAGAAGAACTGGATGAACTGGATCGAAGAATCCGTCAGCTTGAAATTGAAAGGGAGGCTATTAAGCGTGAAAATGATAAAAAGAAATTGGCGTCATTGAATGAAGAAATTGCTAACCTTAGCGAAGAGCGTGATAGTTTAAAAGCAAAATGGCAAAGCGAAAAGGTTATCGTAGACGGCATCCAAATTAGTAAGAAACGTATTGAAGAATTACGGTTGGAAGCCGAACAAGCAGAACGTTCTGGTGACTTTGGGAAGGTGGCTGAAATCCGGTATGGGAAGATTAAGGAAGTTGAAGACGAGCTAAACACGTTAAAAAGCGAATTGTCCGAAAAGCAAACGGATTCGAGCTTGGTAAAGGAAGAGGTAAGCAATGAAGACATCGCCGAAGTGGTGAGTCGTTGGACAGGCATTCCTGTTCAAAGCATGCTGCAAAGCGAGCGAGAGAAGTTGCTTAACCTGGAAGATGAATTGCACAAGCGTGTTGTAGGTCAAGACGAAGCGATAAACGCCATTTCAGATGCCATTCGAAGAAGTAGAGCGGGGTTGTCAGATCCTAAAAAACCGATAGGGAGCTTTATTTTCTTAGGTACGACGGGCGTTGGTAAAACAGAGCTCGCCAAAGCATTGGCCTCTTATCTGTTTAATAAAGAAGATTCTATGGTGCGTATCGACATGAGCGAGTACCAAGAGAAACACACCGTGTCAAGATTGATTGGAGCCCCTCCAGGGTATGTTGGCTACGACGAAGGTGGACAGCTTACTGAATCTGTGAGAAGAAAGCCGTATTCGGTTATTCTATTAGATGAGATAGAGAAAGCACATCCAGATGTATTCAATATTCTGTTGCAAGTATTGGATGATGGTCGATTGACAGACAATAAAGGAAGAACGGCGAACTTTAGAAATACCATTATCATCATGACTTCGAATATCGGTGCTCATTTGATACAAGAAAGGTTTAACGAGCTAACGTCAGACAATCAGGAAGAAATTGAAGCCAAAACAAAACGAGAGGTCTTTGATTTGTTAAAGACTACGATAAGACCAGAGTTTTTAAATCGAATTGATGAGCTGATTATGTTTAAACCGCTAGGGCGCGATGAAATTCGCGGAATCGTAGACATACAGTTCGAATCTTTACGTAAGATGTTAGCAGAGCAAGGCATCGTTATAAAGGCTTCTCAAGCCGCCTTAGATTGGTTAGGTGAAATTGGTTACGATCCAAGTTTCGGTGCCCGACCACTGAAAAGAGCGATTCAGCGAGAGGTGCTCAATATTCTTTCTAAAGAGATTCTTTCTGGTACGGTTTCCAGTTCTGATACCATTGAATTAGACATCGATACAAACAAGAAGTTTGTCTTTAAGAATAGTTAATTTGCCAGTATATGGCATCTAACCAATCTGCTTAAAGACATAAAAACCTGCACAATTTGTGAAGCACATTTGCCTTTGGGACCAAACCCAGTTGTTTGGGCACACCCAAAGGCAAAATTGGTAATCATTGGACAAGCCCCGGGAACAAAGGTGCACAGCACCGGGATTCCATGGAACGACCCAAGCGGAGATCAACTACGCAAATGGCTGAACATGAACAAAGAAACATTTTACGATAATCCTGAAATCGCTATTGTGCTCATGGGGTTTTGCTACCCAGGGAAAGGTAAATCAGGCGACTTGCCTCCAAGACCGGAATGCTATGCTGCTTGGCATAAGAAGCTATTTGCCCAGATGCCCGAAGTAGAAATGATATTGCTTATTGGTCAGTATGCCCAAAGACAGTACTTAGGGAAAATGGCCAAGAAAACTTTGACGGAGACTGTTGCCAACTACGAACAATATTTACCGAAGTTTTTTGCCATGCCACACCCATCGCCTCGAAATCGATTTTGGTTGAAGAAAAACCCCTGGTTTGAAGACAAAGTGGTGCCGATGTTACAGGCGCATGTTGAAAGCTACTTCAACGAGTAATTGACGCTAAACCTAGATACTGGGTTAAAATGTGCGACACTGAAAATGCTCGACCTTAGGTTTTTTGTATCAGTCAGGTGTTGTTCTCCAAACATGGCGGCCGATTCTATAGTAAACGAAATGGCTTTAGACAGTTGAACGGTTTTGCCGAGGCCTAGTTGTAAGCCAAATTCATTAAATGTGTACGCATTATGATAAACGCCTTCCCACGGAGATATAATGGGGGAGAAAGTATTACGTCCTATGCTGTTATGTGAGGTCAATGAACCTGTCGTTGCATACCCATCAAGTATAAGTACCCAAGACAACGTTTTTTTGGGCTTTAACGGGGCTTGAATGCCGACGCTATACATTCGACGTTCAGATAATTCGCTAAAATTTCCAAAAAAGCCAGTCGACTTCAAATATTTTCGATCCTTGGCGTACGCGAATCTCACATTTGCGTTTTGTTTCAAAGCAAACTGATACGTTAGACCGAGGGTTGGTGAAAATCCAGTTTGTATGTTGCTAATGTCTCCAATTATACTTAGGTCTGTAAGACGTAAAAAGTTTACACCGACGGTATGTTTTGCAGTCTGACTCTTGAGAACAGAAGGAATACCTACAAGAAGAATGCAAATAAAAATGGAGAAGATTCGGTTCATTTTCTCAAATGTAAAACTTTACCTCGTCAAAATGACGTAATCTTTAAGCAGTTGTTTTAGAAACGCGACGTGGTTTTTCTCCTTTCGCTTCAGATCTAGATTTGCCTCAAAAGCGCGACTCGTCTGACGAATCATATCGCCATAGGCATCAATATTTGGATACTTCTGGTATCGGTTCAATAAACGCTTAACCGTTAGCATGTTTGTTTCTGTTGCACCAGTTACTTCAGGGTATACAGGTGTGTACGAAGTTGTACTTGTAATGCTTAAAATGTCTTTTAGGTTATATCCTGAGGTTTGCTTTTTCTTGACCAATATGGTGTCGGCAATCTTATCCCCAAGTCGTTGACCTTTATCCGAAGTGCTAATTGAAATCATTCCAACCGCACCAGACGACGCCCAAATATCGATCCAACGTACGGCCCATCTCCGGAAGTAGTCAATAAACTCTGGTTGCCCTCCATCAACCTTTATGACCTTAACACCCATAATCATTTTACCCAAAGTTTGACCTCGTAGGGCCATCTCAAATATTAATGTGTAAAACGAAAACCCAATGGTTAAAATGGTAAACACCCACCATTCGTCGCTTGAAGATTGAATTAACCAGTTTAAAATGATGCCAGCCAGTATCAAGAAACTGATTATCATAATAATGAGGTCAATAATAAAACCCACAATCCGGTCCATTAAGGTGGCTAGTTTAACCTGTATAACCACATTTTGTGTGGTGGTAATTTCTATTGTCCGCATTAAAAAATTTAGCTACTTTTTCGGTCTCAAAATGAAGGAATCCGAATTCATCGACCAAAATAAGAATAAGTGGATTGATTATGAAAAAATAATCACCCAATCGGAAAATGATCCAGATGAATTAAGTGACGTTTTCATTCAAGTAACCGACGATTTAAGTCATAGTCGTTCGCATTACCCAAACCGTTCTGTTCGCGTCTACTTGAATGATTTGGCCAGCAAGATATTTGATAAGCTTGGCAAACGAAAACGTCTTGACTTTCAAGTGATTAAGGATTTTTATACCATTGAGGTTCCACAGCTCATGTATCTTGCCAGACGGGAAATGATTATTTCGTTTCTGGTGTTTATCCTGTCCATGGGAATTGGAATTTACTCTTCCATTAAAAACCCAGAATTTGCATCCGTTGTGCTTGGCGAATCGTATGTGGCGATGACCAAAGCAAACATCGAAAATGGTGATGCAATGGCTGTGTATACCGGTGGTTCAGGTATCGAAGGGTTTTTAATGATTTTGGAGAACAATGCCAGGATTGATATCATGATGTTAGGCCTCGGTTTGTTTTTTAGTTTTGGCGCCATCTGGGTGTTGGTCAGAAACGGCATAATGGTAGGCGTTTTTCAATACTTTTTTGTCCAGCATGGCGGTTTCAAAGATTCTATACTCACCATTTGGCTACACGGTACAATCGAAATATCGACCATTGGTTTGATGGGCGGTGTTGCGTTGTTGGCCGGCAAAGGACTTTTGTTTCCAGGAAATTATACCAGATACCAATCATGGCGTTTGAGTGCTGGAAATGCTGGGAAGCTATTGCTAATGGTTCTACCGTTTACCTTCGTTGCTGCTGTAATTGAAGGTTTTGTAACCCGTATGACGGGTATGCCTGACGCCATAAAAGGAATCTTTATTCTCTTAAACTTGGCATTGGTCGTCATTTACTTTTTTGTATATCCGGCCATGATGCACAGAAGGCATGGAACCAATCCACATCATGAGAAATTACGGAAAGACCATCCACCCAAAGTTATATCAGACAAAGAAATCAAGACGACATCGCAAATAATCACCGATTCATTTACGACGTATAAAATGCAGTTCGGAAGAAACATCACCCTCTGCCTCATTGCAGGGTTGATATATCCAGTGTTACTCTATTTTAATTTTGATCGGTATTTTTTATTCCATTCTACGCCAGCCATGGAATGGCTGAACAATATCTTTTCGGTCACTAGGTCTAGTAGCTTGGGTAATACAGGTTTGCCGGAAACAACAGATTATCGCTTATTTACTGGGTTGTATTTTGCCCTCTGGACCATACTCATATTCGCCGTTAATGCATTGCATGCGTTTAAGTTTAAACTGAGAATTAAACATCTACCTCAATATTTGTTGGTGGTTGCCATTCTGGGGCTTGCCAGTTATTTGAGGTTTTATCTTAGTCCTGGATTCCCCTTGGCATATCTAACAAGTTATGGCAGTATGATTGCTATAGCGCTAGCCGTAACACTTTTGTTAACCGTGCATTACTATACCGGCAGCCAACAAACCATTATGACCTTGATTTTGGGGAAGGTGTTTCACTTTCTCATCTTGTGGCTCGCCGTTTCGGTACTCCTGTTTTTTGTCCAAATGCTGGTCCATTCTGGATTAACGGAATTGTCTATCTATGTATTAAACGACTTGTTGCCTTTTGAGGCAAATCAAAAAGAGAAAATTGCTATTGGTGCTCAAATCTGCTTGTATATGACGGTGGTTATGGCAACCATCCCATTCTATATGTATACGACTTATTATATGGTACTTTCCTTAGTCGAAAAGTACGAGGCGATTCATCTTAAAAAGGAAGTGGAAGAAATTGTGGCCAATGCATAAGCGGATACGAATCATACTGTGCATTTTGCTTTTCACACTTGCTGGAACATCAAGCGTGCAGGCCAACGAACTTGACAGTTCCACCTGGGTGAAGATGTCTGATAAGTATAATTACTCACCACCTGAGGCAAAACAGAAAGAAGCAGAAAAACCAGAAAAGAAGGAAGAGCGGAAAGAGACTAAAGGACCAAATGGCGGCGGTTTTGATACCAATTTTATAAACATATTGCTGTATTTGGGCATAGCGGCCTTAATCGCACTTCTCATTTATGTGTTGGTGCAGGCCGATGTCATTAAGGTAGGATCTAGGAAGGTACAACTGAATCAAACCTACGACGCGGAAAATCCTGAAGAATTGGTGTTGTCTGAGTTGGAAAAAGAACTACAAGATGCCGCGTTTGCGAATAACTATAATCGCTGTTTGCGTTATGAGTTTTTACTGCTTTTTGAAAGGCTTCAGTCAAAAGGATTAATACGCTGGCATAAGTACAACACGAACGGAGAATATCTTAACCAAATCATACAGTTTGTTCATTACAAGCGTATAAGAGATTTGACCATCGTTTATGAGTATTATTGGTATGGTGAACACATTCTTTCTTTAGAAGACTACGAAAAAATTGCTGTCTTGTTCGCACAATTAAGAGAGGAGATGGATCATGCGTAGAAGTAACATTGTTTTGATTGTTGTCATCTTGGTTGTCTTAGGCTTTTTGGTCTACTTGTCTAATGCGTCAAAATCAAGCTCAGACATGGCCAAGTGGCGCTTTAATTACGGTTACGAAGGAGAAAAATTGCCTTACGATCGTGATTTCTTTATTGACTTCATGAAGGAAACTTCCGGAGATTTTGACGAACTAGAAGAGCGGTTTTCTCGAATAGATAAGGAAGAAGGCAAAGGACTTTATTTTTTCTATAACGACAATTTTGCCATAGACAGAACAGAGTCTGACGCGTTGTATCAATTCGTTGCAGAGGGTAATAATGCAGTGATTATTGCGCATGAGTTTAATTACGAATTGTTTCAGAAGATACGAGGAGTACAATTCAATACCGACGAGTCTTATTTTAGTATTGATCGGGTTGATTCAGCCATAACACTGGTAGACGAGTTGTCTTTGCACGATAAAATTACACCTATCGAAATCATTACCTACGGAGAAAATGCATTGAGATCGAGCTTTCGTATAGATACAAATAATCTGGCAAACGACATTTATGGGGAAAGAACGACCTATATGTGGGACGAAGAAGCTTATGCAGAGGATGAATATGCGTACGAGGAAGAAGAATACGCTTACGAGGAAGAGGCATATGAATACGAAGAAGAATCCTATGAGTATGAAAAATTAGAAACAGTTGAGTTAGACCCGGTTGAGTTAGGGGAAACAAATGCGTCGATCGACATTGACGATATTCAGCAAATAACTGTTTTAGGTAAAACCAAAAAGCTGAACGCCAATCTGATAAGAATAGACATGGGGGAGGGGAGTATTTATTTACATAGCAATCCTGTGCTATTCACCAATGCCCAATTTGATAAACCCGAGGTGTTCGATTACGTTAAATCGATGTTTTCTGATATTGACTATACACACGTGTATTGGGACGAACTTTCATTTCAGTTTTTAAACGCGAAGAATGAGGGGTACGGTTTGTCAGACAAAAGTTACTTTGAATATATCTTTAAAAACAGGGCCCTAAAAGCTGCGTTTTATTTCTTCTTAATTGGGTTGATTGTGTTTTTAGTTGTTGGTATAAAACGCAAATACAATACAATTGAGGTTGTTGACCCGGTTACAAATAGTTCTATTGATTTTTCTAAAACGATAGCGAGGTTGTATTGGTTAAATCCAAATCACCGGAAAATGGCAGACCAAAAGATGAAAATGTTTTTGTTTGAGGTTCGCAATCGATATGGACTTACCACCCACGAATTAAATGATGATTTTAAGTCTCGATTTAAATCGAAAACGGGTGTTTCAGACAAACTGATAAACAGACTATTTGATGCGTATAACTTGGCCCGACAATCTTCAACGATCCACAGAGATGTGCTTATTCAAATTTCAGAAACCATTGTGCTGATCCGGCAGCAATGGAAATAGTTAATCAATCGATTTGATTAATAATTTGACGTTGGAAGTTGACATTTTTAGTAATAGACTTAACAGAAATCGTTGCACCACTGATGCCATCAATATTTTCACCAACTTCAAAATGCTCGTCTTTTGAGAATTGTTTTAACCATCCTTTGTTGGCGATTTCGTAGCCATGGTTAGACGTGTATTCCAAAACACGAACTTTCTTAATACGCTTCATATTGTCAAACAGGGTGACAAAGAAAAACTGTTCAAAGGCCAAACTATCCGTACTAGGTTTATCGCAGCCACCTAGCTGGCAGCCCAATGCTCTGGTGACAATAGAAAATCCTTGTACACTGTCTCCTTCAATCACCTTGTACACTTCATGATTGATTTTTAAACTATCCGGTGTTTCAATGGAGAAGTACTGGCTCTCTTTGCCAAAGGTTTTGCGTACTACCTTGTCCATTTTTTTGCAGACGTTTTGTGGGAAATAACTAAAAGTAGCCACTCCAAATGCCGCGCTAAACGAACAAAAAAGTATGAATGCAAATCCTTTCTTCATTGATTATCGGAACCAGAAACCTAACCCTAAGTTTACCGTATTGTTGGTTACATTATTTGCATTGAAACTGTGTTGGAAATCTGCTTTCGCAACAAAGGCTTGGTCAAGAAAAAGACTCAATCCCGTGGTAATTACCGTTTGGTCGTAGTTCGGATTCGCTGTCGTTTCACTCGCAGTTTCATGATGTGTGTTATACTTCGAGTATCGCACAAATGGAACCAACTTATTTTTGATTTTTAACAGCTTGCTAATGTTGTACCCACATTCAGCGTAGTAACCATAAGCTGCAGTACCTAAATCAGATCCGGCAAATTGGTTATAAGCACTTGTATTGTTGTACATGCCATATATCAACTGACCACGCGCTTC
>Ga0209630_10005369_pt1 | contig 10885 bp, 11 predicted proteins | sample COG_01_FD_184745 | JGI IMG/M metagenome (GOLD analysis project Ga0209630, IMG submission 184745) | Pelagic Microbial community sample from North Sea - COGITO 998_met_01 (SPAdes) (version 2) | ecosystem: Environmental > Aquatic > Marine > Neritic zone/Coastal water | place: Helgoland, sampling... | reverse complement strand
ACTTGTCATCATCGTTTCCTCTTGGGTTAACGATGAACTAAAACTATCTCTTAGACAATCAGGCTAGTTGGTCCACATGGTGCTGACGGGGTACAATTAGGCGGTGCGCTTTGTAAGCGTTTTTCATCATTAGGTAAACATATTGTCGTAGCCGGGCGAACAAAGTCTAAGTTAGACGCTGTCGTTTCTGCTATTGAAGCAGCAGGAGGTGTGGCCACACCCTATGTAGTTGATAGCACTGATGAAGAACAGATTATCAGCTTATTTGATGCAGCTAGTGGAATAGGACCTGCCGATATCGCAATTTATAATGTTGGAAATAATTTTCCGGGCCGTATTTTAGATATGAAAGCTGATTATTTTGAAGATGCATGGAAGGCATGTTGTTACGGTGGCTTTTTATTTGGCCGTGAAGCGGTTCGGCGCATGCAAGCCAATCACACAGGAACAATTATATTTACGGGTGCCAGTGCTTCGCTACGTGGACGTGCTGGTTTTTCAGCTTTTAATGCATCCAAGGCAGCATTAAGGACGCTAGCTCAGGCAATGGCAAAAGAAGTTGGGGCGGAAGGTATTCATGTGGGGCATGTTGTCATAGATGGTTTAATTAATGGTGAAAAAGCCAATGTAAATTTTAGGGAGTATGCAGATAAGTTAGGTGATGAAGGCATGATCAGTATTGAAGGCATAGTGGATGCTTATGAGTACTTGTACAAGCAAGCTAAAACAGCTTGGACATTTGAAGTTGACCTTCGTACTGCGCTTGAAAATTGGTAAGTATTGTTACTAGTATTAAGTTTATTCAGAATCGAAATAGTTCATGGCACGCAGAACAGGTGTCATTTAGCCGCTTATAGGAACGCTCCATATTAACCGTATCATCTTGTTCAGCCATCTTTTTAATATTTTCGGCTTCTTTTTGTAATTGTATAGCGATTGCATGAAAAATATCTTTTTCTTCTGTACTTAAATCAAAACCCGGCAATGCCTCCTGTAAAAATATTGCGGCATAACCTAATTCATTAACGGTATAGACTAATTCTTCCATGTGTCGTTTTCGTATCTCTTGTTTATTTAGTTCACCTAACTCTTTTTTATAAACTAATTGGTTTAATCGCTGCATGATGTCGCGTAAATCTTTGCTATAGACAACGTGAAATTCTAACTTCTCTGGTGTTATCGACGAGTCTATTTCTGAATGAGCTATGTTTGCACTCATCAGGCCGATTATTATGCTCATAAGCATATAAAAAATTCTATTCATTTGAGGCTAAGAACAAGTTCATGCGATCTTTGGCTTCATGACTAATACAATTGCGGGCAACAATAATAAATCACCTATTAAAGCAACAAACATGGCAAAACTGGTTAGCAGACCGAAGTATATCGTCGGGATAAAATTAGAAAATGAAAGTAATGCAAAACCAAACATAATTGCTATAGATGTGTAGTACATAGCTTTACCAATACTGCCATGACAGAGGTTGATAGCTTTTTTAAAGTCATGGCAAAGAGGGTATTCGTGTTGCAAGCGATGTAAATAATGAATGGTGTTATCGACGGAAATCCCAATCGTTATCGCAGCGATTGTTATAGTCATCATATCTAGTGGTACACCAGCCCAACCCATAATGCCAAGGATTAATATTGCTGAAAATATATTCGGCACTATGGCAATTAGTGCTAGATGGATATTTCTGAATAAAATAATAAACATAAATAAAATGGCAGTAAAAACAGCACCTATGGTTAAAATTTGTGAGCGATACAGGCTTTGTAACATGTTGTTATAGAGCACCATCATTCCGGTCATATGTACTTGACCATTTTCAAACCCTAAGTTTTCAATTAGATAGTTATGAATATTATTCAACAGCTCTTTGCGATTTAATTCTGGATCAGATTCAATAACACGAATACTGAAGCGTATCTGATTAGAATCATCTGATAGATAGGGATATACGAGATCGTCAGCAATTGACTCTGGAATGCGTTTTCGCACTAAGGCTAATTCAAATTCATTAAATGGAGCACCGTTTAGTTTTTCTACAATACTTAATGATGTCACAATTGAAATTACCTTGCCTATAACAGAATGTGACTCCAGATATTCATGTAATGACTTAGCCTTATTCAGCATAGTTGGATTCAACCAATAATTCGGTTCGGTTAATTCCCCCTCTTCGTCAAAAAACAAAGCATCCAGTTCATTCGTTTCAGCTGCGAGTGAATCTCTCATTTCTATAAATGATTTATCAGGATCAATAATGATGTCTAAAGGCATTGTGCCCCCTAGTTCACTATCAATTAATTTCATTCCTTGATATATCTCGGTATCAGATTTGAAATTATTGATAAATCTGTTTTCTACTTCTAACATTGAAATACCATAGCCAATAGAAATCATTAGAACTAATGAAGTAATGATTATAAAAGCAGGATTACGATGCACTATTTTAGCGAGATTTAACGTTACGGCTTTTGTTCTGTCATTCTGAGAAGGGGCATCAGTCCCACCAAGTAGAGTTAAACACGCTGGCATAACAGTAAAACTCACAATAAATGCTATAGCTAGGCCAATCACCATAATCCAGCCAAAATCTATTACTGGTCTGATTTCACTTACAACCAGTGAGGCAAATGCAACAGCAGTCGTCAATATCGTATAAAAGCAAGGGCGAGCCATTGATGCAGTTGTTAACTTGATTAACTCTTTATGTGTTGAGGCTGGATATGACAATTGTAGATCTCTATAACGTACGATGAGATGAATTGTTAGTGACAAGGTGATAATTAACAAGATAGATAAGAAGTTCGACGATATAACCGTTATAGCCCATCCGCTGAAACCCATAAAACCAATTGAGCTTAAACCTGTGATGGCGCAAATCAACATGGGCAATAATACCCAGCGAACTTTATGGAAAAAGAGAGAAAGAATTAAGACTAGAAATATGAACACACCACTACCAAAGACAACCAGGTCATGTTTAATAAATTGAATCATGTCAACCGTAATCATTGGAATTCCGCCTAGATATAATTCTCCTTGATCTTTTTGACGTGCTATTATTTCTCGTATTAGTTTAATATCCTGTTCACGAGCTTTTGAAAGAGATTTATTCTTGATTCTTATTTTTTGTCTTATATCTTCAAGTTCAATTATTTCAGTATTAGATAAAGCATGAATTGATGTTTGCAACTGTTGGCGTCGGTTTAATAACGCATCATATTCGGCATCTCTTTTAAATAAAGCTTGTAATGCAGTTGTTGCTCCGTCTTTACTAACAATCAACTCTTTATAGAGTGGATTTGATTTGAATTCCTTATATGCAACGTCATAATCTATATCAGCAGAATCAAGTGACAGCAATTCATCTGTGATCTCTGATAGTTTTAATCCAGATTCATAAATGATAGGCACATCAAGAATAGAACTAACGGATTCAATGTTACTGAGTTCTAATAGTTCATCGCGTAATGCACGGATGGTGTTAATAGATTGTTCTGATAAAAGTTCTTTTGTCGGTCTGAAAGCAATAACGATGAAATCGTCAGATGCATATTTTTGACTTATCTGGCGGTAGTAATTTAGGCTCGTATCATTCTCTAATATAAGTGATTCGCCTGATGCATCGAGTTCAAGGTCAAAAGAGTAAAAGAGTGATACAGCTACAATACAAAGGAATGAAAAAATAACTGCGATAGGATTATCTAGTATAAGACGATCATATATAGATGAAAGTTTCACAGTCATAGACTTTATATAGTTACGTCTATCAGGAATGTTATAGCGCTATAAACTACATTCCTTAAAATTTTTAATAAAGCCTACAAGACCCTCTTGTTTTATTTCTTTATTAAACATCTTTCTATAGTTTCTGATAAGACTAACATCATCTATTAAAAGGTCTGCTACTTTCCAACTATCACCATCAGGATGCATTCGGTATTCTATTGTTGAAGACTTTGTTTCAGAACGAGTTAATGTTTGAATTACAGAGACATAATCCTTCTCGCCAATAGGTTTGGCAGTTTGGTAATAAATATCATGGTTACGATAACTTAACAGAACATGTGCGTATCGTTCGACTAATAAATTCTTAAAACCACGACTTAAGCAAGCTTGTTTGCCGCCATTTAATATCTCCCAGTTATCCCCCAGAGCCAGAGCAGACATAGTCTTGAAATCCATATGCGGCATAATTAATTCGCGAACAATCACCTTGATGTGTTTTTTTTCTGTCTGCAAGCGTTCCTTATCAAGTTCAAGTCGATTTAGAACTTCCTGGGTTGTTTCATAAACAATTTCATCGGCTGTTAAGCCAATAGCTACACTAATATGTGAGATGCAATATAAGAAGATAATAATTTGCATATTCTTGTAATATGACTTTTTCATATTATTTTTTACTCCATTAATGCCATTGCTTAATAATGGACTTATTGTAACAAATTAATGTTGATCTATATCAATATATAATAAATGTTAATTACCTTGTCCTCAATTAGAATAGTTACTGGCGGTCCGAATTAACATGGCTCAACCAAGAAAGCTGTGAGACTATATATGGTCGTCTGGCTCGCGATAATAATCATTAATTTTAATTAATATCCCCTATCTATAAACATATACGACAGGTGTAATTTTGGAAAAAATCAGTATCTTTGTTGATGTACAAAATATCTACTACACGTGCCGACAAGCATATCAATGTAGTTTTGATTACAATAAGTTTTGGGCAGAAGTGACTCGTGATCGTGAAATTGTCAATGCGTATGCGTATGCAACAGATCGTGGTGATGAAAAGCAGATGCAATTTCAGAATATCCTGCGTGCAATAGGTTTTACTGTAAAACTCAAACCCATGTTACAACGTCTTGACGGGACAGCTAAGGCCGATTGGGATGTCGGTATTGCGCTAGATGTCTTTGAAGAAGCGGAAAATTGTGACACTGTTGTGTTAGCGTCAGGCGATGGTGATTTCGATATATTATTACAACGAATCAAAAAACGATTTAATACCAGAACAGAAGTCTATGGTGTACCTGAATTAACTTCGGATTTGCTAATTAAACAAGCAACTAAATTTATAGCGATTGACGATAAATTATTGCTTAGAAAATGAGGTGTTGCATGGAATTGGTGATTCCAACATTGCAGGAATCACCACATATATTTTAGGCAGAGGCGATGTACTCTTTGCGCTGGTCGCCTCTGTGTTAATGCTTAACGTCGTCCGCGCCCTGGCTTAATGACTTCAAAGTTAACCTTCAACTGTTTACCGTTAAAGTCTTTGCCATTCAAACCAGCAATGGCTGCACGTGCTTCGTGGCCTTCCATTTCAATAAAACCAAACCCTTTACACTGACCAGAAAATACATCTGTCACAAGTTTGAGTGATCGAACTTTACCAAATTCCGAGAACAAGTCTTCAAGTTCTTGTTCTTTAGTACTTGGGGCTAAATTGCCAATAAATAATTTTTTCAATTCTTTTCCCCTTTCGGAGTATTGAAGTTGTTATTGCAAATAAACCCAAAAAAAAGAAACCCGTCGAAACGGGATTCTTTGTCGGTTTATCCGATAAGGTGTTACTTAAGCGGAAACGTTAGTTGCCTGGAGGCCTTTTGGGCTGTCCTCTACGTCATAAGTTACCTTTTGACCTTCGTTCAAGGTTTTGAATCCGGTACCTTGTATAGCATTGAAATGTACAAATACATCTGCGCCGCCATCATCCTGAGTAATAAAACCAAAACCTTTTGATTCGTTAAACCATTTTACTGTTCCTGTAGCCATGTCTCTTTTCACCTGCATTAAATTAAACAAATTGTGTTTTGTACAGGTAATGAAACGGGGAATTCATGCGAGTATCACGGATGGAAAAAACCAAAACTGCCAATAACACTAACTGTAGCTTTGTGCACTATAGGAGAATCTGACTGTTTTTGCCACAAATATTAACGATTTCAGGCTTATAAGGGTGTTGTTTAATTAGAAAGCCTGCAATAACACGCCAAAGCTAAAAATATACAGTTATAAACACATATTTGATAAGTCAATTTATCAGGAAAGTATCTTCGCTTTTAAATTATCCAATTCAGGTTCGTCAGCAAATTTCTAGAACTATTTTTAGCTTTTCATTCTGAGATCGAAAAATACTTTATGTACTTCGTCATAATAATCAGAAACGGTATTTTTTATGAGCAGATTTTAAATCAGAAAATAAACCTCTAAAATTATGCTATTCTTGAAGATGTGTTTAATCGCAATATAAATGTACTTTATTTTTTGATGATATTGATGTCGTATTCATCGATATTATCTGCAGTTGATTGTGAAACAGGTTCTCTAAATTCACAAAGTCAGACTAGTGAGCAAGCGTCATGTCATGACGAAGATACTAGTGATAGTCATGATCCTGTAATGAATTGTCAGCATTGTGACTATTTTGGTTGCAGTGTGATCAGCAGCATACCTAGCCAATTAATAAAATCAGAAAATTTATCATTGAACAATTTTATCAATTATAAAATTGATAATTACCCAAGCATTCCACAGAGTGCAATCTTTCACCCTCCAAAATCTTAATCCTGTCGCTTTAATAACGTTTTCAATATCTAACAGGATATAGCCAATATTCTGGCAATGTCTAATGCACAGGAATAAACATGCTTCATTTAAAAACACTATTTTTATTGTGTCTAATTACGAGTACACAATTTTGTTTTGCAGAAATTGTGAGCTATACATTTGATATAGATTACAAGGAAATAAAAGTTACGGATAAATTGGTTGTCGCGATGTCCGTTAATAATCAGATACCAGCCCCAACAATAGAAGCCAGAGTAGGTGATATATTAAAGGTTACATTTAATAATTTAATGAACGTTGAAACATCTATTCATTGGCATGGTATTTTATTACCCAATGATCAGGATGGTGTCCCGTATTTAACGACATCGCCAATCAAAGCTGGAAAATCATTTGCCTATGAGTTCCCGGTTAAACATTCAGGCACATATTGGTATCACTCTCATACAGGTTTGCAGGAACAGCGGGGTATTTATGGTTCGATAGTTTTTCATGATACAGAGCAGCGTTATGATTATGATGTTGAGAAAGTTATCGTATTATCAGATTGGATAAATGAAAATCCGAAACAGGTACTGCGGAATCTTAAGCGTGTAGACAATTACTATGCTTTGAAAAAAGCTGCTGTGCAGTCATGGGATAAGATAATCGATAATGGGTTTCCGGCATTAAAAACTCGATTTAATCACGCCCGTATCAGAATGGGGGCCATGGACATATCCGATGTTGGCTATGATGCTTTTTTAATCAATGGTAAGCAGCAATCATCGAATGAGAATATTAAGCCCGGTAGTAAAGTGCGCTTGCGTATTATCAATGCGGGTGCCTCTAGTTATTTTTATGTTGACTATGCCGGTGGTGAGATGCTTATTATAGAAGCGGATGGTCAACCTGTTATGCCAGTAGAAACTGATCGTTTACGTATCGCTATTGCTGAAACCTTTGATGTCATAATCAAAATCCCGGAGCAGCAAAAGGCCTATGAGTTAAGAGCAACTTCCGAAGATGTTACCGGTTTTGCTTCTTTGTATCTGGGAGATGGAGATATTGTTTCGGCCAAAGCCGTGGCAGAACCGAATCCTTTCCTGATGGACCATTCAATGCATGGGATGTCGATGGGTGTAGATGATCATTCGAATCACGGCACAATGTCTATGCAGCATGAGGGTCATTCCATGATGAATATGCTAAATGAATATAATGGATTACGTTCTCCAAACCATACATCACTTAATCCAGATAATCCGAAACGAGAGATATTGTTGAGACTAACCGGCAGCATGGAACGCTATGTCTGGTCATTTAATAATAAAACCCTCTCTGAAGACGACAAGATCCTTATCAGGAAAGGAGAAAACGTTCGTTTTATTCTGAAAAACGAAACGATGATGCATCACCCCTTACATTTGCATGGTCATTTTTTTCGGGTACTTAATGGCGAAGGCGATCATGCTCCACTAAAGCATACTGTCAATGTGCCCCCTTTTGAAACAGTTACTATCGAGTTTTATGCAAATGAAAACAAAGACTGGTTTTTCCATTGCCACAATCTGTATCACATGAAAAACGGGATGGCGCGAGTAGTGCGATATGAAGATAGAAAGCCGGAAAATGAACTAAATGCTGAGTTTTATAAAAATTTAAAAACAAGTGGTGATCCGTGGTACAGCTATGCTGACATGTCATTCCAGTCAAATATGATGGCGGGTGAACTCTGGAGCATGAACACACGCAATACCATCAAACTTCATTACGATTTTGATTATGAGAATGAATACGATATAGAGGCATTTTATGAAAGACGTATTACTCGTTTCCTTGGTCTATACAGCGGAGTTAATATGGAACGTGATGCTGATGGTGTCAACAATAGAGTTATTGCCGGGATTAATTATACGTTGCCATTCTTGATCGAGTCAGGGATGCGTTATGATTCAGATGGTAAATTTCGCTTCCAACTACAAAGTGACTACCAATTAACAGCCCGTACTAATTTTGATTGGAACTGGAATACTGATGATGAATACCGATTTCGACTGAAATATGAATACAATAAAAAAATTAGTGTTGTCATTAATCACGACTCTGATTTTGATTTTGGCTTAGGTGTAGAGCTTCATTTTTAAACTAAAATATTGATTCTAATCAATGTAACGTTTGGGCAAACGTTTATGGTTCCTTTTAATTGAACAGTCAAGGTGAAGAATAATTGTGAAAGAGTGTTGTCATAGTCATGAACATAAGTCGGGACTTCCTGAGAAAGGGGCAAAGCCCGGACTCTATATGTGTCCGATGTGCCCGGGAGTTGAGCAAGATCATCCGGGCGATTGTCCAAAGTGCGGAATGGCATTAGAGGGTTCAAGTCAGGCGCTTACGCAATCAAAAACTCAATACACTTGCCCAATGCATCCAGAAGTTATGAGTGATGTCCCGGGTGATTGTCCAAAGTGCGGCATGGCGCTTGAACCTGTCGCGGTCGAAGTTGAAGAGGAAAGTCATGAACTGCTTGAAATGACTCGACGCTTCTGGGTTAGCTTTAGCTTAGCCTTGCCCGTATTTATTAGCGCGATGGGGGCAGATTTCTGGCCTGATTATTTTTCACAAATTATGGAAGCTCGGACTCGACAATGGTTTGAATTGTTACTGGCGACACCTGTTGTTTTATGGGGTGCAAAACCATTTTTTATTAAGGGTTGGTCATCACTTGTTTCACGGCACCTGAATATGTTTACCTTAATTAGTCTTGGCGTTGGTGTTGCCTGGACTTATAGTCTTATTGCTACTTTATTCCCCGGATGGTTCCCATCATCCATTCGAAACGAGTTGGGTGTTGTTCCTGTTTACTTTGAAGCCGCTGCGGTTATTACAGTTTTGGTCCTGATGGGGCAAGTGCTCGAACTCCGTGCTCGGAGTCAGACAAATTCCGCGATAAAAAAGTTATTAGGTCTGGCACCAAAAACAGCAAGACTGATTCATGATTGTGGTACAGAAAAGGATATTCCACTAGAGCAAGTTCATATAGGAAATCATCTTCGTATCCGGCCGGGTGAAAAAATACCAGTTGATGGAATTGTTATTGATGGTAGCAGTACAGTAGATGAGTCGATGGTGACGGGTGAACCGATGCCGGTCAGCAAACATGTCGGTGATAAAGTAATTGGTGCAACCATAAATAGCACAGGCAGTCTCATCATGGAAGCACAGCATGTCGGCAGCGATACCTTACTGGCTCAGATTGTCATATGGTGGGCGAGGCACAACGTAGCCGAGCACCAATTCAAAAAGTAGTCGATGTTGTTTCAAGTTATTTTGTTCCTGTCGTTGTTATCTCATCAATCATAACGTTTATTATCTGGAGTTTATTAGGTCCCGAACCACAACTAGCACATGCTGTGATTAATGCTGTTGCTGTTCTTATCATTGCTTGTCCTTGCGCATTAGGTTTGGCAACACCCATGTCGATTATGGTAGGTACGGGTCGTGGTGCTCTACTTGGGGTTTTAATAAAAAATGCTGAAGCGCTCGAAGTCATGGAGAAGATTGATACGCTGGTAATTGATAAAACCGGAACGCTAACGGAAGGTAAACCTTTGCTGATAAATGTTATTGCATCAGATGAGTTTGATGAAGAATTGGTTTTGCGATTAGGCGCAAGTCTGGAATCAAATAGTGAACATCCCTTGGCAGAAGCAATTGTATCCGGGGCAACAGAAAAAGATATTTCACTCTCAACAGTTATTGAATTTAATTCGGTTACCGGCAAAGGTGTTTCCGGAATTGTTGAAGGGCGTGTGGTGATTGTCGGTAACTTAAAGATGCTGGAAGATATTAACGTGGATGCTAGCCATTTAGTTCAACAAGCAGAATCACTACGGCAAGAAGGCCAAACGGCTATGTTTGTTGTTATTGATAATAAACTAGCCGGTATATTAAGTGTTGCTGATCCTATAAAGTCATCGACAGCTGAAGCTATTAACGTATTACATAAAGACAGTGTTGAAATAGTTATGTTGACTGGAGATAGTAAGACAACGGCAAATGCAGTTGCATTAAAATTGAATATTGATCGTGTTATAGCAGAAGTCCTCCCTGAACAAAAAATGGAAGTGGTGAAGCGGTTACAATCTGAAGGACGAATCGTCGCAATGGCTGGTGATGGTATTAATTGTACCCCGTCAGCACCATGTGGACCAACTAGCCTGATTGTCTAAGAGATAGTTTTAGTTCATCGTTAACCCAAGAGGAAACGATGATGACAAGTAAAAGAAGTGTAGAACATACTGTGCGCGATAT
>Ga0209630_10005368_pt1 | contig 10886 bp, 11 predicted proteins | sample COG_01_FD_184745 | JGI IMG/M metagenome (GOLD analysis project Ga0209630, IMG submission 184745) | Pelagic Microbial community sample from North Sea - COGITO 998_met_01 (SPAdes) (version 2) | ecosystem: Environmental > Aquatic > Marine > Neritic zone/Coastal water | place: Helgoland, sampling... | reverse complement strand
ATTTAAAACATTATAACCTAATTCTTCCATTAAAAATATAATACGATTATCACAACCTAAAATACCAAAATAAAAATTAGAGTTATGTGGAACTTTAATATGTCCTTTAAATATCCAAGCATCTTGCGAATCTGTTCTATGACCTACACGATTAAAACAATCATTCTTATCAAATTTAAATAACTCACTTGTTTCATCTTCTAATATATTTCTACGTAATACTGCTAAGAACTTATTACTAAGATCATAATCTTTTAATTTTAATAAAGTATTATCAAAATATATATCGTTATTACATATTACATTGATATGATCATTACTCGATAACTCATTTATATATTCAAACATTTTCTTAAAAGTCATTCTTTCATTTATTTTTATAATTTCCACATTAGGATTAAATATATTTATTGTAAGACTTTCCGTAAATATATATATTTTATCAAATAAATTTAAAGCAATATTATTGTATATTGCTTTTAAGACTTCATCATCTCTAGCTTTATTACTATTTTCAAAATATTCTAAGAATAAATTATACATTATTTACAATTATTTAAACACTTAAGATTTATATATATGATAAGATCAAATGTCATATAATATATATTTTATAACATACGGAGATGATAAATATAAACAATCACGTGAAAGAATATGTAATGAAGCAAAAGATTCTAATTGGTTTAATCAAGTAAAATATTTTACAAATAATGATTATGATACCGATTTTTATAATAAATATAAACAAATATTAGATTTACCTAGAGGTGGTGGATATTGGATATGGAAACCGTATTTTATAAAAACATATTTAGATAAATTAAATGACAATGATATTTTAGTGTATATTGATAGTGGATGTTCAATAAATAAAAATAATAAAAACGAATTTGATAGATATATAGAAATTGTTAAAAACCATACAACAGGTATATTAGGATTTCAATATACTAATTTATTTTATCAAGAAAAAAAATGGAATATTCAAGAAGTATTTGATTACTTTAATGTTAAAGATAATACAGATATATTAGATAGTCCGCAAATATGTGGAGGTATTCAAATTATACATAAAAAACCTAAATCAATAGAAATAATAAATAAATGGTATAATGTTATAGAAAACAATATATTATTATTTACAGATAATTATAGTAAAAAACAAAAGGAATATTTTAGAGATCATAGACACGATCAAAGTATTCAAAGTGTATTAAAGAAAATATATAATGTTCCTATCATTCAAAATCACGGAATTGATAGTATGAATGGTATAGATCCTAAGAATAATTCAGCACCATTTACTGCTTCTAGAATTAGATGTTAATATAAACAATATTTAATAAAAGTATCATTAATGTCTATACTAATAACTGGTCATAAAGGATATATTGGATCACATTTATATGAATATTTACTTAAACATAATACAGTATATGGAGTTGATATTGATGATTTTGATCTAAAAGATCATAACAAATTACATATATTTGTTAATAATAAAAATATAGAAACTATTATTCATTTAGCATCTTATAAAGATTTAAACGAATCAATCACTAATCCAATAACATATTATGAAAATAATATATTAATTACTTTAAATATTTTAAAAGTAATTCAAGAATATAACATAAAACATTTAATATTTTCTTCATCTGCTTCAATACTAAATAATGATAAAACAATAACTAATATAGATAAGTTAACAAATCCATATGCCAAAACTAAACTAATTTGTGAAGAAATGATTAAAGATACCGCAACTACCAATAATTTTACTTATACAATTTTAAGATATTTTAATCCATATGGTTTTACTATAGATGTTGATATTGTGCCTTTTATTGAAAAAAACACTAATATATTTTTTAAAGTTCAACATCATTTATGGATTGATAATAAATCACCATTTAAAGTATATGGTAATACATATAATACAAGAGATGGAACGTGTATAAGAGATTATATTTTTATTGATGATCTTGTTAAAGAACATAGTAAATATATAAATCAAAATAAAAATAATATAGTAAATATTGGAACTGGAAAAGGTATGACTGTTTTAGAGTTTTTACAAATGTATAATATAACAAATTATGTTATAGTTGATAAAAGAAAATCAGATAAAGATATATCAATTTGTTGATTTTATTTATTTTACATTTTTTGTTTTTATGAATTTTAAAATTAAATTATGAAAAGTAATTTACCAATAACACCCACCTTCAACATTTTTTCTATTAGGTAATAATTCATCACCTGATGGATGAATAAAATTAGGTTTATGTTCTTCTAATATTTTTTTTAATACAGGACCATTTCCATTTATCCATCTATTACCCATTACACCAAAAAGTATTTGTAATGCTTCACCGACATAAATTGCGGATTTGTTCATTTTTGTTTTAATAAAATTACATAATGGTATTCCATATCCACCGCATCCTAATAAAGCTATATCAAAATCAAGTTTTTCAATATCATTACACATTATTTCAAAAGTTTCTAACCAATTTTCGTGAATATAATTATTACCGTGTGTTTGAAAAGTTTTATAAAATATAAATTCTTGATCATCTAAAAAAATTTTCTTATCTTTAAATAATTGAAAATTATTATGTAATTGTTTTTTAATGGAGTCGGTGAATGGATTTATAATTAACACTTTTTTACCTAATAAATAATGGGACCATGGTATTTCATTGATTTGTAATAATTTATAAGATTCCAAAGAATCAAAATTAAGTTGTTTTAACTTATACATTTCTGAGTAATAATTTTGAATATTATCAATATCTGAATTTTCAAAAGATACTAATATATCAGAATTACTTACTGATTTATTTAATTCTTCAAAATATTTTTCAAATATAGACATATCATTACTTTTAGAATAAATACCACAGATTCTTAATATATTATTTAAATTATTAACATTTTTTATATTATTATTAATATAATATCTATGACATAAAATAGTTTCTGGTCCCCATCCAAATCTTATTATATTAAAAGGTTTATTACTATTTATTAGATTTATAATTTCTTGATTAGATTGAGATAAATTCATAACATTTTGGTTCATATTTAATCATTTCAGTTTAATATTGTTTATATATAACTTATGATAATTGATTAGTTTTATTTTTAATTTGCAAATTAAAAATAAAACTAATCAATGTAAATGTTCATAAGAATATATAATTGATGAGGTGCTGTTATCATAATATAATAGATAATAGCAGATTTAATTGGTGCTTATTTAAATTTTAATAAAAATAAAATAAAATATTTATGTTATCCAGAAAAATAGTTATTACGTTATAAATGAGAATTCAGGATTTATTTATAAATAATTGAAAGTTGATCAAATAATTATTGATATTTTTTTTCAATTTCATTTAAAACTTTTTTAGCTTCTAAAATATTTTTACAACCATGAAACATAAATACTTTATTTTTATCAAAATTATCATTATATACTGTAGTATAATAAGGATCATAAATATAATCTATACACTTTGTTACATTATGTTTCCAATACATTACATTTAAAATAGTTTCATCATAATTACTTGCAATAGTTATATATTTACAACAATAATTATACCATTCATTTATAAAATCAATTGTAGTATTTGTAAAAACTAAATGTGCGTGTACATAATGCATTGTTTTTTTTTTGACTTGTAATAATTCCATTATGTTACCTAGATTATTTGCTTCTCCTGGATGAATTGGACTTAAAGGATATATTGATATATTATTACATTCATCAAATAAATTATCAATAGTAGGTGTTACTATATCATCACTTTCAATATAAATACCATTTTTTACATTCATATTTTCTATAGCATCTTTTATTACTAATGATTTAAATAAAAATATATTTCTATTTTGTTTATCTATTTTTTTATAAAAAACATTTGAAAATTTATGTTTAAAATAAGGTTCATCAAAATCAATACAATATAATATAATTGGATATTTTGAAAACTTATTAATACTTTCTATCATTATTTCAGACAATTTTAGATAATTATCATTTGTAGAAAATGTAACAAAACATTTTTCTAAATTCATATTTTTATAAAATTTAATGTTAATATTTTATATATTACAATAAGTCTACTATTTTGTTATTAATTTCACTATATTTACTCATTGGTCTTAAACAATGATAATCACTAAAAGTATTATTTGAAATAATAGTTTCAATATCATTAATAGCAAAAGTATTTCTATCTAATCTTTTAAATTTTGTTTCTTTTTCATTTAAGCGAACAAAACTAGTTTGCTTTGATTCCCAATTTTTTATATGTTTAAACAACGTTATTTGATCTGCAAACCAAGTATTATTTTCAGAATAAATATTTTTAATTTTATTAATAATATCTTCTTTACTATTAATATTAAAGACATCCTTCCATATTTTTGATGTTGCAACATTATAACACATTGCTATTTGTTGTTCATTAAAACATACATTTTCACGATAATAAATAAATTTATCATTATCATAATTTTGTATATTTTGTGTAAAATATGTTCGATTCATAGGCAAAATATCAATATCAGTAATTAATATTCCATCATTTGAATCTAATATACAAGGATAAAACAAACGAATTATCTGAGATGTAAAACATGTTTTTATTTCATTTATTGGTTCAAACAAAATTATGTTATCCTTATATTTTAAATATTTTTCAGGTATTTCATTTGCTATTAATATAATAATAACTTTTACATTTGGATAAAGTTTATTCCAAGTTTTAATAAAAATTGGAATAAAATCAATATAAAGTGGATTATCATTTATTGCAGTTAAAACATATTCGAGTATCATTTAACAATAATAAAAAAAATAGTTTTATATATATATAACAAAACATATTTATAAAATTCTATTAATAGCATATAGAAATCCACCACGAGCTTTTATTAATTCACAATTATATTTATTACTTTTACTTAAAAAATAATGTATAGTATACCAATTATCTGGTATATGTATATCTTCAATAACTATCCATCCGTTTAATTTTACATTATCAAGTGCAAATAATAAAGTATTTAAGTTTGCACCAATTGAATGTAATCCATCATCTATTATTAAATCATACTGAATTTCACCAAAAGTATTTTTTATATTTTCAAAACTTTTCAAATCTAATTGATCTACAAAACAAGTTTTTATTCTATCTTCATTAAACAGTATATTTTTATCTATATCTGCACCATAAATATTTGCTTTTGGTAAATATTCTTTAAATGCATACAATGATGCACCTGGTCTTCCACCAGAACCCATTGATGAAACTAGGTTTGGATCATTCGTTCCTAATCCTATTTCTAATATATTTAAATTTTCATTGTTTAGTTTATTTAGTATAAAATAATATAGATAATGATAATCGTGTGATGTGCTTTTATCCGAATGATTCATTTTTAAAACATTTCCTAATTTATCTGAATTATTATTGTAATAATTGGATATATTTATAATATTTAATTTATAAGTATTATCAATACATTTTATAATAGTATTTAATTGATTTATATATAATGATGCACCCTTTATCCATAGATGTTTATTATTATGATCATTTGCAGAACCAGCAGAAAACATTTTTAATAATTCATAATCCATTTTATATATATATTTAATATACATACTTTATATACATAAAAATAAGTTGCATAACATATAAAAATGAAATTATTAATTAAAACAACAGATTATAATGAAACTATCAAATTAGCAGAAAAATTAGAAGGAATTTATGATAAATCAGTTATTTTTCATTGTTACTGGAATGGTAATTTAAATGAAAAACACTTGTATTCTGTAATGTCTTGTTATTATTTTAATGTATTTAATAATAAACACAAAATTGTTTTATGGTTAGAAAACAACAACTCTAATCATATCAATGAACAAATTGCAAAATATTGTGAAATAAAATATTTTTCATTAATAAATGAAATAAAAAAAACAAATTTTATAAATACAAACTTTTACTATAATAAAGAAGTATCATATTATAGTGATGTAGTAAGATATTTACTTTTATATAATTACAGTGGTTGTTGGTTTGATTTAGATTGTTTTATTTTAAGATCTTTTGATCCTATTTTCAAAAATTATGAAAATGAAATTTGTGTATATCAATGGGAGAATCAAAATTATCCGAATGGTGCAATTTTTATATCATTACATAAAGAATCTATTAAAATGAAAGAAAATATTATATTTATAATTTCTCGTAATAAAGGATGGGGATTTAAAGAGGCACAATTAAATTATGATTTATCATTGAATTTTTATGTTTTACCTTGTAGTTGGTTTAATGCTGATTGGATAAAAAACTCATATAATATTGGAACAGTTAATTTTTTTAAGAATACAGAAAAACATTATAATTTTGAAAATTTCTTTAAATATGCATTTTGTTATCACTGGCATAACAAATGGAATATGGTAATTGAAGAAAATAGTATAATTAATAAGCTAATATCAATTATAAAACAAAAAATACAAACAAATTCATTGTTATAACAATGAATATTATTATACTAAAATAATATTTGATTATGTAATTTCTTAAGTATTTACCAATATTCAATATAATTACTATATTAAAACTCATATATATATATATATGTAATAATAAAATGATTAATAAAGAATTTATAGAATCAAATATTAAATCACCAATAAATAATGGAATGTTTAAAATCTTCATATCACGTGATAATAAAACATTATTCAAAAAAATAATTACCCCTATAAAGGATATTATTTGTTATAAAAAGTTAATATATGAATCTATTAATAATGATATTATAGGAAAATTCATACATAAATCTGAAAATATTTATATAGAAAATGATGGTAGTTATTATTGCGAATATATTACAAATGGAATAAGATTATATGATATAAATGTTAATTCAAATATAAACAAAGTTATATTAAATAATTTGATAAAATGTATCAAAGATATGAAAAGAGAATTGAACAATTATATAAAAACAAAAAAACTATGTGGAGATTGGGCTTTGCATAACTTGATATATTGTTTAGATACAAATAAAATTTATAATGTTGATATAGAAGGATTCTATACTTATCCTCATATTCATAATAATGTGAATTGTAATATTAAACAATGTAATGAAAGATTTAATAAATCAATAGATATTATTGATAAGTTAAATTCAAAAATAAATGTGAAAAAAACTTTTAATAGTTTAAAAGAAACACATGAAATTAAAAGAAATATTGAAGATTTTAATGAAAGATTTGATAAATTAATAAACATTATTAACAATATAAATACAAAATATATATAAAATGATACCTCGAAAAATTTGCATGACTTGGGAAACTAAAAATTTTGAACTTCAAGCAATGGAGAACGCAGTAAACAGTTGGAAAATATTGAATCCTTCATTTGAAGTCAAAGTATTTGATAAGTTTGACCGTGAAAAATTAGTAAAAGAAAATGAAATAGTAAATAAAGCTTATCATATAGTTCAAAAAAATAGTGCAAAAGCTGATATATGGAGATTAATGTATTTATATAAAAATGGTGGATTTTATACTGATATTGACCAAATATGTTTGAAACCTATACTTGAATATATTGACGATGATATAGATTTTACGATTTGCACCGGTTTCGGTCATGATAAAAATAAAGCAAGATTACCGAATGGATTTATAGGAACTGTCCAAAGAAATTCAACCGTAAAATATCTGTTAGAAAATATATGTTTAAATGTAATTAAATTATATGAATCAAGGTCTTATTCTATATTAAAATCTCCAGGTCATTTTATTACTGGACCACTAATTATAGGAAAATTGTTAAATATATATATAGGTAGAAAAGAACAAACTATTTTTTGTCCTGGGAAACATACTTTCAAAAATAATAATTATTTTTTTATTTTACATTACCCTGCTAAATATATGGAAATAAATGGTGAAAAAATAATTAAAGAAAAATATGAGGGTTATAACAGCTTAAGAAATAGTTTTTTAAAATGATTTTTTATAAATATGTTAAAATACTCCCGTCATTTCTTGATATTCTATATTCGTCTGGTATTAATATTTTTGGTAAAACTTTAATATTCCATTTATTACTTTGAAGAGTATAAAGAACTTTACTTTCCATACTACAATTCTTTTGTTTAATTGTTTCTAAAAATTGTTTAAATAATTCACTTTTTATAATAAATGTTTCTGTATGACAATGTCTATTAAGTGAATTACATATTATAAAATTATTTCCTGAACGAATTATATTAGGCGATTGTCGTGCAAAATCAAAGTCTAATGTAATATTTTCAAGAATTTTTATGTAATTATGTGTTCTATATTTACCAGTCAATTTAACAATATATTTGTATTTTAGGAAATTATTATTAAATTTATTATATACTTCATTTAATGATAATTCTTCTGCTGAAGTTGATGTTTTGGTATGACTATGCCATTTTGGTAAAAGAATATCATGTGGTTGTTCAAATAAGTGAAAGAAAACCCTAGTTATATTTTTTTTGTCATTTATTGTAAAGTTATTAATATGTGATGATACAACATATATATCAAATTTAGAATTATCTAACCACCAGTTTAAAACTTTATTATATATAGTTGTTTTCTCAGGTATATTGTATGTTGTTAATAAAATACAAAAAATATTATTCATAACTTAATTATAATACAGAATATTAAAATGAATTCCATATCATCATATCCAAAGAATATAAGTGTTCTATTTTTTTTTTTACATCAATATTACTATATACATATTCTTTTAATTCATCTTTTAAAATAATACTTTCACATTCATTTCTTTTTGTTATCTTTATTCCTAAATATTCTTCTAATTTTTGAATATTTTCTAGTTTAAATATTTTGATATTTTTGTGCAGATTATTATTTTTATCAGTTAGAAAATAAGCTTGTGGAATACAGTGATTTTCGTAAAAAAACCAATGATTTTCTATTTTATCGAGATAAATCAAAAATTTTTCTATATTACTTTTTGAGGTATCTTTTTGAAGTTTATCTAAAAAGTTATATATATTTATTCCTTGCCAAATTTTAGTAATATTATGACGAAATCTCCCCCCAGGATAACTATTACAAGGTTCAGTAACTTCAATATAAGCTGAAATAAAACGTATAATAGGATTTCTAATGACTGTAATAATATTTTTATTTGATAGTGTACTTATATTAAGTTTTTTATTCATATTTAATTCACTTATAATAGCTGTTCCTGCACATTTAGGTATTTTTAGTAACCCTATATTTTTTTCGGAAGAATACCATACAATTTCTCTATGACTAGGATATATTTTATCAATATTTAAATTAGATAATTTAATTTTATCCCACCAAAATAACTGTTGTAACTTTTCGATATTTGTAGGTGAATTTTTAATGTAAGTTTGGTAAAGTTCTGGATCATCATCAACTTTTACTACATATTCTGCTAATTTTTCAAGAGATTCAAAGTCTTTTGCATTAATGAAAGAACACTTGTTGAAATATTTATAAATATCATCTGTACCATCATAAATAGGAATACATCCTGCTAAAAATGAATTAATGATCTTTTCAGTTACCCATCCATTAACAATATCATTTTCAAATGCAATAGAAAATCTATAAGGTTTATGAAGTTCTACAGCATTATTAAACATATTTTCAGAAAATCTACTATTATCTTTTGGTCTTTCAACTTTTTTTAAATTATTTAATATATTAAAAAAATTCCATCTTTTCAAACCATTTCTATATCCTTTATTAGTAAAAACAAAATCACAAAATTTACTTTTTTTATCATTAATATCTTTTAATGATCTTAAAAGAATATTTTTATCAACATTTCTAACGTAATATGTTAAAGCTGCCCAAGTAACATGGAAATATCTATCTTTTAATTCATTTTTTAATTTTACATCAACTATACAGTCAATAAATAACTTGATTTTTTTTGTAGTAATATTATGTTCCCAAGTTTCTTTTCTTACAAAAATATCTTCAAATATTAAATCTTGAGATGTATATATCATTAAATTATTTAATGGAATATTAAGTTCTAAATTATTAATAAAATTTGTTAAAAAATTATAAATTATAATCTCTTTATATGTTTTTCTCTTTATTGTTAAATTGTTGTTTTTCATATTATTTATATAAATATTTATATTTATATTTATATTAATAATTATAATTTTATTACACAAACCAAATAGAAAAATAAATAACTAGAATATTATATTTTTTTATAATAGTCTTGTCTCATTTATCTTTTTAGTTGATGTAATAAGAAAATATTATTCAGATTATAAAAAGTACAGTAAAATAAATTATCTAAATTATTAGATGATTTATAAATTTGAATTATTAACTATTTACATCCTATTCAAACACTTCCTAACACCTTCCTTAATATTATCTACTTTATATTTACTTTCTAATTTAGTAGTATCTAAACTATTATTACTTCTTTTTGACAACAATAATCTATCTTGTTCTTGTATTGACATATTCTTCCAAGTAAATGTAGGATCTACTATTTCTTTATACATTTCTAAGATCTCATTATGACTTATTGTTCCAGGATTTGTAAAATTAAAACAGCCTGTTTCCTTATTTTTTATCATTTCTATAGATAATGGCAATAATTCGTCTAATATTGTCATTGAATTTGAAATACTACATATTTTTTCATATGTTATTATTTTTGTTATAAAATTACGAATACTTTTATCACTTGATATTGGCATTCGTATTCTTAATATTAAAGCATTTGTATTTTTTATTAACATATCTGTAAAGCCTTTAA
>Ga0209630_10005366_pt1 | contig 10887 bp, 9 predicted proteins | sample COG_01_FD_184745 | JGI IMG/M metagenome (GOLD analysis project Ga0209630, IMG submission 184745) | Pelagic Microbial community sample from North Sea - COGITO 998_met_01 (SPAdes) (version 2) | ecosystem: Environmental > Aquatic > Marine > Neritic zone/Coastal water | place: Helgoland, sampling... | reverse complement strand
GTTAATAGCGAAGGAAGAGGTAGAAAGAGCAATTCTGAAAGAAGCATACAACGCTCCGAGCGTCGTACAGAAGATTGAACGCGCGCTTGCGGTGTTAGATGAAGCAGTCGCAGCGATAGACGTGAAGCTGATTCATTGTGGTTCAGACGCTAACGCAGCACATGAAGTCCAGAAGGAACGAGACTTGAAGGTCGCGAAGCAGGACACATATTATGCTGAGTGGGAACGATTAGAACGGATCATGGCGGAGGCTGAGGAGATCAAGGCAGCGCGGGAAGCGATTTGAATATGAAGCACTTTTTTGGTTTTCTGAGCTATATCTCCTGGTACCCGTATTCAACCATTCTTCTCCATAGAACCCACTATCTTTGAAACGTGAATCGGGCCAAACACAACTTTACTCTGGTATTGTCTGGCCGCCTCAAAGTCCTTTAGCCGCTTCTTCTCCATCAGCACAACTGAGTTGATCTCGCGTGGCATGTGCACGAAACGGATCACGCGCGCGCGGACATGCAACTTATCCAACTCGTCTTTCCGTCCCTCAGGTGTTACCCTCACCGCGCGTTCAAGCGTGCAGTTCATTCCTTCGTCGCACCCAGTCAGATAGCCTTTGATCGAGAGGTCGTCTCTCGTCTCTAGGATAACAACATGATCGACAAGGGACTGAATCAAGCATAACAGAGAGCGATCCTGAGAAGCGGGGTGTCGTTTACCCATCGTCCCATGCACTTCCAACTCTTTCGAGTGTCCGGCATAAGAGGATAGGCTACACGCTAGATATCGAAACACGTCGAGCCTCCGGGTGGGAGTTGGCGCCGTGTGCGACCGCCTCCTCGAGCAACACCTTCTCCCGTTCAGCACCACTCACTACTGTAGCTAGCTACCTTCGTACCTTCGTACGAAAGTACTTTCGTACTTTCGTACGAAAGTACGAAAGTACGAAGGTACGAAAGTACCTTCGAAGGTACTTTCGTACCTTATTAGGTATCTAGCTAGCTAGCTAGCTAGCTAGCTAGAGCTAGCTAGCTACGAAGGTACTTTCGTATTAGATATCTACCTTCGTAGCTAGCTACGAAGGTAGCTAGCTACCTTAGCTAGCTACTTTCGTACTTTCGTACTTTCGTACTACTACACGCACGTGTACAATGTACACGTACAGTACTTTCGTACTTCCGGAAGCACCTTCGAAGGTTACTATCTATTCTATGAAGGTAGCTAGCTACCTTCGTAGCTAGCTATCTACGGACAATCTTCGTAGCTACGGAAGTATTCTATGGAAGTACAGTGGAAGTACGTAGGCCCTACGTACCTTCGAAGGTAGCTAGCTCGCAGGTACGAAAGTACTTTCGAAAGTACCTTCTCGTAGTGTGTAGCTGTGTATGATACGAAAGTACGAAAGTACGAAAGTACTTCTGTAGTACGAAAGTACGAAAGTACTTCCGGAAGTACCTTCGTTCGCACGGAATTACACATATTCTATCTATCCCTACACGTAGTTGTACTTCCGCTCAACGCATATATAGTTGTACTTCCGGAAGTACACGTACAAACATACAACTAATGGATTATCTATTCTAGCTACACGTACTGTACAGTAGATAGAATATTAATACGAAGGTACCTTCGAAGGTAGATAGACTAAGTAAGGCCATAGTAAGATAAGCTACGAACGAAGGTACATATCTAGCTAGACTACTACGTGTACCTTTGAAGGTACTTCCGGAAGTACCTTCGAAGGTACAAAAGTACTTCCGTACAACGTTGTACTTCCGTAGGTACCTTCGAAGGTAGCTAGCTAGCTAGCCAGTCTAATAAATTTTACTTTCGTATGTACTTTAGAAAGTACTACTTCCCCGGAAGTACAACGGTTGTAAAACGTTGTACGTGTACGTGTACAGCTGTACACGATTACTGTACTGCACGTGTACGTCTCGTACGCCCGGGCGGATGGAGTGCTTGCAAAAATTAGCCCTACATCCCAAAACTCTCTACTGTATCTATCTAGTTGTACTGTAGCTAGCTACTGTTCGCGGGTCGCCTTTACGGCAAGTGACGGAGTACTTTCGTACGAATAAGTACGAAAGTACAGTACTTTCGAAAGTACGAAAGTATCTACGAAGGTATCTTCGAAGGTACGTGTAGCTTCTACTTCTAGGATTATTAGCTCACACACACCTACTGTACCATAACAATAGTTAAAATAATAACACACACACGACGTTAAAGTGTGTCGTGTCGACAAGCTAGAAATGTTATCGGCACGTAAAACGAATGGAACGCCCCCACTGAACATATGTGTCACCCGGCTAGACAGCTCCTGCAATGTCTTCGCTGTTCTTGCTTCAAACTCCATACAGCAACAGAGAACGCGCTCACATATTTGTGCCGCCGATTTAGTTTTATCTCGCAGAAGTGAAGCACGTTTTACACGCCAAGATCCCTATTCAGTCAATCACAGGACATCGGAAAAAGTAGATCGTCATTCCTTCTCCTCTAATCATATCCTTGACACGCTTCCTGACGTCACCGGATACATGGTCTCCTACCCGTTGAAATCTGGACGTACCGTTTTCGGGATGCTGCACGGTACCTTTCCACGAGATAAGGCGGGGCGGCTTTACTCTCGTGCCATTGGTTGTGAACTGTCAAACTCAGACAACACGAGACTGAATTGGTCTGCATTTAGGAACCAAGTGCCCGTGAGCTTTCGCAAGGTGAATTCCTGGAGTTGTGAAGACGATGCGCAACTAATACAGAGTGTGTCTGACTACATGCAAATATCAAGACTATTCAACAAACAGCTGGGAAAACCGCTATTTAATGAGACAAGCAGTGTGTTGTTTCTTTGCGCGTGCTTTTTGAGGAGCATGACGATCGCATTCGATACTGCAGTTGATAGCGTAGGACTCGACTGGGAAGAACTGGCAAGGAAACCTACATGTATTATATTTTTTGTATGTGCACTTTTCTCATTTATCTTTTACGCCAAGGTAAGTGTAGAGGTTTAGCGCTGACCATCAATGAAGGCTCGACTACACCTTCCCGGGCGTGAGGGAATCGACTGCATGCTTCGCTGGGCAAATTGTCGTCATCCAAGACTACATCAAGGTCATTTCACAGCTGAAGTGGATGCTGTCTTGCAGGAGATAGTCAAAGCCCAAGGATACTACGACTGGAAGTATATAGCCTCAATTCTCTCAGCTGAGAGGATTGGTGAAACTCTTAGTAAAGTTGATTCGCGTTTGAAAGAGTACCGTATCAAATACCACCACACTTTCGAAAAAATGTTTCATTCTATCATGGATCGTCGCTCAGCAACACAGTGCGCCGGGCGATTTCAGGCTCACCTGAACCAAAATCTAATACAAAGATCTTGGACTTCAAAAGAGGATGGCATCCTGTACCGATTTGTGCAACATAAAGGAGTTGGACGATGGTCGGAAGCGGTTCTGCAGTTATCAGGACACACGCATGCGCAAGCGTTACATCGCTGGGATAAAGTTCTGAAGCCGAGTAGGCGTAAGGGTTCATGGCTACCTGAAGAGGATGACTCTTTACGTTTGATCGTTGCGACGCATGCACTTCTAAAAGGAAGTCACAAAGTTAACGTAGACTTTACTGAAACGTCTAAAGGGCAAGTGGACGAGAACGAAGCACACAGTATAGTTACGACAGCATCCCACAAGACAACACAAGTTACACGCGACCTCACTGACTTGCCATGGTCGAAGGTCGCTGTTTCCGTTGCAACACGAAGTGATGTACAGTGTCGTGAGCGTTGGACCAATATTCTTTCCCGTGATATTCGGCGAGCAGAAATCTTGAAGTGGAACCAGGCTGATGATGAAGCACTTTGTGCCATGATAAATGCCTGCACATACTCTTCTACTGACGTCATCACATCTAATTCACACCGTGACTCTATCATAGCTTGGTCACATGTTGCCCTTCGGCTGGGTCGTCATTTTACAGACAAAATTTGCCGCAACCGCTACAGAAAATTAAGACGAGTAGGTGAACGTGGTTCTAACTTTTCTGTTAAACTTTTGGGATGAACTTTTATTATGCAGACCGAGGTATTTACTTGGTTGTATCTTTTGCCCTGAGTTTGCAGCTCTGTACCTTTCTGCAACTTAAAAAACTAGAAGAGAATAAATGAATATAGTTTGCCTTTCTAAAAGATCATCGCTTCATTTTATCCTATGTAAGACTTCATTCCTTTGATTTCACGCGCTAGAGGAGGACACGGTTTCTTTCTAGAGAATCAGTCTGAGCACTGGCAAGCTGATCCTCAGATCAAGTTTGAGTGCACAAAGCTGTATGGTCTGTCTGCTCCAATGCTGCTTCTGTCTCCTCAATCGGGATACAGCTAGGCAAAACGTCTCTCCAGTGTTGATGCCCAGTATGTTTTATCCATCCCCCGCCATGATCAGTCATCTGTTCCAGGCAACCTAGACCATGGCAAAGTGACATCTTATCCACATCTGCAGGCCAGCAAAAAGAGGCTCCACCCGTCAATAGTGAACAGGAGCCCATCCAAAGCCGCGCAAGCACACTGAAGCATGATCGTAGACACATGCGATGGAGTGGAGGGGAATCGACATTCCTCGAACTGAATCTGGGTGTAGCCTTTGATGCACCTGACTGAGAAATAAGTTGAACGTGAGAAAGAAAGTTAATAGATTCAAGTCCTTTCCAATGACCATCTCTCGTAATCACACGCTGCAAAGGGTCCCAGTGGCACCAGTGCCAGCACTCGATCGGATTTTCACGTGGATTGCAAGCCTGGTACCATGCCTTGCAACCCTGTGCTCGATAGGGAAGATTATTTTCCATAGCCCAGGTCTGACTCAATACATGCCACACCGCAGGTTGGTCGCGTTGAAAACCATAAGCTACAGGTATATGATTGCCTGCGTCAGAAAAAATACTTCCGGGGGTTTGCTTGCTTAAAGGCACCTCGATATCATGTGATGAGAACTCCGAAAAAACAGCGTTGACTACCCTCTGAGTAAAGTTCACTGTCCACCTTGTAGGACGTGCGCACAGAAGCCCAGTGTTCAGCCAAATTTGCCCCGTGTCGCCAAAAAGTATGTCCTTGTCAAGTTCCCACATATCACCGTAAACACTGAATGGCTGCCAGCTAGCGTGCCAAGCATCTAGGTCCGTGTTTTAAAGTCCAAATATTTTAGGTTGTCTTCAGTGTTTGGGAAAAAATCTGAAACAGAGAAACTAAAAAGAGAGCAACAAAAGTTTTATGCCTGCCATGTGACAAATTGTATTCCATGCCAGACCCATGGTCACTCTCCCAGGTATATAAGTCTGGGCTGCATGCACTCCCAGAGCAAGATGTTTGGCAAACTTTCCTGAACGTCCAGCTAGCGTTTCTGCTTTAACTAAGGCCAAAACAAGTCCATAGTGATGGTGTTCTGCATACGCTTGGTGGTTCAAAAGTGTGCGGTGGTATTCCGATAACATTTCCAACGTAGTCGCTGAATTCAGCATTAAAACTCTACCTGAGGTACTATCCGGTATCACATCAGGAACCTGCGGCAGAATGTTGTTATCCGAGGTTGCACTCACCTTGTTAGCAACTTGAATCCCTTGTGTTAGAAGATTTTGGTGGGAAGATTTAGTCATAGCACGAAAGTGAACACAGAGAAGGTCGTCGATTGAGATGTGATCAGTGACTCCACGGGGACTTTTCACTATTTCTAATGCATGAATAATCACTCGGCCGTCGTCATAGAACGTGATCTTCGCCTCATCGTGGTGTACCCTGAAAAAACAAGACCTTCCTACTCCCAGTGGTGGTGGTGGTTCGAGGGCCACCACTGCCTCTTGCGTCACGTTCAGCTCTTCTGACCATTTCGGGCGTTCCACAATATCTCCTTGGACCATGTATGCCCGCTTTTTCTGTCTGATTGCTGAATCTTCTGCATCAATTTTTATTTCCCCTGCGAAGTGAAACGCTTGCCATGTTCCAAAGGATATACCACTCCTACTGAACATCAGCTTAATCGGGCTCTCGCTGAAAGCACGAAGGGTCTCGTCTCCGGGATACCAAGTGGCGAGGAGGTGTAGAACCCGAATACTGATGCAAATATACAAAAAGTAAATACAAAGGCGTATCTTGCGGACGCCACCTCTGCGTCGCCGCCTGGCCTTACTTGTGCTTCTCAACGTATCAGCGAAGCTGCGGCAGTTTACTGTCGGTATCGTTGCGCGAATAACCCGAGCGCCGGGCTCGACGTCCACCCAGTTCACTTCGCCTGTCATCCGACCCGTGATCTTAGATGGCAGCCCTCGACCGCGTCGCATTGCATGCGGCCAGTGGAGCAGCGCAGGGCGCACCTCTGCGACTTCTCGTCACAGCTTATTTTTATATACGGAAGTAACAACTTATCTATACTTTCGAAAGTACTTTCGAAAGTACTTTCGTATTTTCGTGCTTTCACTTTCGTACGAAGGTATGAATTTTTCTTCAGGGAGTCGGTAACGGCGTACCGGGGCCTGTACAACTGTACATGTACGTTTTGTATGAGAAATCGTCTGAAAATTGCCATCACAACTTTTTTGCTTTCAGCGTTGATCGATGTATCGATCAAACCAGAGAATTCATCGCGATTTTTCAAAGGTTGCTTGACCGAGGCGCAACTTCAAGCGCGCGTAGTTTCCTAATGCCCGCGAGTCCCAGCGCGAAATCACGACCGCGATGAGCCCTGATGATGGCGATCACGGTGATGTGCTTTTTGTGCTGGGACTCGCGGGCAAACATGCCGAACTGAAATGGTACCAAAACGTACGTTCGTTACTTACTCCCTAGTAGCTAGGCACGGAAGTATCTATAAACTATCTATCTTCGATGATAATTTTCATACTGTAGGATACAGTTATGTACTTTCATAATACTGTACGTATGTAAAAGTTGTTTATTTATTTCGTACGAAGATAATACTTTCGTACTTTCGAAAGTACTTTCGTACGAAAGTACTTCCGTGCGTACTTCCGGAAGTACGAAAGTACAACGTAGTACTGTACTTCCGGACTGAAGTACGAAAGTACTTTCGTACTTTCGTACATTACTTTCGAAAGTACTTTCGTACTTTCGTACGAAAGTACTTTCGTACGAAAGTACTGTATCTATTTCCGAAAGTAATTACGCATACTGTACACGTAGGGGTACGGAAGTACTTTCGTACTTTCGTACGAAAGTACGTTGAAAGTACGAAGGTACTTCCGTACATACACACGCACGCACAACAATACTATTGTTACTTCCGTACTCACCGCCACGCGAGCTCTACGCAACCGGTAAAGAAATGAGCGACTGTTGATTGAATGGCAGCCGAATCTAATGCGCGAAAGAACACTAACAAGAGCTCGTTGCGTTTCGAGGTCCTCGCTGAAGATGGCCGAGCACGGGCGACACGAGTATCACTTCGAAACCTCGACTGTTTGACCCCCTTATTTATGCCAGTTGGAACGCAAGGTAAGTTTCGTGAATTGTACATGACGTTCTGTCTGCGAGCCACATATTTTTTACGAAATACAGGGACAGTAAAGGGTATTTCATCACGTCAACTGGAGGCAGGGGTTGAAAAAAAGTTTTGATTTTCCTTAAAGGTAAACTCGTGTCCTTGCATTCTTAGTTCAACACGCTTGTTGAAAACTGTGTCCCTATACTTTGGACCTCGACTGTAAAGTTGTACTTGGCAACACTTACCACCTTGAGAACCGACCAGGATCAGAGATCTTGGATATGTTCAATGGGCTTCCTGCCTTCATAAATTGGAAGCGGGGCACACTGACAGATAGTGGAGGTTTTCAGATGGTCAGTCTACTTGATCTTGCTGATATAGTGGCAAGGCTTCATACCTTAAAAGCTTCTCACCTCTTTCGGGCTTTCTGAGTAGTGAAGAGCAAACGTGTTTGGTGTTTAGACAACAACGTTTCTAGGAGAGACTTTATGTGACAGGAGGAAGGAGTTGCTTTTCAATCACCTGTGGATGGCAGACAACTGTTTCTGACTCCTGAACGATCCATGAACATACAGAATAGTATCGGCGCCGATATTTTGATGGCACTTGACGACGTTGTAAGCTCCGCTAGTACGAATGATACGCGCTTCGAGCAGGCAACGCGCCGTACCATCGAATGGCTAGATCGTTGCATCTCAGCTCATCGTCGGCCATATCAACAGGCCATGTTCGGCATTATCCAAGGAGGCACTGATAAGTATCTGAGAACCACTAGCATTGAAGGTTGGTTGCCTGGCTCGCACTGTAATATTTCAGCTCCTTGTATAGATGGCCACATGAACGCCTGGAAACAATTTATTTTGTTTTACTCGAAAAATTATGCAGGATTGCTGGGCAGAAATCATCACCTTCCCGGTTACGCGATCGGAGGACTGGCTGGCGGTGAACATAAGAAAACATTTTGTGAAATTGTTTCGCAGTGCAGCTCAAGACTGCCTCGGGACAAACCCAGATATGTCATGGGCGTTGGGTATCCACTAGATATCGTGGTATGTTAACAGTATCTATCTTGTTCATCGAAGTGTAAGTTGACACTGCCTTTTTTTTTTCTGACCCTGAACTCCGGTATGCTCTGCACTTGGAGCTGACCTGTATGACTGCGTCTATCCTTCGCGCACAGCTCGCTTTGGAACAGCCCTTATTCCAGAGGTACTTCACGTCACAATTTTGCTAGGCTCGCATCACTAAAAAACATCGTATTTTTGTTAAAGGGGGTGCTTCGCCTAAAGACAACATCTATGGCTACCGATTATCGACCACTCGACAGTGACTGTGACTGCCTAGTATGTAAGAATTATTGTCGTGCTCACCTTCACGCCAAAATTAAAAAGGTTATTCCACACGTGTTGATGTTGATAACACCTTATTCATACCCTCTGGTGTTAGGATCCAAGTGCTGCTAGTTTGTTGACATACCACAACATCAGGTTTCAGATGCGTCTGTGCACAGATATGCACATAGTACGTTGCCTTCTTACCATATCTTAAATGTTACGCGCTGACTATTCTCCGGAATTCGCATCGATCGATTAACTCTCATGCATTGGTTAATGACTCTTTCTATGGGCAATAGCCGAGCAGCAGTTTACGCCATTTGTTCAGGCCTTTGTTCGCCGTATGTTCCCACAACGCCCTTTACCTCAATGGTTGCGAGAAGCCTTCGAACTTGCAACTATTGAAGTTTAACTTCCTAGAAAACACTCGATTAATGTTGCGATATCATGGGACTGTACGTATCACCTGTGCCTTCAGGTATTCTTATGAGTAACCTGTACTTCGCATATCTAGGGGCTACGGTAGGGCCAGAATACGCGCTTATTTTCCTAGCAATGCCCGAACTGCGAGGATAATATTTTTCTTTTTCGACGCACTTATCCAGAGATAACCATTATTACCCAGCACGCCTTCGAATGGAATTGCATCTCCCAATCGTGACATAGCAGAAACACCTCCGCCCGACATCAGTTCTTGCAGCACGTGGAATCTGCACCAAAATAAATATCCATGACGAATTATCCCGAGGTCGTGTGCAAGCCCGTTTATGTTCTTACAGCTCAATATCGGTTCACCTGCCAAACTCAAATTGACGACCCTTGCACAGATAACTGAGCCAACCAGAAAATTCGGAGAAAGCTGTTCACGGGCACCTTCGAAAGTAAAAAGCGAAAGAGCGGCTGTGGAAGTAGTACCGATATCAACTACGTACGCGTTCGAACGAAATGCCTTCACTATACCGACGACAGTGTCGTTAATAGCGGGAAGGTATTTTTGTACGTTCGTCTCCAGCTTTCCCGCTATCTCACATTCGAACATCAATTTGCAAGCGATAGTTGAAAGGATAATCTTCAAAAGTAACTTCTCTTTCCGCTCGAAATATGCAGGAGTTCAATGAACTACGCGAATAAAAACACAGGGCGGTACTTGAGTGTTGTCGCGAAAGAAGATGATTATTTTTTAAATTAATAACGTATGTTTCGCGCGCGGGTGCTCGCGCGTCCACTTTTGTACCTTCGAAGGTACTTTCGTACCTTCGTATGTGTTTTTCCTCACGAGTCGTTTTTTTGATGGGTTTTTTCGAATTACGGACTAGCTAGGCCTACTGTACGTGTACTGTACGTGTACAACTACACAGTACAGTACCTTTATCTAGCCCTACACTATGCATGGCGAGTGAAACGAACCTTGACCGACGCAGTCGATCAAACTTTTTAATACACTTGTACTGTGACTAGCCACTAGCTCTGTACACGTAGCTACTAGCTAGTACTTTCGTATCACACTACAGTACAGTGCAGCGTTGTACTATTTCAGTGTATTTTACTCGAAAAAAGCAAGCTCAGGTAAAAGTCGTACAGTATGTACAACGTAGCTAGCTAGTGTAGTGCTACGTTGCTTTATTTCGTACGAAAGTACGAAAGTACGAAAGTACTGTCGTACGAAAGTACTTTCGTACATAATAATCGAAGTAAATCTTGTACTCGTAATAATATCCGGAAGTACATACAGTACGTATCTACGTATATGCATGAGTCATGCATGCATATTGTACGGAAATACGAAAGTAGATAATATGGAAGTATCTATTCTTCCTTATCTATCTATTTCCGGAAGTAATTACAGTAGTAGTTGTCTATTTCAGGAAGTACACGCACGTACATAGCTAGCTACATACTGTACAGTACAACTACACTTGTACATCTACAAATATTACGAAAGTACGAAAGTACGCTATCTATGACAAACAAAACATACAGTAGGGCTATGTAGCCCTAGATTTCGATATTTAAATATTTTTCAGCTCGCGGAGAAAACAGCGTCGCAGGGCTGAACGCCGGCATTGGCGCCG
>Ga0209630_10005364_pt1 | contig 10892 bp, 4 predicted proteins | sample COG_01_FD_184745 | JGI IMG/M metagenome (GOLD analysis project Ga0209630, IMG submission 184745) | Pelagic Microbial community sample from North Sea - COGITO 998_met_01 (SPAdes) (version 2) | ecosystem: Environmental > Aquatic > Marine > Neritic zone/Coastal water | place: Helgoland, sampling... | reverse complement strand
AGTGAACGGGGTCTTCTTGGCGTAACCGGGCAAACCAATCTTGCCAATTATCATCGCGAAACCGTTCTGGGCGGCTGACATCGATATCTTCAAGGGCTTGGCTCATTGCATCGGCTGGTTGCGGGGTCGTGCTCATCTGTCGGTCCTGTTGATCGTCCTTTCTAACCTATGCTGTGGATCGGCAGTAGTCAAACGGTAACGATTGAGGGGGCGCCCCGTGTTTTGAGTGACCGGCCGTCTGATCGGGTGCACGGGTGCCGAAAACTTAAGGTATGTGACGAGTGCGCCTTAGACCGGTAGCAGGCGGTCGGCAGAATACAATTGAGATCTTCACAACTGTTACTTGCGTTCTTAGGCACGCGCCACCGGATCCAAACTTACGAATAGGCTCACAGCCAGTTTTATATTATGTTTAGGTCTGCTGTGGCTGAGATCTCGGTCATGCGCTTACGGTGTTGGCGTTGACCATAATGTCACCGCCAGAGTGGTATCTAAATAACAAGCGTTCAATTGATTAAAAGGAATACACAATGGAAATTGCCGGAAGTAGTGGTTTGTTTGTTGGTGGCGCCTCGGGGATGTGTCGTGCAACGGCTACGAAGTTTGCAGAGCGGGGTGGTAACGTCGCTATTTTGGACTTGGAGCAAAGCGAGGGCGCAAGCGTCGCTGAGTCCTTGGGCGGTAAATTCTACCCCTGCAATGTGATGGATTACGACGGCATGGAAGCAGTGATGGCGTCCGCTATTGGGGATTTAGGCAGCTTGCATTTCATGGTCAATACCGCTGGCGGCGGTGTTGCACAAAGAACGATCAAGAAGGATGGTACGCGCCACGCGTTGTCTGACTTCCGGCGCATCATCGACCTGAACTTGATTGCGTCCTTCAACATTAACTCGATTGCCGCCCAACATATGGCAACGAACGAACCCAATGCCGATGGTGAACGTGGGGTCATGATCAATACGGCATCGATTGCGGCCTTTGAAGGCCAAATCGGGCAGGTGGCCTATACGGCCGCAAAAGGCGGCATTGCAGCCATGACACTGACGATGGCGCGAGATCTTGGGACCCACGGCATTCGGTGCATGACGATTGCGCCGAGTTTATTCGATACAGGCTTAACGGCCGGCATTCCCGATGAAGGCGCGCTGCAATTAACCAAAGATGCAGCCTTTCCAAAGCGGATGGGGCGGCCTCAGGAATTTGCGGTGATGGCGATTGCGATCTTTGAGTCGGCGATGATGAATGGCTCGACCTTACGCGTTGATGGCGGCCAGCGGTTTGCGCCGCGTTAGCCTATAACGCACTTGCAGAACGAAGAAAGGGCCCAACGCGTTGGGCCCTTTTGGTTTGAAGCCCGGTCTTAGGACATCGGCGCGAAAGCAGGCAGCGTGATCGCGCCTATGGCGCTAATTCCGAAGAGCGGTGAGATGTGGTTGTGCGCAACCAGGTCGGTAACTGCAATCGTTCTGCTTTAAATCTTCTGAATAAGCCAACCTTGTTCGGGGCGCAATAGGGGGATGACCTGGGCCGGCCATTTCGATGCGGCCGTAGATCGGGCATACTGTCTAACGCGCCCCTTAGTCGATCAGGATTAAGCCGTTTAGGGGGCTTTGATTCCTGCTTGAATGAGGTGTGTGGTTGAAAAAGTTTAAATTTTGTCCGATGTGCGCCGCGCCCTTAGTCGAGCGCCGAAAGGATCGTATTGAGTGTTCTGCGTCCTGCGGGTTTGTAAACTACGACAATCCAACACCGGTCGCAGCGGTTGTGGTCGAGTTCGAGGACAAAATTGTGCTGGCGCACAATCGGTCTTGGTCGGGCGCGTTTAACGGCTTGATCACAGGCTTTGTGGATCATGGGGAAGGCGCGGCCGAATGCGCGGTCCGCGAAGTCAAGGAAGAGCTTGATCTGGATGCCGCGCCGCCAACCCTCATCGGCGTGTATCCCTTCGAGCGTATGAATCAAATCATTGTTGGCTACCATGTGCAGGCAACCGGCGTCATCACCTTAAACGAAGAGCTCGACAGCTATATTTTGGTCCCGCCAGAGGCGTGCCTCGTGTGGCCGGCGGGTACGGGCCTTGCGCTGCGGGATTGGCTTCGAGGCAGGGGGCATGAACCGGAGATGATTAAACTCTCTTAGCCCTGATGTGACCCCCATGACGGTTTCGGGTCGACTCCGAAACGGCAGAAAGCATTAGCCCGCACGGGTTAGGACGACCTTTTGGGATTGCCGCGACGCTCGGGCCCATGGCGGGTCAATCGAAGGTGCGCATCAGCGCAACGACAACGGGTTGTCTTCCGTGATGTCGCGATCGTGTTCGCATGGCCCGCACGCAGGTTAACGCAAAGGCGCAAAGCCTTGTTTACCCGCCTTTGAGGCGCTGTCGGGAACGATTCTCAGTATTGCTAATTCGAAACAAATAGCGCAAGTTTATAGTCAGAATAAAAATAAAAAATCTAGATGGCGTTCGACTGAATGCTTTCATCAGATAACAGACGATCATCATACTATTAAGGGGATAGCGCAGATGCACTGGTCGAACCTGAAACCGATCTGGCGTGGGGCAAAGCTGCTTGGGGCGGTCATCGTTTATCTATGGAGCTTTTCCGTGCACGCGGCAGATCCGGTTTATTGTGCATCTGATGCGGACATTGTTCTGACGACCCAGGCTCAGGTTGATGGGTTCCAAGAGACCTATGGTCCCTGTGATCGGGTTCAAAAGAGTCTAACGATCTCGAACACCAACAATAATACCAATGACATTACGAATTTGGATGGTCTGTCCGGCCTGAAAGCGGTTGATGGGAGCCTCTCGTTATCCTATCTGCGTAATTTGTCAGGGTTATCTGGGCTGTCGAATATCAGTGAGGTGGGCGGCACTTTGACTTTTGGTCGTGATTTGTTCGTTGCGGTCGGGCTCGAGGCATTTGATCGCGAGGTTGAGTTGTCGCAGCTCACACGCGTTGGCGGTAGTTTGTTGGTGCAGTTTGGGAGGTATGAATCTCTCCGTGCTTTACGGCTTCCAAATTTATCGGAAATTGGTGGGACTTTAGGTATAGAGCAGGCGGGCAATTTTAGATTGTTATCGGCACCCAAAGTGCCATCGTTGAGCGCTTTGCGCGTTTATGACTCGGACCAATTTGTGACGTTAGATTTAGCGTCATTAAAGACGGTGACGGGTTCTGTAGATATTTATCGTAACGGTGCGTTGGTTGATTTATCGGGTTTGGGCGCGCTTGAGAGTGTTGTCGGTAATTTGCAGGTTTACGAGAATAGCGGTTTACGGAATATAGATGGTCTGACGTCGTTGACGGGTATCGGTGGGTCATTGTCGATAAGGGACAATCCGAGCCTTCGAAATCTGGATGGCCTGTCGTCGCTGAGCGGTGTTGCTAGCAACGTGACAATCGAAAATAACAACACGCTACCGGACCTTCATGGGCTCTTGGGCTTGTCGTCGATTGGGGGCGGTCTATCGATAACGAAGAACAGTTATTTAAGAGATTGTCAGGGTTTATCGACGGTGCTTACTGGCTATCCTGATGAGAGCGGGGTGTCTGGTTCGGTGACCATCAGCGGTGCTGACCAACCAACGACCTGCGATACGGTAGAAGATGTTTTGTTGTTTAGTGGTACTTTGGTCGCCCGCCCTGCGTATTGCCAATCTTCTGGCACGATCGGTATAACGACCCAGGCCCAGGTTGATGGGTTCCAAGAGGCCTATGGTCCCTGTGATCGAGTTCAAAAGAGTCTAACGATCTCGAACAGCAACAATAATACCAATGACATTACGAATTTGGATGGTCTGTCCGGCCTGAAAGCGGTTGATGGGAGCCTCTCGTTATCCTATCTGCGTAATTTGTCAGGGTTATCTGGGCTGTCGAATATCAGTGAGGTGGGCGGCACTTTGACTTTTGGTCGTGATTTGTTCGTTGCGGTCGGGCTCGAGGCATTTGATCGCGAGGTTGAGTTGTCGCAGCTCACACGCGTTGGCGGTAGTTTGTTGGTGCAGTTTGGGAGGTATGAATCTCTCCGTGCTTTACGGCTTCCAAATTTATCGGAAATTGGTGGGACTTTAGGTATAGAGCAGGCGGGCAATTTTAGATTGTTATCGGCACCCAAAGTGCCATCGTTGAGCGCTTTGCGCGTTTATGACTCGGACCAATTTGTGACGTTAGATTTAGCGTCATTAAAGACGGTGACGGGTTCTGTAGATATTTATCGTAACGGTGCGTTGGTTGATTTATCGGGTTTGGGCGCGCTTGAGAGTGTTGTCGGTAATTTGCAGGTTTACGAGAATAGCGGTTTACGGAATATAGATGGTCTGACGTCGTTGACGGGTATTGGGGGGTCATTGTCGATAAGGGACAACCCTAAGTTGCAGAATGTGTACGGGCTTCAATACCTAGAGGTCGTCTCTGGCGATCTTGTGCTTACTGGCAACAATACCCTTGATGACTGCGTCGGGCTTGCAACCGTGCTCGGATGGCCTTTCGGATTCACTGGCGTGACTGGTGAGACTATCTTGGAATCAAATGCTGCAGGGTGTAATTCTGCGCAGGCGATACTAGACCTCGCCGCCGACTCCGATGGTGACGGCTATTTCGATACCCAAGATCAATTTCCGGAGGATGCGGCAGCCGCCTTTGACAACGATGGTGACGGGCAGCCGGACGCTTGGTTGGCCGGTCAGTCATCTGCAACAAGTTCCAGCGGGCTTGTGCTCGATCAGGATGATGATAATGATGGCGTCGCCGATGCGGATGATGCATTCCCCTTTGACGCCTCTGAAACCCTAGATATTGATGGCGACGGCATTGGCGACAATGTGGATACCGATCGCGATGGCGATGGGGTTTCGAACACCGCAGATGCCTATCCGAATGCGGCAGTAACGCGCTTGGGTGATGTTGATGGGGACGGTCGGCCGGATAACTGTGATGCAGCGTGTATCGCCGCTGCGGCAGACGCCTATCACAGCGTCAACGCGGTTCGGATGTTGGATGATCAAGACGCGGACAACGATGGTGTGCCGGACCAGATCGACATTGCCCCCTTAGACGCCGCAATACCTGCCGATGGCCTAGCCAAACTTTATTTTGAAGCGACCGGCGAGGCCATTGCCGGCTCGGGCCGTAATCAATTCTCTGGGCGCTACCTCGATTTAGACGAAGATGGCAAAACCCTAGCAATTGGCGGGTTATCCACCGTGCGGGTCTTCCAAAAACAAGCTGAAGGCTGGCGCCAGCAGGGCGCCGCGCTCGGTTCTGATTTTGGGAGTGCGAAGTATCGTCGCGTTCAGCTTGGCAGCGATGGTAGTACCTTGGCGATCTCGTCAGAGAATTACGGCGCGCCCGTTGAATCGGGCGGGGCGGGCGAGAGTTCGGGGCGGGTGCAAGCGTATCAGTGGGCAACTGACGCCTGGGCAGCCCTGGGGGACCCCATCGATGGCGCAGCGCCTGGCGCTTTATTTGGCAGTGCCCTAGCAATGGATCGGTATGGCCTGCGCATGGCTGTGGGCGCGCCGGGTGATTCGGAGTCGGCTGAAATCACAGTCGGTTCTGTCACGATCTACGAATTTTCTGGTGAGCCCGGAGATGAAAACAACAAGTCTTGGAAACTAAACGGCGGCGCCGCGGATGCCGCCAGCAAGGTATGGGGTGCTGTGGAAGGCGGCGGTTTTGGCAGTGCGGTAACGCTGTCGCGCGACGCCAGTGTGTTGGCGGTTGGGATGATTGGTCAGGAAGACGGCGCCATCATACCGGGTTCGGTACAGGTGTTTGAGGCGGGTGCCGACGGCTATCAACCGAAGGGAGCAGCCATTTCGGGCAAAACAGTGGGGGCGTCGTTTGGACGAAGCATTGCACTGGATCAGTTGGGGTTGACGCTCGCGGTTGGCGCAGACGGCGCTGATGTGAATGGCGAAAACTCAGGTGTCGTGCGCGTATACAAATGGAATGGCGCGGCTTGGGTGCAACTGGGTAGCGATATCAGGGGGGAGGCTGCCGGGGATGCCAGTGGCACAGCTGTGGATTTGAGTTTGGATGGCACCGTGGTAGTAGTGGGCGCGCCAGGCAACAGCGGAAAGGGTATTTCATCTGGACAGGCCAGGGTTTACGCATGGAACAACAATGCCTGGGTGCAGCGCGGGCCCGATGTAGACGGCGAGAATGCGACCGATTTTAGTGGTCGAACGGTCGCGATCAGCGGCGATGGCAACAGCTTTGTGATTGGCGCCGATGGAAACGATGATGGCGGCTCGAATGCGGGTCATGTGCGGATGTTTAAAACCACCATCGAAGGGGATCCGAACCTGGATACGGATGAGGATGGGGTGGTAGATGGTGACGACAACTGCCCAGCGGATGCCAACGCCGAACAACTTGATACCGACCAGGACGGCAACGGCGATGTCTGCGATGTTGATGACGACAATGATGGTTATTTTGATAGCCAGGACACGTTTCCGTTGGATGTCACGGAATGGGCCGATAATGATGCCGACGGCGCGGGTGACAACGCCGATGAGGACGACGACAACGATGGCGTAAAAGATGTTGACGACGACTTCCCGCTCGACGCCACACAAAGCGTGAATACGATGGATACCGATGGCGACGGAGTGCTAGACAAGGCTGATAACTGCATCGCGATTAAAAATCCAGACCAAGCCAACTTCGATGAGGATGCTGCAGGGGATGCCTGTGACGCTGATGATGACAACGACGGGGTACCCGATCTTCAAGATGCTTTTCCCTTTGATCCGGATAAAACCGAAATCATTTTCGTCGATACCGATAATGATGGATTAGAAGATGACGTCGATAACTGCCCGTTGAAGCAAAATGCGGATCAGGTCGATTTCGATGGGGATGGCGAGGGTGATGCCTGTGACCCTGATGACGATAACGATGGCGTTGCTGATGAGATTGATTTTGCGCCATTAGATGCAAGCCGTTATCTGCAGGGTCGTCAAAAGGCGATTATTGTTGCAGGCGGTGGGCCATACCGCAGCAATGCGCTTTGGCCTGCCACGCGATCGATGGCCAATTTTGCACATAAAGCTTTGGAATCCCAAGGGGTCGAACCGGAAGACATCTGGTATCTGAGTTACGAGAATGATCCTAATATCGATGCGGCGGTCACCCGAGCGGGCATTCAAAAGGCCATTACAGAGTGGGCTAGTAATCCGGCAGACCCCGCAGATGACCTGCTGGTTTATTTCGTGGATCATGGCGGCGAGGGGGTGTTTGAGCTTTCAGAAACCGAGCTTTTAACGGCAGAAGACCTCGATGGCTGGTTCGACACGGTAGAGGCCAACATCACAGGCAACGTGACGTTTATTTATGATGCCTGTCAGGCGGGCTCGTTTCTGCCACTGATGACGGCAATCGAGGGTAAGCAACGTCTTGTTGTAGCCAGTACTGCATTTGATCAACCCGCGCTCTTTGCAGCCGATGGGGCTATTTCATTCTCGTATTGGTTCTGGTCGACCTTTTCTGTCACCGGTGATATTTATCAATCCTATCTTCGTGGCAAAAATGGCATGCGTTACTTCCAGAATCGGCAGGTTGCTCAGGTCGATGTCGACGGCGATGGTAAGGGGAACTCAAAATCAGATAGGCAATTGGCCGCTGGCATTCGATTTGGGGATGGCATCGTTCAGGCCTCTGATGAGCCGGTCATTGGCTCGGTCGAGGGCCCAACGTCGGTCGATGGCGCCACCTCGATTACGCTGTCTGCGGTGGATGTGCAGGGCGCAACCCGAGTTATTCGGGTCTGGGCGGTCATTGATGACCCGGATGACCTCACGGGTCGTGCCGATGAACCACTCATCCGGTCAGAGGAGTTAGAGCTTAAGGATGATGATCAAGATGGCACCTGGCAGGCAACTTATGACAATTTGACCATCGAAGGCGATTATCAGTTCATTGTATTTGCCCAAAATGAAAGTGGCGTGCTTTCCACGCCCTCTGAAGAAAACCCGAGTCGGTTGGTGGTAACCCAACTCAAGGGCCGCGCGCCCAATATCGGGTTCGATTCCGATCGGGATGGCTATGCTGATAATAACGACGCTTTCCCGCTTGATGCCTCCGAACATTTGGATACCGATAATGATCTGATTGGCGATACTGCAGACCCCGACGCTGACGGGGATGGGGTGCGTGATCTGCTGGATGGTGCAGATCCCTTTGATGAAGACTCAAGTGATCGTCCGTTGTGGCTTGCCCCGGGTGCCGGCCCTGTAACCAGAAATTTTCACACTGCGGTTGATGATGACTTCCTTCAGTTTTTTGCCATCCCTGGGGGGCGCTATGCCTTCAAGGTTAATCCTCTGAAAGATCAGAGTAGTGAGGGGATTGATCTTGTGGCGATCGTGTCTAAAAGCGATGGCTCAGGGGTTACGGGTAGCTCTGGTAAGTTGGATGAAGGCGTGGCGGGGGAAGCGGAATCGCTTGATTTTAGCGTGACGGCTGAGGACAAGATTTTAATTCGAATCAATGACTTTAACCGTCTGGTCGGTAAAACAACCGACTATGCGTTATCCGTGGCACTTGAAACAGACGCTGCGAGTAATACTGAGGTGAGTGTTGTTCAGGATGTTCGTCAGCGCGCGGTGATCGCGGGTAAGGCCTTTGATTTACCGCTGAAACTGAACTGGTCAGGCGCGCCCAGCGATTCAGCGTTGGTTGTTTGGCTGGCAAGCCAAGAGGGGGTTTCGTTTAGCGGCGTAAGCGGGTCCAGCTGCGTTGTGCGCCAAGGATTCTATCGATGCGTTGTGCCAAAGAATGGGGCGAGCGGGCAGGGCGCGATTAACATCATGGTCACCAGTGCCGGCCGGCAGACCTTTGAAGTGGTCAGTTATGCCTATTTGCTGGACGCATCAGGCCAGCTGGTGCCAGAAAAAGGCTTTGTCGATAATTTCCAAATGACCCGATTCAAAGCCGGCGAGGATGCTGATAACGACGGTTTGAATGATGCGTTCGAGTTAAAAAATGGTCTGTCTACCACCGTCGATAACGCTGAAACCGATCAAGATGGCGACGGTCTAACTGATCTTGACGAGTACTTAGGCGGCAGCGACCTTAGGGCCGCTGAGCAAGATCTAGATGGTGATGGGATCCCAAATGATCAAGACACGGATGACGATGGTGATGGGGTACCCGATGCTGCCGATGCCTTCAGCTTAATCAGTCTGGATGGCCGTACCGATACGGATGGTGACGGCTATCCAGATGATTGTGATGATCTTTGTTTGGCGGCCGGAATGCTGGCTGATTTCGATGATGACAGTGACGGGATCAGTGATGAGCAAGAAGTGCGTGACGGCACAGATCCCTTAAGCCGCTTTTCCTGCAAAACAGGCTGCTTCAGCTTTGATGTTGATGACAGTCAAGCCGCGCAACCGCTGACGGATGGGCTGCTCGTCATTCGCCATCTGTTCGGTTTTAGCGGCGACTCATTAACCTCTGGTGCGGTTGCTAGCAAGGCCAATCGAGGCGCCTCTGATGCGATCCGAAGCTATCTGACGGCTGCGGACGCCGAGTTAGACATCGATGGTGATGGCGAATCGAAACCGCTCACAGACGGTCTGTTGCTCATCAGGTACTTGTTTGGGTTCTCTGGGGATTCCTTGATATCGGGCGCTATCGGGCCCAACGCCAGCAGGAATACCGCTGAGAAAGTCAAAGCTTACATTGAAGCCCGCGTGCCATCGCAATAGCCTCTTAGTGTGACTGGCAGTAGGAACGGGCCGTCATCTTGCCCGTATCGCTGATTGCTGAGGCGTGGTCCACTAAGGGGTTAAAGAATCAAGTAGGTCTAAAAGAGCTAACCCCAGCAGAAAAATTTTGCTCAAGTTATTCTGCTAGCCTATGCTTTCTGGTTAAAGACTTTTTAATCAATCAGGCAGGAAAAGTTCTGAATGAACGGTGGCCGCCGGTCCGCTGTCTGCGACCGACGGGTGATCACTGTGTTCGGGTGGTTCGCGAAATGCTTATTGCGCGCTGTGGATGCTCACGCTGATTTGATCTAAATCAGCCCCACACGCCGCTAACGCTTTTGCTTGCATCGCGAGCCAGGCCTCATCACTTTCTTGCCAGGCAAAGGCTTGTTCCATTGCGGCCATCGATTGGTGGACATCGACGGCACCGACCAGCGCGTCACTGAGTTTCGTGGCGACCGAGGTGTAAGCAATCGGCGATGTATCGGCTTCATGTTGGATCACGTCTTTTAGCAGCGCGATGCCTTGATCAGGGTTGGCGCAAGGCACCTCGTAGACCACGATTACTTGGCCGGAGGATGCGGCCGGCTTCATCGTTTCAGAGGCCTTGTGATGTCCAGCCAATGCGGTGCTGGCTGCCAATAAGCCCGTTACTAAACCAATCGTTCGATAGTTCATACGTTTAAGTTCCCAATGTTTTGTTAGCGTGCTTAGGATGTTATCCCAACCGTGATCCGGTCGCTATAACTGGCGAGCGAGCTTAACCTCAGCGGCTGATGAACGTTCTGGTGTCGGCGCGCCGGGACGCCTTTGATAACCCCTCTTCTGCGCACAGCCTTTGGTGCTGCAAGCGGCTGCAAGGTCAGTCATTAGAGGGTATCAGGCAGAATGCGATCAACTGCGTAGCGCAAGACTTCGGCGGCTTTAGGTGCCGGCAAGGCCTGGTCAATTCGAAGGCTCATCCAAAACTCAATACTGAGTGTTGCGTCCAGAGCCTCAAATAAAAGTGGGTCTGAAGACAGCGGTGTCGGCAGAATGGCGGTTAAACGCTTTCGTCTGCGCAGCACGCCCCTATCGATGCTGGCGCCGGGTATGGCGCGCCAATGCCGTTGAATGCTGGGCGAGATATGCAGTGGGAGTAGGAACTCGTAAGTGCGCGTTCGGC
>Ga0209630_10005358_pt1 | contig 10898 bp, 7 predicted proteins | sample COG_01_FD_184745 | JGI IMG/M metagenome (GOLD analysis project Ga0209630, IMG submission 184745) | Pelagic Microbial community sample from North Sea - COGITO 998_met_01 (SPAdes) (version 2) | ecosystem: Environmental > Aquatic > Marine > Neritic zone/Coastal water | place: Helgoland, sampling... | reverse complement strand
ACCGCAGCGCTCCTAAAAGAGGTACCTCTTTCCTTTGCGAGAGGACGCTCCAATCACTTTTCTCATTTCACACCCTTTTGGGTGTTTCATTCTCGGGCGGATACCGTTTTCACTCTGGGTGGTGGTACTCTTCGAACGCAACGCTTCCCGAGAGTGCGCGTTTTATGCGCCCCTCCTTCGGAGTCCCGCCGTTTCCGCGGTCGAGAAGCGAGCGCGTAGAAGAAGAAGAAGGGAAAACGTTTCTCTCTCTTTACTCTTTCTTCTTTTTACTGACGTTGCTACTGCTACTCTCTGTTGTTGCATTCGTTTTCATCACTTGCGAATCCGCTATCGTTCTCATCTTTATCGTTTTCTCTTTCTTGGTCAAGAAGATCTCGTCGAGAATAAAATCGACGCCTTTCGCTCTTTTTTGTTTCCTGAGCTTGTGTTCTCGCATGACTTCCTCTTGTCGTTCCTCGGCGCGTTTGAGTTTCATCTCTCGCATTTTCACGTGCTCTTCTCGCAAGCGTTTGTGTCCTTTTACCGGTCTCAGTGCAGGAAACTTCTCTGGTTTCCGCGCTTTGTCGTGCGCTTTCGCCGGCCACGGGACGTGTAACTCGATCGCTTTTTTCCGCAACTCGGCGAGTTTCCGCAAGGAAAACTCCGGTTTTTGCCATTTGTTCGTGTTTTCTAATTTCCGAGGCAGCATCGCGTGCGGGAGCTTCGAGAGGTGTTGCTGGAACTTTTGCGACGCGTTGCGATACATTGGTGGTACTCTTCTTCTTCTTCTTCTTCTTCTCAGTATTCTTTACTAAATGCGCGTCGTGTGAAGCGCATTCGCGCGCGCGCAAACTCTCGTCGGTTCTTTTTATGAACGATTTTTATCCAAATTTTCTCTCCATTAGTCGAAGGAGGAACACCACATATATACTCTATGTCTCATCATCACAACCGCCCGGCGATCGTCGTCGACAACGGCACCGGGTACACCAAACTCGGGTTCGCCTCGAACACGGCGCCGTCGTTCGTTGTTCCAACGTGCGTGTCCGTTTCTGGTGGAGGGGTGTCCTCCTCCTCCTCGTCCGTTGTAACACAAAGCAAAAAGGAGAAGGATGAATCCAATTTCCCCGGTAACGGAAATTCTAAGAAGAAGAAGAAGAAGAAAGCGTACGAGTATTACTCTCATCACAATCACGCGTCGAAGTCTTTGCAGGATTTAAACTATTCCATCGGCGAGGACGCGCTCGCGCAGATTAACTCGAAAACCATCAAGTGGCCGATATCGAACGGCATCGTGAACGACTGGACGTCCATGGAGAAATTTTGGCAAAAGACGTTGTTGAACGTGTTGCGAGTGGAGCCGGAGGAACATTTTTTCTTACTCACGGAACCGCCGTTGAATCCAGCGGAGAATCGAGAACGAATCGGGGAGATTATGTTTGAGACGTTTAACGTGCCTGGAGTGCACATAGGCGTGCAAGCGGTTTTAGCCTTGAATGCGAGCGTGGCGTTGAATGCGTCCGCGGCGGCGGCTTCGAGTAAAAAGAATAGGAACGGAGACGAAGAGAATAGCGGTAATGATACTAGTAAGAAAGATAGAAACGACGGATTAACTGGAACGGTGATAGATATTGGTGATGGGGTTACACATGTCATACCAGTCTGCGATGGGTACGTGGTGAGCAGCGCGATCAAATCGGTTCCGTTAGCTGGGAGAGATTTAACGAGATTCGTGCAAACGTTGATGCGAGAAAGAGGGGAAAACGTTCCGGCGGAGGAGTTTAGCAGAGTGGCGCAAAAAGTAAAAGAAAAGTATTGCTACGTAAGTAAAGATATCGCGAAAGAGTTTGAATTGCACGAGCGGAACCCGAAGGAGTACGTGATACGAATGGAAGGCGTGCGAGCGAAAACGAATTTGCCGTGGCAAGCGGACGTGGGGTACGAGAGATTTCTAGCGCCGGAAGTGTTTTTCCGACCGGATATGATTGCCGAGAAAGAGAACGGTTTTGGGCAGTTTTCGTTGCCAGAATTAGTCGACAACGCCATCCAAGAGTGTCCAATCGATAGCCGACGGAAACTGTACGGAAACATCGTTCTCAGCGGTGGCTCGACCATGTTTAAAGGATTCGGGAAACGAGTGAAGAGAGACGTGAAACGAGTCGTCGATAAACGGATTTCTGAAAGCGAAGTAAAGAGCGGGAATAGATTGAAAGCGAAATCGGTGGACGTGGAGGTGTTTACGCACGATATGCAACGGTACGCGGTGTGGTTTGGTGGGTCCGTTGTAGCTTCTATGCCGGATTTTTACAAGAGCTGTCACACGAGAGAGGAATATTTCGAGTACGGCTCGCAAGTCATGCGATCGAACGTTTTAGAAAAGGAGGAGGTATTCTTCTGAGTGTAAATATATTGAAAGTGCTATGTGTATATGTAACAATGTACCTAGATACTTGCACAAGCGAACCTCTTTCTTCTATTTTTCTACTATGTGCATTACGCGAATGGATTCTTCGTCGCGTTCGTGAACACGCTCTTCGCACGTTCGCGTTCCTTCATTTCGCGTCTCGCCCTTTCCTCTCTCATTTTTTGAATTTTCAACGCGCGCGTTTGTTCGTCCTCTTTAGTCTCATCATCCGAGGAGGAGAAGGAGGAAGAAGAAGACGAACGCCGCCTTTTCTTTTTCTTTTTATCTTTCTTCTTTTTCTTCTCCCTCTTCTCTCTTCTCCTTCTTTCCGAGGGTGGCACGTATCCGTCCCTGAGCATGACTTTTGTCAGCGTCGGACGATTTTCAAACGGTTGTTCCTTATCCGCCAATCGCAAGCGTTCTGTTTCTTCTCTTTGCATTCGGATTCTTTTCGGCAACGAGCGGTGCTTTTTGCCACCATCGTCATCGTCATCGTCATCTTCGTCGTCCGAAGCATCCGATTTCGCGTACCACGGTTGCCTCAAGTGCGTCCCGCTCCCGCCTAATCGATTCCCCTCGTCCTCCTCGCTCTTCTTCGCCTTCTGTTTCCTCTCCAATGAGGCCAGCGCTTTTTCGTGCTCCTCGAAAAAGTTCACGTGTTTATTCTCGTGCACACTCTCTACGCGTCCTTCTCGCCCACTCTCCTTCTCTTCTTCTTCTTCTTCTTCTTCCTTCTCTCCTCGCAACGCTCGCAACCGCTTCTCTTTCTCCTCCTCCTCTTTTCGCGCCGCTTCTTCTCTTTGCTCTCGTTCCAGTTGCTCTTCGTCTCTTCGAACGCGTTCGCGTTGTTTCCGACCGTACACGTTCCAGGACTTTTGCGGGAGAATGTTCAACCCTCCGTGTCCGCCCATTAGTATTCTTACTCTTTCGAGTCGTCGTTCGACTCCGTCGACCTCCTGTACTCACAGAAGAAACGTATCTCAACACGACAGGCAAAATCTCGTGTTGCTTTGAATCACAACGCTTTCCTCTTCGTCAAATACGTCGAATGAGAAGAAAAAGCTCGGCAACAACAAGAACAAAATTAACTCAACCAATCCTTCGCGTTTTGTTCCGCGCGTCGTTTCTCTCCTTCTCCCAGTGTCGTTTCTCTTTTCGCTTTCAGTTCCGATTTCTTAATCGCTTTCCCGAAGCTCGAGTTCGAAAATTTCTTCTCTCTGGCCTCCGCCGCGTGCGCGGCGTTGTCGCGCGCTTGTTGCAACTCTCTCCTCTCGTTCTCCTCTCGGAGCGCGATCGTTTCGGGATCTTCTTTTGGGAAACAGGAGGAGAAGCAGTTGCCCATTTATTTGTCTTCTTCTCAAGTAGTAATATTCGTGGGGGTAATATTCGTGCTTTTTTGTGTCGTTCCGTGTGTTTGTGTTCAACTCTAATGCTAAAACTCTCTTTTCTTCTTCATCCGAGGAGACCAGAGATGCTGATTTTACCCCCACTCTTTTCTACCGAATCATCGGAAACCGTTTCCGTCGTTTTTGTCGTTTTTAACGACGCCGGTCTCGCGTGCGTAGTACTCGTCCGATGGAGAGCTTCCGGTCTCGAAGAAGAAGGCTTATGGTAGTGCGTTCTCGCTTCCGCGCACGTCGGCAACGTTTTTAGGCGTCTCTTGTTTTCGTACGGGTGTTGCTCGTAAAACATCTCCATTTGCTTCTCGTACTTCGCGGTGATTTCCGAGTGCAGTTTTGTGTCGATGGTGTTCATTTCTTCGATCATTTTGTGCAATTTCTCGTCGCCTGCGATGTTATCTTTGTGCTTGACATTTTTCACGTTGGCGTGTTTGCACCAAAGCTGCGCTTTGGTTTTATAAAAAAGCCGTTCGCCGACTTCCGGGAAGAGCGAAGCGAAGATGCGCCAGGTGTACGACTCAAACGCTTTTTCCAAAGGTATCACCGCTTCGAACTTCGAGAGGATTGCTCGCGCGCGATTGAGATGTTCTTCGGTGATTTTCTTCGGCGGCAGCGTGTAAACATCCGGACCTAACAACGTTCGCGTGACAAAATTGTTGATACCGGGAGTACCTGGCATGATGTGACCGAGATTTTCTCGAAAATTCAATAAGCTCGGTCCGAACCACGCGCGTTCACCTTTATTCACACCGGTGTAGGATTTTTCGACAAATCTTTTCGTCGCGTTCACGCCGTCGAATCCGTGTCGAATGCTCAATTCGGATTTATATCTTTTCAACGGATCTTTGAAAAACATCACGTATCGAAATTGCGGACAAATGGTAAAATCATTCGCCTTCTCGCCGGTTTCCGCTAAAAGCATCTCGCGGAATAGAACGCGAAATTTCCACTTTTTCGCGTATTCCGCCATCGCTTCGCAATCGCGTTCGTCCACCATCATGTTTTGCACGTGTTCATCCTTCTGGTCGCACGAATCTAACGTCTTCATTTCTTCTTCGGTCCACTCGCCGGGTCCTTTATAGTATCTCGACCAATGCCACGGCATGTTACACATCAAGTTACAATTCCCTTCGAATGTTGTTCGCACTCCGCCGCCAGAGACCGAGTTACACGCCGCCGTACCCCCTGAATTCGATATGTGAACGAACATCACCGGTTTCTCGCTATCTGTGTTACTATTCACTCCTAAATTGTCTCGATACATATCCCCGTATTTCGTGTGCAACATTCTACTCTCTCTCGCCCATCCTCTCTCTGCCATCGAATATCTTCGTTCCCACTCAGCCACGAGTTCTTTCGTCGTCTTTTTTCGCGTCGTTTTTCTCTTTCTCATCTCTTCCCTTCTTCTTCTCGCTTGCATGTTTTCGTGTTCTACCGCGTAATTTCTGCTTTCCCGCAAGTCTTGCCATCTTTTGATATGTTCGAGTCTCGTCTGCGACCGCGCTTGGCGTTGCAACTCGAGTTTCTCAAAACCCGGGTTCCTCTGCCGTTCTCGTCGTAACATCATTTGTCGAGATCTCGATTCATCCTCTCGCATCCTCCGTTTGTCCTCGTGGCCGTCGCCCTCGGCTTCCTTCTTCTTCTTTTCATTTTGCCTGTTTTTTCTATTCATCATCCATCTCTCGTATCGGTCTTGTCTTTCTCTGGAACTTGCATCCATATACCGAATTTTATTTTCGTTATTGTCGCGGAGTAATAAACGCCTGCTTCCTCCCGCAGCGGCGACGAGAGTGGGGTTGAAAACCTCAAAAGCCGCCGAAGACGGTTTGTCGGGGCTGCCGCTCGACGACGAGCGCAGCAGCAAGAGCAGCGAAAACACAATCAAAATCATCGTAAAAAAAACGCTTCGTCGTGGTCGTTTTTTGTGCGCTTCTCGTCGTCGCGTTCGACCCAGACGCGTCTCATCTCCTCCTCCTCCTCGGACATAAAAACGCCTCCTGTTTGTCGTCGTCTCTCAAAAGATCTCTCGGTCTCTTTCACGCGCTCACCATCATCGCAAGGAGTTTAAAAGTTTGAGTTGTGAAGAAAAAAAGAGCCCATTCGTAGTCTCTTTACCTGCCTATTTCGTCCACATCTCCTCTCAAAAGCCTCTTTTCTCGCATCAAATAACAAAGGTGTTTTTTTCGCTTTTTTTTCGCTTTCTCTTTCTTTCCGTTCCGTCTATAAGTAGCTCTTCAAGGAGAGGCGAGCGAGACGTCCGAGAGAGAGACCAAAACGAGAGACCAAAACACCAACAACAGCTTTTTCTTTCTTTCTTTCCCCATTCTAACGAGAAAAAGAGAGCAGAGAGTAATACTACTCTACTACTAATGCTGCGTTCGAGGATCGTCGCGTCTTCCTCGACGAAGAAGCGATACGCCGTGCTCGAGATCTGTTCTTCCTCGTTCGCTTCTTCCTCGTCGTATTCTTCTTCTCCGGTGTTGTTGAAACATTCTCAAAATTCCCCGGGGACGAGAGCGAACGACGGGGGAGAACAACACCAACAACGAGGGAACAAAGACGACGATGCGAACCCTTCTCCTCCTGAACAGAAGAAGAAGAACAACACCAACAACAACAGCGAAAGGAGGAGGAAAAAAGCTTTTATAACCATTCGACGCGCGATTGAAATCAAAAGCGAGGACGATGCCGTCGCGGGGATCGAGAATACGACGCGTTTTGCCGCGCTCGAGAGGGTGCAAAACGTCCTCCTCGATGCGCGAGCGACGACGGCGATCGGAGACGTGCTCTTTGGAATCATCACCGCGGAGCAAAAAAGGAGCTCTTCCTTCGAGGATGCAAAGGAAGAGGAGGAAAAGACGAAGACGTTTACGACGAGGAGGAGTCTGTTTCTGAACGCCTGCCGAGAGGAGAGAGAAGAAGACGTTAAAGACGAAGACGAAGAAGACGACGGCCGAGGGTTGGCGTTCTTGTTGAGGAGGAAAAACTTTGCCACCGGGAACGAGTACTGGACGATAGTGGCCAAAGCAAGGAGAGACCTGTCGACGACTGTTAAGAAGGAAGAGGAAGAGGCGTTCACGACGAAGACGAAGAAGAAGAACGGGAGCAGCAACGGAGGCAACACGAAGAAGAAGACTTTGAAAGAAGAGAACAAGAAGGACGACGATAGCAACAACGCGAATTTTGCGAATAAACCGAGCACATCTAGCAGCGACTTTAACAACGGCGATAGCACGACGACGACGACGACGACTCCGATCAAAACTCGATCGTTTCGAATAGACGACCCTTCGCAAGACGCGTCTGTTCTCGAGGCGAAGGAAAGGGCGATGAAATTTTCGTTCTCGAGAGCGTTCAACGAGTGGTTGCACGATCAACCCATCGCGAAGAACCCGAGACGAGCCGGTCTTGGAGGGTCTAGGAAGAGAGCTATGAAACATCCGTGCGCGTATACCGGGGAAATGGGAGAGGATTTTATCGATTGTGCGTGCGGGGATAACGAAGAGTACGGGTTTATGTTGGCGTGCGAGACGTGCGGCGCGTGGGAACACGGCGAGTGTTGCGGGGTGAAATCGGAAGAGGCGATTCCAGAAGGGTACGCGTGTTCGACGTGCGTGAAAGAGAAAACGGTGAAGAGCTTCCCCAAACACTTAGTGATGGTTTTAGATTACGAAGAGGAAGCGGATGTGAAAAAGAACAAGAACAAGAAGGACGCGTTCAACGACAACTCGGCGGAGAAAGTGGAAGAAAACGAAGCGCTCGTGCAGGAGATGATTAAAAACGGTGAAATCATCGAGGACGACGATTGGGGATTGCAATCGTTCGTCGCAAAGTCGCTCGGTATTGACTCTAAGAGAGAGTTCGTGCTCCCTCCAAACTCACAGAGTAGTAACTTGGTCAACGCTAAGAGACGGTGCGTGTGCTGCGTGTGCGGATGCGAACACACGGACGAAATCGAGTCGATGGTGAAAGCGTGTAATTGCGTCGGTGGAGGCGCGATTGCACACAGAGACTGCTTGGAAGAGTGGGAAGACGAAGATAAAGGTAATTTGAAATTGAAAAATGGCGATAAGAACAAGAAAGAAAGCACTACCGAGAGCAAAGGCGGCGAGAATAAAAAGAAGAAAATGGTTGACGGAATAATTGTGGACGTGATTGAGGACACTTCGCTTCCAGTCACTCCTTCTGGCACGCGATCGTGGAAAATATTGGACGATTTCCCAGTCAAGAAATGCAGAGCGTGTTGCGGTTTTGGCGGTCTCGCCTGCGGCGGCATCAAAGACGCGAAAGAAGGCGAAGCGATAATCCAAAACCAGAAGAGAATACTCGCCGAAGCGGCGGCAATGTACGAGGCGAACGCGAAAACCACGCGAGGAAATCGCCCAGGCGCAACGAAACCGTTGCTTGACGTTAAGGAAGAAGACGCATCTGGTGGAGACGCAGAGAACGAGCCTGTGAAAGAGAAGAAAAAATCCGGGGGACGAGTAAAGGGAAGCCCGAACAAGAAGGAAAAGAAAACGTCCGACCGACCGCCGAAATTGATGACGAACAAGCAAGACAAGAAGCCGCCCGCCGCGAAGGGTACCACTTTAATCAAGCCGTCAACTGTAAACGGCGTCAGCGTGAAGAAAGAGGAGAAGAAAGTCTTACATCACAATTCCTCGGGCACGAATAACACCACTTCGTCGGTATTGACTCACTCACACATTCCGTTGAAGAAACGGAGATTGATGATGTTCGAAGAAGATTCGCGCAACGGCATGTACAAACAACATTGAAAAACATATTGACAAAAAATAATCGACGACGACAAAAGACGACGACGAGGAGATATATAACATATTTTTACACGTTTAGATCACATTGCTTCTACACTATACGAATATAACTATACAACAACTCTATACCTCCGCTTTCTACCTATCTACTTCATCAAAATAGAGTCAAAACCTGCTCACGTTGGACACCAACCGATGCTAGTTTGTCTTCTAAATACTTCCTGTGCGTTTCGTTGGCGTTCGCCTCTTGCCATTCGAAATACGGAATCGATACTACTCGCCACCCGCGTCGCTCTAATCCTCTGTTTCGAATAATTGTTTTGTGCGTCATCGACTTTTCCATATTCTTTTCAAAGTGCGACGGGCCGTCGCACTCGATGGCGATTTTATGGTCGAGCAAAGCAATGTCGATGGACATTACGCCGTCTTCGGTGAGGTATTCGTCGGCAACGTTTTTTATAAACCCGGCTCGAATTCGAGTCGAAACGTGTTTATGAAAGGCTGATAAAGTAACGCTGTGTATCGTTTGATCATCGTAACTCTTTTTCGCGATCGTGTCTAACCATATCGGCGTATCGTGTCGTTGCAGAGCAACTTCTCTTACACCCATGCCGTGCAAAGAAGAAGAAAAGCCTTTCGCTTTCGTACTTTTTGTCGTTGTCGTCGATTGATTCGTGGACTTCCTCTTTTTACTCGTATTGGTCACGTCCTCCAATACCTCTTCGTCGACGACATCATCATTTCCCACAGCGTGCTGATCCATCCAATGATCCTGATGCATCACGCACGCGTGGTAGAGCATGTTCAACCCTTCCGGCGCAAACTCGTCGTGGTGCATCGAACTCACTCTCGCCCACAAGTCCCCGTATACCTCCGCCTCGAACGCGTCTACCGCAGCTAACGCCCATATCGAATTGCACAAATCCTGCGAATTACATCGTCTCGCGTGCCTCTTCCCACCTAACGCTTTCAACATCTCTTCGTCCATTTTATACCCAAACGTCGCCAATCCTAACAACGAGTTCGACACTGCCTGACTGGCGCACTCCTCCAGCCTCTTCGCCAACGTCTCGCTCACGACGCTCAGAAATGCATCTCCCGGGTGATGCTGCAACATCGCCGACGCCCACGCGATGTTTGAAATCTCTTGCGTTTTAAACTTTTCGTGGTACTCCGTCGTCAACTTCAAATACGCATCCATGATCTTCTCGCCCGGATGACATCTGAGAGTGCCGCACGACCACATGGCATTCCCAATTGCTTGCGTGCTAAACCCACCAAAAGGCACGTCTTTGGCTTCAAACATCCCCCCGGCTTTTTTCACGTCTTCCAGCACTTCCGGCAACATCCTCAGAGCTTGTTGCATCAACAATTCCGCGACTGTTTTGCATCTCAAAAGATTCCACTCTTTCAACCGAGCGAAAGACCACAACGAATTCGACAACGCCTGAGGGTACAACTTATCCACGTTTCCCTCGATAATATCCGCAAACTTATCCAATATCCCTAATCTCGGGGTATACAATATCGTCGCGCACGCCCATAAAATATTCCCAACGTTTTGCGCGTCGAACGCGTCTTCCGCTTTCATTCGACTACTATATTGCCGCCGCTCGTGCCGCCGCTCGGCGGTTTCGCGACTCGTGACGTCGCCATCCTCGTTCCCACGAAACAAACCTTGCATGCACCTCACCGTCGCCTCTTCCAGTAACAACACTCGCGCGTCTCTCTTAAACTCTCTCACCGATGACCGTTCCTCTCTCCCGAGCTTTTTCGCCAGCCTGTGCCAGGCGGTGGAAACGTTCACTCCGTTGTATTTCTCCGAGTTCGTTTCCACGTGCTTTAAAATCTCCGAGCAGGTCACGCACGCCACGATTTCTCGGTTGAGTTGCACGTGCTGGAAAAACGACGAACTCGCCGGGCTGTTGTTGTTGTTCTTGTTCTTTGGATCCCTTCTTCGACTTAAAGTCGTCGTTACGTTCGTCGTCGTCGTCGTCCTCCTCCGACGGTCATCCGTTGAAAAGCGCTTCCTCCAAAGGAAAGAAGAAGAAACGGCGGCGCAGGCGGTGGTAAAAACGCTTTGCTCCGGCGAGAGTAAAAAACAACCACCACTAGCGATACTGAAATCGTTGTTGTTCGTACGAGCAGCGGCGAAACTCAGACGACGAGAGAGAAGACGGAACATATCTCTCACTTAGGGAAAAATTCAGTCATTTTTTCTTTTAAAAAGTGGAGAAAATTCGTCAAATCAGACAAAGAAGAAGACAAAGAGGAAGCTCTAAAATGCCTCGAACGAAAGCGTCGGCGAAGCGAGAGGTTGAAGCGGTCGTCGATGAA
>Ga0209630_10005355_pt1 | contig 10902 bp, 9 predicted proteins | sample COG_01_FD_184745 | JGI IMG/M metagenome (GOLD analysis project Ga0209630, IMG submission 184745) | Pelagic Microbial community sample from North Sea - COGITO 998_met_01 (SPAdes) (version 2) | ecosystem: Environmental > Aquatic > Marine > Neritic zone/Coastal water | place: Helgoland, sampling... | reverse complement strand
GGCTCGGGGCCGATGGGGCGTCTGAGCCCGCGATGGAATGACCGGACCTGCGTCCGTGTCGTCAATATGGACGCCGACCATGCGAGCTTCCTGAAGAGCCGCATCGGAACAGTGGCCAGGGCGATCGGTCTGTCGCCCGACGCCTCGCCGGACTGCGAACCGAACATCACCGTCTATGCCTCGGACGATCCGGACGCCCTCGCGGATCGGCTGACCGAGGCCGCTCCGCGAAGCTTCCGTCCCGCCCGCGCCAACGTCAGTCTCGGCGATGCGGCGCTGGAGGCCTTCCGCACGTCCGACGCCCCGGTACGCTGGTGGCAGGTCAGCCTGCCCCTGATGGCCGACAGCGGGCAGCCCGCGATCGAGCTGGGGGTCAATGATCCGGCGCCGCTGTCGCGTTCCGTCGCCGTGCACAACGGCTCGCGCCTGGGCGGCAATGTCCGCGACGATCTGATCGGGGTGACGATCATCCTCGACCTGACGAAGCTGGGCGGCGTCCCTTTCAACGCGGTCAGCGACTATGTGGCCTTCGTGGCCCTGGCCCCGGCCGATCCGCGTGTCGAGACGCAAGGGTTCGACACGGTCCTCAACCTCTTCGAGCGCCCGGGTATCGGGGGCCTGACCCTGACCGACGAGGACTATCTGTTCGCCCTCTATTCGTCCTCGCGCGCCCCGGGCAACGCCGCCGTCCAGGTCGCGGAGATCGCCGACCGCATGGCCACCGAACGCCGCCGCCGCGAGACCCTGCAGCAGCAGGGCGCGGGCCAGTGAGTCTCTAGACCGGGTCGGTCGGCTTCGGCGTCACCTCGGCCGGAGCGGGCTCAGGCGTCGCCGGGGTGTCGGGCAGGGGAATGAACTCGAGGTCGTCTTCGGTCGGCAAAGCCATCCGACCCGCCTTCCAGTCGGCCTTGGCCTGATCGATCCGCTCCTGCGAGGAGGCGACGAAATTCCACCAGATCAGCCGCTCGCCGACCGGCTCGCCGCCCAGGGCCATGACGGTCGACTGCGTCAGGGATTTGACGGTCGGCTCGGCCTGGGGCTCCAGCACGATCAGCTGACCTTCGTGGAAGGTGCGGCCCGCGACCTCGATCTGGCCCTTGGCGACATAAAGCGCCCGTTCCGACATGCCGCCGGCGCCCTTGCCCGGAGGCGGTGCGGTGCGCACCCCCTCCTGCATCTCCCAGTGGACGTAGAAGAGCGGCGAGGAGGTCTTCACCGCCGACGACGCCCCATAGGCCTCGCCCGCGACCAGACGCGCGAACAGGCCGCCGTTCTCATAGGCGGGCAGGTCGGCTTCGCCATGGTGGAAGAAGCCGGGATCCATCTCCTCGGCCTCGTTGGGCAGGGCGATCCAGGCCTGCATCCCGTGCATCGGGCCGCCCTGCGCCTTCTTCAGCGGGTCGGTGCGCTCGGAGTGGACGATGCCCTTGCCGGCCGTCATCCAGTTGACCTCGCCCGGACGAATGGCCTGGGTGAAGCCCAGACTGTCGCGGTGCATGATCTCGCCCTCGAACAGATAGGTCAGGGTCGACAGGCCGATGTGCGGGTGGGGGCGGACGTTGATCGAGTCAGCGCCGGGAGCGAACTCCGCAGGCCCCATCTGATCGAGGAAGATGAAGGGACCGATCATCCGCCGCGAATGGAACGGGAGGACGCGGCCCACCTCGAACCCGCCGAGATCCTTGCGCCGCGCGTCGATCACCATCTCGATCATGTCGTATCCCCTCTGAGCCCGTGTCTTATCGCACGTGGGGGGTGATGATGCCGAGGGGAAGGGCGGTCACATTCTTCACGCCGCGCGTCACGATGTGGCTTTCGCAGTCAGAGACGATGGCCAGGGCCAGAAGCTTCTCGCGCAGGAACTTGTCGAAGGCGTGCATGTCGGAGGTGACGATCCGCAGCACATAGTCCTCGCGGCCGGTGATGGTGGCGCACTGGACCACTTCCGGCCAGTCGCTGACGGCGGCCTCGAAGGTCTGCAGGTTCTCGGAGGAGGGCAGCATCAGCTTGACGATGGCGTAGACCTCGAAGTCCAGGCCCAGAAGCTTGGCGTCCAGAAGCGTCACGCGCTTGCGGATCAGGCCGGAATCTTCCAGTCTCTTGATGCGCCGCCAGCACGGCGAGGCGGACAGACCGACCCGATCGGCGACCTCCGCGACGGACAGCCCCGCGTCCTGCTGCAGGATGTCCAGAATTCTCGCGTCGATAGGATCGAGTTCGTCCGCCAAGGCGTTTCTCCGTTTTTCGTTATGGCGCAATAAAATACCCTTGAACCGCCATATGCAAGGCGAAATTCGGTAAGTCTTGATGCGCCGCGTCTGCTATCAGGCGCTATAAAGGCAAATGCGGCCGGATCAACCAGGCGCAGGCCAACAGGCAGGACCAAATGACCAGGAACACCCAGCCCCTGTCCCTGCGCGTTCCGGAGCCTTCGGGCCGTCCCGGAGACGCCCCGGACTTCAGCGGACTGAAGCTCGACGTCGCCGGGGCCGTCGACCGGCCGCCGGTCGATTCGCGGCCCGTGCAGATGATGGACCTGGCCTTCCGCCTGATCCGGGTGCTGGATGACGAGGGCAATGCGGTCGGTCCCTGGAACCCGCGTCTGGACGCCGACACCGCGCGGCGCGGCCTGAAAGCCATAATCCTGACCCGCGCCTTCGACGACCGGATGCACCGCGCCCACCGTCAGGGCAAGACCAGCTTCTATATGAAGTGCACCGGCGAGGAGGCCATCGCGGTCGCCCAGGGGATGATCCTGAGCCGCGAGGACATGGGCTTTCCCACCTATCGCCAGCAGGGCCTGCTGATCTCGCGCGGCTATCCGCTCGCGACGATGATGAACCAGATCTACTCCAACGCCGCGGACCCGATCAAAGGGCGTCAGCTGCCGATCATGTATTCGGCCAGGGACTTCGGCTTCTTCACCATCTCGGGCAACCTCGGCACCCAACTGCCCCAGGCCGTAGGCTGGGCCATGGCCAGCGCCTACAAGGGCGACGACAAGATCGCCATCACCTGGATCGGCGACGGCTCAACGGCCGAGAGCGACTTCCACTCGGCCCTGACCTTCGCCAGTGTCTACCGCGCCCCGGTGATCATCAACGTCGTCAACAACCAGTGGGCCATCTCGTCCTTCCAGGGCATCGCCGGCGGCAATGAGACGACCTTCGCCTCCAAGGCCATCGGCTACGGCCTGCCGTCCCTGCGCGTCGACGGCAACGACTTCCTCGCCGTCTGGGCCGCGACCCAGTGGGCCGAGGAGCGGGCCCGCACCAATCAGGGCGCGACCCTGATCGAGATGTTCACCTATCGCGGCGCCCCGCACTCGACCTCGGACGATCCGTCGAAATACCGCCCGGCCGACGAGCACGACCAATGGCCGCTCGGCGATCCGATCCAGCGCCTGCGCCAGCACCTGACCCTGATCGGCGAATGGGACGATGACCAGCACGAGGCCGCTCTGAAAGAAGCCGTCGAACAGGTCCGTCAGGCCGGCCGCGAATCCGAGGCCATCGGCACCCTGGGCCAGTCGCGCCCCTCGGTGAAGGAGATGTTCGAGGAGGTCTATGCGACCGAGGACTGGCGTCTGGTCGAACAGCGTAGCGAGGTGGGGATCTGATCATGAGCGAGACCTATTCCCCCGCCGACCAGCACGACGGCATCGATCCCGACATGGCTGACGCGACCGAAGCTCCCGCCTCCGTTTCCCAAGGGACCGGCGTGGTCCCGATGAACATGATCCAGGCCCTGAACTCGGCTTTGGCGGTCAAGATGACCGAGGACCCCAATGTCCTGTCGTTCGGCGAGGACACGGGTTTCTTCGGCGGCGTCTTCCGCGTCACCGACCAGCTGCAGCAGAAGCACGGCCTGACCCGCAGCTTCGACGCCCCGATCAATGAAAGCGGCATCGTCGGCGCCGCCATCGGCATGGCCGCCTATGGCATCCGCCCGGTCGTCGAGGTTCAGTTCGCCGACTACATCTATCCGGCCTACGACCAGATCGTCTCGGAAGCCGCCAAGATGCGCTATCGCTCGGGCGGCCAGTTCTCCAGCCCGATCGTGGTCCGCACCCCCTACGGCGGCGGCATCTTCGGCGGCCAGACCCACAGCCAGTCGCCGGAAAGCCTGTTCACCCACATCGCCGGGCTGAAGGTCGTCGTTCCGTCCAATCCCTATGACGCCAAGGGCCTGCTGACGGCAGCCATCGAGGACGACGATCCGGTCATCTTCTTCGAGCCCAAACGCCTCTACAACGGCCCCTTCGACGGGTGGCACCAGAAGCCGGTCTCGCCGTGGAAGGCGCAGCCCGAAGCCCAGGTCCCGACCGAGAAATACGTCGTGCCGATCGGCGAGGCCAAGGTCGTGCGCGAAGGCGCCGACGTGACCATCCTCGCCTGGGGCACCATGGTCTGGGTCTCGCTGGCCGCCGCCGAACACGCGGGCGTCGACGCCGAGGTGATTGACCTGCGCACCCTCGTTCCGCTGGATATCGCGACCATCGAGGCCTCGGTGAAGAAGACAGGCCGTTGCGTCATCGTGCATGAGGCGCCGAAAACGTCCGGGTACGGAGCGGAGCTGTCCGCCCTGGTCCAGGAGCGCTGCTTCTATCATCTCGAGGCCCCCATCGGCCGCGTCTGCGGCTGGGACACCCCCTATCCGCACGCCTTCGAGTGGGAGTATTTCCCCGGGCCGGAACGGGTCGCCACCGCCCTGAAAGCCGTCATGACCGGAGGCGCACGCTGATGGGCCGTTATGTCTTCAAACTGCCCGACGTGGGCGAAGGCACCGCTGAGGCCGAACTGGTCGCCTGGCACGTCAAGGTGGGCGACCGCGTCGAGGAGGACCAGATCCTCGCCGACGTCATGACCGACAAGGCCACTGTCGAACTGACCTCGCCGGTCTCCGGCGTCGTCACCGCCACCCACGGCCAGCCCGGCGTCATGTCCGCCGTCGGCTCGCCCCTGGTCGAGTTCGAGGTCGAGGGGGCTGGCAATGCCTCCGACGCCCCGGAGTCCGAAGCCCAGCCCGCCGCGCCGGTCGCCGCCGAGCCCGAAGCGGTCGCCGAGCCGGTCGAGGCCCCGGCGCCCGAACCGATTGCGGCTGGCGCCGGCAACTATGTCTTCAAACTGCCCGACGTGGGCGAGGGCACGGCCGAGGCCGAGCTGGTCGCCTGGCACGTCAAGGTCGGCGACGCGGTCGAGGAAGACCAGCTGCTGGCCGAAGTCATGACCGACAAGGCCACCGTCGAACTGACCTCGCCCGTCATGGGCGTCGTCGCCGGCCTGTTCGGCGAACCCGGCCGTCAGGTGCCGGTCGGTGGTCCGCTGGTGACCTTCACGGTCGAGGGGGCGGGTAATGTGACCGCCGCCGCTCCGGTTCCGGTCGCCGCGCCGAAGCCTGCTGAAAAGCCGGCGCCCAAGGCCGAGGCACCGAAACCCGCTCCGGCCAAGGCCGCTGCGCCGAAGCCCGCAGCCGTCGCCGAGGCCGCACCCGTCGCCCGCACCGCCCAGACCCCCGGCGTCCGTCCGCTCGCTTCGCCCGCCGTGCGCAACCGCGCCCGCGAACTGGGCATCGAGCTGCAGTTCGTGCCCGGCTCCGGCCCGGCCGGCCGCATCGAGCACGCCGACCTCGACGCCTTCCTGGCGCGCGGGTCGCAGGCCCCGGCGGCGCCCGCCGCCGCCGGCTCGCTCTACGCCCAGGCAGAGGGCACGACCGAGGTCCGCATCATCGGCCTGCGCCGCAAGATCGCGGAGAAGATGGCCGAGAGCGTGCGTCGCATCCCGCACATCACCTATGTCGAGGAAATCGACATGACGGCGGTGGAGGAGCTGCGCGCCCATCTGAACGCCCAGGCGAAACAGACCGGGAAAGCCAAGCTCAACGTCCTGCCTTTCATCGCCCGCGCCATCATCGTGGCCCTGCGCGACCAGCCGCAGATCAACGCCACCTACGATGACGAGGCCGGGATTTTGACCCAGCACGCCGCCGTCCATCTGGGCATCGCCGCCCAGACGCCGAACGGCCTGATGGTGCCGGTGGTCCGCCACGCTGAGGCCCGCGATCCCTACGACACCGCCGTCGAGATCGCCCGCGTCTCCGGCGCTGCCAAGGATGGGTCGGCCAAGCGCGAGGAGCTCTCGGGCTCGACCATCACCATCACTTCGCTGGGGACCCTGGGCGGCGTCGTCCACACCCCGATCATCAACCACCCCGAGGTCGCCATCGTCGGCCCCAACAAGATCATCGAACGGGTGGTGGTGAAGGACGGCCAGATGGTGGTCCGCAAGATGATGAACCTGTCGTCCAGTTTCGATCACCGCATCGTCGACGGTCACGACGCCGCGGTCTTCGTCCAGCGGATCAAGGGCCTGCTGGAGCATCCCGCCACCCTGTGGATGGGGTGATGCGAAGGCTCGCGGCTGCCGTCTCTGCCCTGACGTTGGTGGCCGCCTCGGCGATTCCAGCGCTGGCCTGCACCTATGTGGTCATGCCTCCGCAAGTCGAGGCGCAGCTGGAGCGTGAGCGCGAGATCGCCATGGTGGACGGCACGGACCTGATCTACTTCGGAAGTCTGTGGAGCACCGGAGGCCTGACGCGGGATCGCTATGCGGTCCGGGGTGAGCAGACCATCCGGGGTGGCCGCGCGCCCTTCTATGCCCAGACCTCGCCTCGCTACGAAACGAGTTGTGGCCGAGAACCGACCTATTCGCTCGACGGCGTCCGGCGTCTTCTGCCGGGACAGCAGGTCATCGTGGTCGCGAGACGCCGCTCCTGGTGGCGGATCGAGATCGTCGAGATCGCGCGCAGGGACAGCATCCGTGGCCGCCGCCTCTATAGCCTTGCGCGATCTCGCGCCGCCCGTCACTGACCGGATCCCATGACCCAGACCCTGAAGACCAAAGTCCTGATCATTGGCGCCGGCACCGGCGGCTATGTGGCCGGCATTCGTTGCGGCCAGTTGGGGCTGGACACCGTTCTGGTCGACGGCGGCGACGGCCTCGGCGGCACCTGCCTGAATGTCGGCTGCATCCCGTCCAAGGCCATCATCCATGCGGCGTCGAAGTATGAGACGGTGCTCAAGGCCGCCGGCGACGGCACCCTGGGCATCACCGCCTCAGAACCGGCCATCGATCTGTCCAAGACGGTGGCCTGGAAGGACGGGATCGTCCGTAAGCTGAATAATGGCGTCGCCGCCCTGCTGAAGAAGGCGAAGGTCAAGGTCATCAAGGGCTGGGCGAGTTTCGCTGACGCCAAGACCTGCGTCGTCACCACCGAAGACGGCGACATCCGCATCACCGCCGAACACGTCATCCTGGCCACGGGCTCGGAGCCGGTCGAACTGCCCTTCCTGCCCTTCGGCGGCGACGTCATCTCCTCGACCGAGGCCCTGTCGCTGGACGCTGTGCCGAACAAGCTGGTCGTGGTCGGCGGCGGCTATATCGGGCTGGAGCTGGGCATCGCCTATCGCAAGCTGGGCGCCCAGGTGGCCATCGTCGAAATGGCCGACCGCATCCTGCCCCTCTACGACAAGGCCCTGACCGACCCGGTCATGAAGTGGCTGACCAGCCACGGCGTCGAGATGCACCTCGGCGCCCGCGCCGGCGGCTTCGGCGACGGGAAACTGTCGATCACGACGAAGGACGGCGAACCCCTGCAACTGGACGCCGACAAGGTGCTGGTCACCGTCGGCCGCCGACCCCGCACCAGGGGTTGGGGCCTCGAGAACATGGGCGTGACCATGGACGGTCCGTTCGTGAAGACCGACAACCGCTGCGCCACGAACATGAAGAACGTCTGGGCCGTCGGCGACCTGACCGGCGAACCCATGCTGGCCCACAAGGGCTCGGCCCAGGGTGAGGTGGTCGCCGAGATCATCGCCGGCCACGACAAGGTCTTTGACCCCGTCACCATCGCCGCCGTCTGCTTCACCGAGCCCGAGATCGTCTCCGCCGGCCTCGGTCCCAACGACGTCGAGGGCCGGGACGACGTCATCACCGCCGTCTTCCCCTTGGCCGCCATCGGCCGGGCGCTGGCCATCGAGGCGGGCGAGGACGGCGGCTTCGTCCGGGTGCTGGCGTCGAAGGAAGATCACCGCCTGCTCGGCGTTCAGGCTGTCGGCCAGCACGTCGCCGAACTGTCCAACAGCTTCGCCCAGATGCTGGAAATGGGCGCGGTTCTGGAAGACGTCGCGGGCGTGATCCACGTGCACCCGACCCTGGGCGAAGCCTTCCACGAGGCCACGCTGCGCGCGCTCGGGCACGCGATCCATATTTGATCAGGTGTCCTCCCCGTTCGCCGCCTGGCGAATGGGGAGGGGGACCGCGAAGCGGTGGAGGGGCTCTTCATGCCCTTGCCCTGTTTCAGTCCGAGCAGGCCGCACGCGCGGACAGAACCCCTCCGTCACGGCGCGAAGAGGCGCCGCGCCACTTCCCCATCGCTGCGCGACGGGGAGGAGACTAGTTGCGCAGATCCGGCGGCGTCGCTTCTTCCGTCAGCAGACGGATCGCCTCTTCCACCGACACGATGGTCTGGGCCTGCGAGCCAAGGCGGCGGATGGCGACCTTGCCCTCCTCGGCCTCCTTGCGGCCGACGACGGCGATGGCGGGGACCTTGCCGACCGAGTGTTCGCGGATCTTGTAGTTGATCTTCTCGTTGCGCAGATCGGTCTCGACGCGCAGGCCCGCGGCGCGGAACTTCGCAGCGACGTCCTCGGCATAGCCGTCGGCGTCGGAGGTGATCGTCGCCACCACCGCCTGCACCGGCGCGAGCCACAGGGGGAAGGCCCCGGCGTAGTTCTCGATCATGATGCCGATGAAGCGCTCGAACGATCCGAGGATCGCCCGGTGCAGCATCACGGGACGGTGCTTCTGGCCGTCCTCGCCCGTATATTCCGCACCCAGACGTTCGGGCAGGACATAGTCGAGCTGGATCGTGCCGCAGGTCCATTCGCGGCCGATGGCGTCCTTGACGATGAAGTCCAGCTTGGGCGCGTAGAAGGCGCCGTCGCCGGGCGTGACCACCGGTTCGGTCCCGGCGGCGCGGGCCGCCTCGGCCATCAGGCTTTCGGCCTTGTCCCAGAACTCGTCCGTGCCGGCGCGGTTCTCGGGGCGCGTACCCAGGCTGATATAGGCCGTCTCCATGCCGAGGTCGGCGTGGACCGAACGGGCCAGCTTGATGAACTCGGCCGTCTCCTCGACGATCTGGTCCTCGCGGCAGAAGATGTGGGCGTCGTCCTGGGTGAAGCCGCGCACCCGCATCAGGCCGTGCAGCGAGCCCGACGGCTCATAGCGGTGACAGGCGCCGAACTCGGCCATGCGCAGCGGCAGTTCGCGGTAGGAGCGCTGGCCCTGGTCGAAGATCTGCACGTGGCCCGGGCAGTTCATCGGCTTGAGGCTCAGTTCCTCGCCCTCGACCGTCTCGCAGACGAACATATTGGGGCGGTACTTCTCCCAGTGGCCCGACTTCTCCCAGAAGGTGCGGTCCAGCACCTGGGGCGTCTTGACCTCGACATAGCCGGCCTTGTCCAGACGGCGGCGCATATAGGCCTCGAGCACGCGCCACAGGACCCAGCCCTTGGGGTGCCAGAAGACCATGCCCCGGCCCTCTTCCTGCATGTGGAAGAGCTCCATGGCGCGGCCCAGCTTGCGGTGGTCGCGCTTCTCGGCCTCCTCGATACGCAGCAGATAGGCGTCCAGATCGGCCTGGGTCGCCCAGGCCGTCGCATAGATGCGCTGGAGCTGCTGGTTGCGATGGTCGCCGCGCCAGTAGGCGCCGGCCAGCTTGGTCAGCTTGAAGGCCTTGCCCACGAACTTCGTCGAGGGGAAGTGCGGCCCCCGGCACAGGTCCTGCCAGGCGCCCTGGTGATAGACGCTGATGTCCTCGCTCTCGGGCAGGTCGCGGATGATCTCGGCCTTGTACTTTTCGCCCATGGCCTCGAAGCGGGCGATGGCCTCGTCGCGCGGCAGGACCTCGCGGCGGATCTTCTCGTCGCGGTCGACGATCTCGGCCATCCGCTTTTCGATCTTCGCGAAGTCGTCCGTCGAGAAGGGCTCGTCGCGGGCGAAGTCGTAATAGAAGCCGTCCTCGATGGCCGGGCCGATGGTGACCTGGGTGCCGGGGAACAGCTCCTGCACGGCCTCGGCCATGACGTGCGAGGCGTCGTGGCGCAGGGTGTCGAGCGCCTCGGGGCTGTCGCGCATGATGATCTTCAGCGCGCCCGAGCCGCCGATGGGGGCGTCGAGGTCCAGAAGCTTGCCGTCCAGCTCGATCAGGGCCGCCTTCTTGGCCAGCGACGGCGAGATGGAGGTCGCCACGTCACGGCCCGTGGCGTCGGACGGATACTGGCGCACGGCGCCGTCGGGGAATTTCAGGTCGATCATGAGTCTGTCTTTACTGGCGGCACCGGGTCGTATCCCGACCCGCCGAAGGGATGGCATTTACAGAGGCGTCGCACGGTGAGCCATCCCCCTTTGACCGGTCCGTGCTGGATCAGCGCGTCGCGGCCATAGTCGGAACAGGTCGGCAGGAACCGGCACGACTGCCCGAAGAAGGGAGACAGCGTCAGCTTGTAGCCGCGATGGGCCGCGCGGACGCCGCGTTCGTAGAGGGTGATGCCGGTGCGGGCCATTGCGGGGCTTATCCCCCGCGCATGGCGAAGGGGCAAGCCGCTCAGGCGGCGCCGGCGAGGCTAGTTCGCGTGTCGGCCGTATCGCGTTGCGAAGCCTGACGTACGGCGTCCAGCGTCGCCTCAAGGACGACCATGGTCGAGGCGTGGCGCGCCGGATAGTCGGCGACCAGCTTCAGGGCCCGCAGACCCTCGAAACGGCCGTCGGGGCCTTCGCCGCCGGACTTGAGCATGGCCAGCATGGCGTCGCGGGCGTCGGCGATCTCGGCGACCGAGGC
>Ga0209630_10005352_pt1 | contig 10904 bp, 9 predicted proteins | sample COG_01_FD_184745 | JGI IMG/M metagenome (GOLD analysis project Ga0209630, IMG submission 184745) | Pelagic Microbial community sample from North Sea - COGITO 998_met_01 (SPAdes) (version 2) | ecosystem: Environmental > Aquatic > Marine > Neritic zone/Coastal water | place: Helgoland, sampling... | reverse complement strand
GCAGCAGTGGCAATTGCCTTTTCAAGAACAAGGAACAGTCGGCGCACGTTAATGCGGTCAAATGCACTTGGGCGAGAAAGAGCAGTTTTGTCACCAAAGAGTGTAACACCTTGACCGGGGAAATCAACCACTGGGTTGATCCGAGCCTTATAGAGAATGTCACGATCTGCCTTCTGTGGATTATATGCAAGTTTAACTGCACCACGAACACTACCACGATTATAACCAGCGGGTGAGAACCAAGGGTCAGCAACAGCATCTGTATTTGCACAAAGACCAGCAATATCACCGTTCAAGGGAACAAATCGAAATACATCATTGTATTTGTCATACATATATTTGTATCCACTATCGAATACCACGTAAGAAGATGATGGACATTTGTCAAAAGCAGATTTAACATTTTCTGTTTGAGTAATGGATGATGTAACACCAACCACTGAACTACGATAAGGAGATACAAAACCAACGCAATCTTTACGCAATTCAACAAGGTCTGTGATCATTGTTACCAGAGTATCCTGACCTGCTTCTGTGTCTGCCACACCAGAACTTGGACCACCCATAATTAGGTTGATGTCAAGATTTTCTGTGTCTGCAAACTTGTCATATGCAAGTTCAAGTTCACCAGCAGTTACAGCATAATCATCCGTTCCACCTGTTAGGGTGTCAATAACAACACCGGGCACTACTGTATAGTCAGTGCCTGTAGCAATATCTGTGCCCCAATTAGTACCAGAAGAAGTATGGTCTGTCCAGTAGATGAAACTAGAAGTACGGAAAATAACATCTGCGTAGTAGTTATTACCACCCTGTACTGTCTTTGCACTTGGGTTCTTAGACATACCTTCGAACACTTCAATGACTGAAGATGTGCGCTGTCCTTTAACATCCACATCAAACCCAGTGATGTCACCAGTTTTATCATAAACTACGACATGTAGTTCATCTAGTTCACCACGAGCATTTGCAGTTGACCAATCTGATGTGCCAGGAGCATTGTTAAATAAATCACTGAAACGCCAACGACGGCGAATATATGAATTATCAGGAATGGCTGTCTGAAGTCCGGCACCAGCTGGATCATCAAGAAGCCGAATGGTTAGAGTTTCACTAGAAATTGCTGTGACTTCATATTCTACATTACCCGATTCTACTTTCACATCTGTGGTGAATGCGATAGGAATATCATCTGCAACTGTAATTGCTTTGTCAAGAACAAGAGTATTTTGGTTAGTAACTGTTACAACTTTAACCACTACATCACCATCAGAGATGCCTGCACCAACAACACGTTGACCAACTGCAATTGTACCAGAGTTACCATCAACCACAAGATTTTTGGAAGCAACAGTAATCGCACCATTACTAACAGCAGTAACAGAATTGTTCGTAACGAACTGAATAATGTCCCCAATTACGATTGAAGCTGATGTTGCGTCTTGATTATCTACTGTAATAGATAGATCACCAATCGCAGCGGCACCATTAACTTGGTTGAGTGTACCTAATTGTTGACTAAATGCTGCGGGGCTTGCACAGATATCAACACCAAGTGAGTTACCGTGAGTACCAGCAGTACGAGCAGCCCACTCACCATGAGAACCCTGACCTGTGGAGAAACTGGCTTCATAATGATCATCGTCACGAATGAGGATACCACTATTTGCACCAGCGTTTAAAATTGCGGATTCTGCACGAACCACACGGAGAGCGTCACCATACTGCAAGAAGTTTGCAGAAGTGAACCACCACTCAAAATTTGAACTATTTGGCTTACCAAATGTCTGTAGTAACTGTTCTTCTGAATTAATCACAGTAACCGCACTAACTGGACCTTTTTCAAAAGGTCCGGCGATTGCACCGATAGACGTAGATACAGCAGGAACAACATTTGTAAGGTCAATTTCCCTAACTTGTACGCCGGGCGAAACTAAAAATCCCATGTCTTTACTCCTAACTTAAAGAGAGTTATTTGTTATACAGATATTTATAAAAAAACTCTTTTACAAAAATCGTTTTTATAAGTGTTATATCATATAAATATAAACATGAATGACCATTATGAAAAATACAAAGATACCATCAAAAGGGTTTCACGAAGAAATTACCAGAAACGGGTATTCCTTATAAACGAATTTCTCACAAAAAAATCATGTATTCATTGTGGTGAAGCAGAACATGTTTGTCTAAAATTTTGGCCACATGATGCAGAAATACGCAAGATATCCAAGAGAGTTGGAACAAGTGATGATAGCCGTAAAGAAGTATTTCACCTAATTGATCAATCTGTTATCCTATGTTCTAATTGCTACATCAAGAAGCATAATGATTTAATTGAATTTATTTAGAATATTACCAACTTCCAGAACTGTCTCTTACGATAGGTGCCCAACGAGTTCCATATTCATCTACCATTTCCCCAATATTTTCATCCTCAAGTCCATTTACTATGAAACCAAATGGTGCCATATCTTGTTCTAAAGCATCTTGTTGCTCAGACATCATTGTTCTACGAATATCACTATCAGTTAATTCTTTAAAATATTGCTGATCTGTGACCCATGCAAAGATAAAAAGACATGCAACAAGATCGTCGTTGCACCCATCATCGGCTTCGAAAGAAGAACCCTTAACGATAAATGTGGACAACTCATTAATACATTCGTAATCCTCAATAATAAGCTTATTATCCTCAACCAATTGTTTGAGATTTGAACAACCGATCTTCTTTGTTGCCTTTGTGGTTCTTACTCCCAACTGCGCTCTACCACCACTGAAGCCCCCACCAAGGACTTGTCCCGCCCGTCCACGCATACTGGCCATAATTAGGTTGTCATACTCCAAGTCAAACTGCAAAGCATTAGCAACTTGTTCTCCAATATCATTAACCTCAATCAACACAAATGCTTGGTTGTATGCCCGTGCAACATCATAGATTTTGGAAGGAAATATAAGAGGTTTAATTTCATTGTCTCGATATTTTGCAACAACCCTGTATGGTATTTCACTTACATCCACAACTACAAATGCTGAATAATCATTTGATGTTCCCCGTGAAACATCAGCAGTAATAATATATGTGTGGTCTGGTTTTGGTGGAACATGCACATCAAGGCCTGCACTAGATTTTTTTGGTGTCCGATATGTCAACTGTTTAAGTTTATGTGGAGAAATCAATGTATCAATAGAACCAAGGAATTCACATTCAAACTCTGTATTAAACTGAGATTGTGAGGTATTCTTGATTGTTTCTTCTTTCCACTTTTCGTCTCTTCCAGGAACTTCACTCCAATGAACCTCAATCGGGACATAAGTATTGCGGCCTTCTTCTGCATCAACCCATAGTTTATAGAACATATTCATACCGTGTGGAGTAGAAACAATCATTACCTTTGTTGACTTACCAGATGAAATTGTAGGATACACAGAGGAAAAAAACTGCTCTGCTACATTTGCAGGAACATATGCAAACTCATCAAGAAATATGATATTATAAGAACCACCACGAACGGCACTAGCACTAGTGGACGAGGCAAGAATTTTTGATCCATTTTCTAACTCCAATGAACCTTTATTCCAACTCATTACTCCCTGTTGCAACCACTTCGGTAGATGTTCATAAGCAAGTTGTAATCGTGACAGTAGATCACGAGCAGTCGCAGCCTTATTCGCAAGAATTGCTATATTTACACTGGGGTTGAAAAGTGCATAGTGCAAAAGATATGAAATCATAATTGTAGACTTACCCGATTGTCTAGGTAGTTTACATATAGTAAAACGATTACTATGAAATGTGCCAATCATTTCCTTCTGAAAGTCATACATCTTAAATGGTATAAGACCTTCATCAAGAGAAACAATTTTAACATAATTTTCTATGAAATGTTGTGGGCTATCCATACATTTTTGATACTCAATAAGTTCTTTCTTCGTCCAATTTTGTGCGACGTTGGCCTTCTTGAGATTAGGATTACCTAGATATTGATTATCAGACATCAATAATTTCAGAGAGGTGTCCCAGTCTCTCTCTATTCCTCAAATGCTCTTCTGCAATGTCTTCTTTAGACTGACCGTAGTATGCAACCGCATTGTGTGTGTCAATCAACAACTGATTTAGAGTTGTATCATTCACAACAAACTCGCCAAGAATACGACCATATTTACCTACACCATCTCTCTTAGTGCGTAAAGTTTGTGTTGATCCAATTGGAAGATGTTTTAGGACAAACTCCTTTGCCATCAAACCATATACCTTTTCTTCTTTATCACTTGTTCTTGACTCAGGTGTGTCCACGCCATAGAAACGAATTCTTTGTTTCTTTAGCCATACTCCAAATCCAAGGTCAATGTCTACATCAGTGGTATCGCCGTCAATCACCTTTACAATTTTACATTGATATTCGTACATTATTTTTCCTTTAACATTTTCTGCAATTCAGCAGTGCTTCCGACAAACAATGCGTTCGTTACATTCTTTGGTGCATTATTAGGAACCTCTTTAAGTTTCTTCATCTTTTCTTGTAAGTCACCTAGTTTTTCGGTGACCTCTGAAACCTGTTTAATAAGATTTCCAGCAACCTCGTATGCTCTTGGATGCTCTCCTTCTTTTGCAAGTTCTAATATTCCCTCAATTGCAGTAGACCCTTGCTCAACCAACCGATAAAAATTATCCCTTTGATATTTGTAGTCATCATCAATATCATTATCAGAAATCAAGCGTTCTGGATAACGAGAAACTTCTGATTGAATCATTTTAGTAGGTAATTGATCTACCACACCAAGTGCTTTATCGATAACATTACTCATCAGAACCAGTTACTTTGTTATAAGTTTTCGCATCTTCGAAGAAAGAGTGAACCTCATTGAAACCGAAATCATCATCGGCATCAGCTGTGGTTGGATTTGGTGTAACAGTAAGTCTTTGTTGGCGTGTAGGTGATTGATCAGGCATATCAGTATATGTATCAATCTGTACTGTCTTGATAACCTTAGCAGAAGTAACAGGACCATATAGATAAAACTTACAAGTAAAATCTAAAGTATAAATGATTGCACGTCTTGTAGTAAAATCACCTTGATAATCATCTTCATAACTAATACTATTTAAAATAACAGGAATATCTTTTTTAACACCCATATCAGCATTATCATTTAACGTGATTGTGTAATCTGGTTGAAAATATGGTAAAATTTGTTCAACAATTTGTAGGGCATCATCTGACTGTTTTGCAAGAATGTAAAGTTGAAAATTAACATTGTAAGGAACTGGCATATATTGCGTGTCTAATTGTTGCGTATTGGTTGCTTCATCCTTAACTTTCTTAAATTTCTGAACACGATTTAGTTTTCGCCCCGGATCATATGTAAGCCCAGTAATCTCAAAACCAATACGAGGTAAAGTAACTGCTGCTGCTTTACTAAGGTCTGCATCATCGTTTAATCGAACAAGAAACTTCTGTCTTGGTCCATAGGCCAAGGGAACCTTCATAGTCTGTTGAACTACTCCAGAATTGTCCTTCCGAACTAATTGAATATTATTAAAAATTGTTCCAAAACCCACAACTACGTTGCGTATTGTTTCGTGGTAGAACTGCTGCCCTAGCATAATGATATATCCTTTTTCATAATATTCCCTTCATTGCCGTGTAAGGCACCTTTTTCTTTTCTTGTATTTATACAAGTTTGTAGTAATAGATTTTCCCATTAAATAGTTCTGAAATTAGCACTAATAGAAACACGATTTTCGTTACTCGCATTTTTTCCCGTCATATGTGGAACCTCAGATGGAAAAACAATCAATTTACCAACTTCAGCTTTTTCTGTTACGATGTATTCTCTAAACCCGGCCATCATACGAAAACGTATATCTCCACTATTTTCTGGTATTTTACAGTAGTAAACACAAGAAAATGGAGAATCTTTATCACTAAGGCGTCCGTTATTGTTATGCGAACCAACATGATGATGGTATTCTGTGGCAGCTTGCGGAACCGTTACATGACCCCAAATATTATCAATTTTCACCTTTTGATTAGTGACAAAAGACAGAGCGTTTACAAGAATTTCCTTAAAGTCGTTTATTGGTTTGCTATTAGGCAAGTCGTTATCCTCATAGCGACCTGCATTTTCATTATCAGAAAGTTTTCTGTCTTTATAAACCTCCACTTGATGTGCAAGTGCTTCATTATCAACATCTGGCAACTTCGTTACTAGATAATCGATAAGGACTATAGGTTTAATTTCAAATTCAAGTGTCATATTTTATTCACCTAACGTCTGTTTTATACTAAATTATAATAATAGATTTTTCCATAACCACCATATTGATTTGGACAATCAATATCACTAAAAACAGGAACAATACCGTTCTTTTCATAGTAGTGCATTGTCCAGTCCCATCGACTTTTATCTTCAATGTCATGCCCAGCAATCCAGACATACCCTCTTCTTTTAGATTCCACATTACAAAGGTTTCTAATTGTAGAGGCAATACCCTGACCAGCATAATCTTTATGAGCAGCAAAAAGACCCGGAGCAAGACCTTCTGAAATCTTCAATCCCTGACTTAACCACCAATCTCTAATGTGACCATACTTGGCTTCTTCTTTTGCGTTTCTAGGTACTACAATAGGCGAATATTTAGCAGGCTTAATAAATCTAAATCCTACACATTTGTCACCATCAAAGGCACGAATAAGGAAAACATTGTCCATCATAGAAGTTGTTTTGCAAATAGACTGAGCAACTCCTACTGAAGTATAAAGTTGTGTGCCTGCTACAATTTTACCAGCTAGATTGTGCTTTCTAACGTCATATAAAATTTCACCCATTTCATCTGTTTCTGCTTGTGATAAACTCAACAATGCTACACCATCAATAGGGTCTCTGTATTCAATAGCCATTATTAATCTCTCCCGATTCTATAAACATTATATTCGGCTGCACTCCCAGGCGTAGTGAGCGCATTTCCTCCTCTATAATAAGTAAATCCACCTGTGGATATTGAAGTAGGAAAACTTGAGCTTAAAGTATGTACAAGCACGTTGTCCCACGTTAGTTTTGTGCCAAAGGTGGTGCCACCACTGCCTTTGTCACCACCGCTAACAACAAGGTTGCCATCTTTATCAAACGATGGGTTAGGAATATACGAAGCATACTTCCATGTATTAGCTCTCATTGTATAGAACCACGGAATAGCTCCGTGAAAATCACTAATAGCTATTGCCGGAGTAGGAGTTCCCGATGTTCTTTCTGGAATACTATTATTAGTGCCTTGCCCTGCCAGCCACGGAACATTTGTACCAAAATATTGTATATCAGTTGTTGTGGTGCTTGTAGTTGCGTTTCTGGCAACAAGTTTACTCATAGAAACTGAATCACTAGCGCCTTCGACTGTTGATCTAAATGCGCTAAGAGCTAGTTGTCCAGATGCTGCATATGCTGTGACTGACATTGTTGTTATCCTATAAAATAAACTGATGTCTGTGCCAGAGCATACTCTTGAGGAAGTTGTGCCATAGCATGAGGTTCAATTTTATCTAAAGTCGCACTCTCTACTGACAAAGCCCAATCAATAAGAATATCTCTTGTAATATCATCAAACGCTACAAAACCATCAGCACTTGCTTCTGGAAGAGCAGTGACAAATACACTCTCTGCTGTTACGCCTGGATAATCACTGTGTGTCCAATCATAAGTCCACTCCACAAACTTGACGACCTTACCAAGAGCGCCTTCTTCTTTTGCACGAAACTGATTGATTGTGATGTTTGCACGAACAACTGCTACCATTTTACTTGCCTTTCTTTAACTCTTCAACTTCTGTTTTCAGTTCTTTGATTGCTTCAACGAGAAGGCCAATCATATTTTCATATCGCACAGCAAGATTTTCTTCTTCACTACCTATTTCTGCTGTTGTGTAAATAACTTCTGGTAAAACTTTTTCTACCTCTTGAGCAATCACACCAGTCATACGAACATCTGGGTTCTTTTTGTAGTTGAATGTATAACCACCAATTTGTGAAACTTTGTCAAGAGCATTCGTAATGGGTTCGATATTTTCTTTGAGACGAATATCTGAAATGCTACCAAACGCTGTGATATCACCAGTAGCAACCACAGCACCATCATCTATTTCAAAACCAGCACCCGGAAGTCTAAACTTACTGGCGCTGCCGTTACCTATAGTGATTTCATTAGATACATTTACGGCTGATGCTGCTGCGTCGTGGCCAATGATGGTGTTGTTGCTGCCAGTTGTTAGAGCATCGCCAGCAGACGGGCCGAGAATTGTATTGTCAGAGCCTGTGGTTACATTACCGCCTGCATTGTAGCCCATAAAATTATTGTGGTTGCCACTGGTTAAATCGTAGCCCGCTAGACGGCCAACAGCGATATTGTGTGAACCAGTAAGAACACCTAAGCCGAAGGCAGAGCGACCAACAGCAATATTATTAGTGGCAGTAGTTGCGTTTTGACCAGCGAAGTAGCCCATAAAGACGTTGTAGTTACCACTGGTTAAATCTTGACCAGCGCTACGGCCTATAGCTGTATTGTCCGTTCCAGTCATAACGCCCAAACCAATGGCTTCATTACCTATAGCGATGCCGTAATTAGCCGTTTTTGCGAACTCCCCTGCTTCGTTGCCCTGAAATATGTTGCCAGTGCCTGTGGTTATATTAGCGCCTGCTTGAAATCCCGAAAGAATGTTATGATTGCCGCTTGTTAAATCGTAGCCAGCTTGATAGCCAAGAACAACATTGTTTGTGCCAGTAAGAACGCCTGCGCCAATCGCTTGTCTACCAATAGCAATGTTGCTAGCGGCAGTAGTTGCGTTATATCCGGCTCGATAGCCACCAAAGAAATTGTAGGTGCCGCTGGTCAAATCGTAGCCCGCAGCATTACCAATAGCCGTATTATCAGTACCAGTAACAACGCCTGATGCCATTGCTAAATAACCAATAGCAACACCGTGATTAGCAGTTGTTGCGTTACCACCAGCTTGATAGCCCATAAAATTATTATAGGTTCCGCTGGTCAAATCGTTGCCAGCTAAACGACCAATAGCGGTGTTATCAGTGCCAGTCATAACACCTGCACTAATTGCGGCATAGCCAATAGCTATGCCATAATTAGCGGTAGTTACGTTAGAGCCTGCTGTGTAGCCCTGAAGGATGTTATGGGTGCCGCTGGTTAAATCGTAGCCAGCGCTTTGACCGAAAGCAATATTATGGTCCCCAGTAAGGACACCTAAGCCGAATACGGTCTGACCAATACCAATACTATAATTAGCGGTAGTTGCGTTAGTGCCTGCGTTATAGCCAGCAAAGAAGTTGCGTATGCCGCTGGTCAAATCTTGGCCCGCAGCACGACCGATGGCTATGTTTTCAGTGCCTGTTAGAACACCTACGCTAATAGCTTGATAGCCTATAGCAATATTCTGTGAACCAGTAGTTGCGTTAGCGCCTGCTGTGTAGCCCTGAAATACGTTGTTCGCACCTGAAGTTAAATCGTTACCTGCCTGGACCCCCATAGCAATATTAGCAGCGCCAGTAAGAACACCTGCGCCAATAGCGTCATGACCAATAGCAATTGTGTTGTCAGCAGTTGTTGCGGCGTCTGCTGCATTGCTGCCAATGATGACGTTATCGTTACCGCCGGATGCTATAGAAGCACCTGAACCGAGGCCTGCTATGAAATTTGAAGTTCCTGATGATGTGGTAACAAAACTGGTTGCGATAACAGCCGCATTAAAGGTTGCTTCACCAGCAGCACTACCATCAATCGTTAGGAAGGTTGTGTCTGCGCCACCATCTGTTCCCTTGAGGATAATATCACTATCGCTTGCAGCAGCATCAATTGTAATGTTGCCAGAACTTGTCGTTATGGTTACAGCAGCATCACCAGCAGAAATGTCATCAGCGGCAGCAGACCCGCCAGCGTCTGCAAAAGAAAATACACCACTACCGTTTGTTACTAGTGCTTGTCCATCACTACCATCAGCACTTGGAAAATCAAATGATACACCGTTAGAGGTGAAAATCAAATGACCACCATCTGAAGATATTGATTCGTTTGAGTCATGGAATTGTAATGTTGGTGTTCCACCCGTATCTGTTAATAATAATCCTGTATTATGTACATGAGTAAGTGCTATTTCATTATTAGCACCAAAGGATAAGATTGCACCATCATGTTGCAGTTCAAGGTCTTGTGTAAGTGTTACGTCACCATCAGAACCAATAGCAATGGCGTTTGTATCTGAAGTATGTCCGATATTTGTTCCGTTAATTATGATGTTATCAACTGTAAGGGCGGTTAGTGTACCCAATGAAGTGATATTTGTTTGAGCTGCACCAGTAACAGTAGCAGCAGTTCCACTCACATTACCTGTAACATTACCCGTTAGAGGACCAGCAAATGCATCGGAGGTAACTGTACCATCAAAGTACGCATTCTTGAACTCGGCAGAACTCGTACCCAAATCAACATCGTTATCTGTCGCTGGAACTAAAGCGCCATCAACAAGTTTTATCTGGTGTGCGTTTGCAGCGTAGAAATGGATTTCATCAGCAGTCTCAAAGTCGATTTTTGTCTGGTCATCCTCACCAATCTTAATATCAGTAGCGAGTAGTGAAGTGATTGTAGTCTGTGCAGCATTAATTGCAAAGTCTATTGTATTGTCAGCGTCCTGATAAGTTACTGTGATACCTGTTTCAGTATTGGAACTGACCATCGCACCAGCAGTATCGCTGATGAATTCTGCAAGTGCAGTGCCATTGACTGTAATTGCGTCTGCTTCAAGAGTACCATCAATATCTACGTCACCAGAAACGTCTAGGCTACCAGCGTCTAATTCACCAGATAAGGTAAAGTTTCTTACACCAGTGTAGTCCTTATTT
>Ga0209630_10005351_pt1 | contig 10905 bp, 5 predicted proteins | sample COG_01_FD_184745 | JGI IMG/M metagenome (GOLD analysis project Ga0209630, IMG submission 184745) | Pelagic Microbial community sample from North Sea - COGITO 998_met_01 (SPAdes) (version 2) | ecosystem: Environmental > Aquatic > Marine > Neritic zone/Coastal water | place: Helgoland, sampling... | reverse complement strand
GAGAGAGAGAGAGAGAGAGAGAGAGAGAGAGTGTGTGTGTGTGTGTGTGAGGAGAGTGTGAGGAGACAGAGAGAGAGGAGCATAAAGTACCTGGTACCGTGGTACCATGGTACCTGGTACAGAAGAATATCATTAATACAGAGCTAATGACAAGCGTATAATACTAGTTTTGTTATTACATGATTAAAAGTGAGAGATACATCGAGAATAACAACCCCTCGTTTTGTTTTAATCCATCGCGAAAAGAGCTAAAGCGATGACAGACGCTAAAATGAAAGTGACTCGAAATCCAAACGCAGAGTCTGGTTCAACCTTGACACCGCCACCCCCATCGTCCTCCGGGAATCGACCAACTTCTAAATCGGTCGATTTCATCACGGCGTTTCGATATTTGTCTTGCTGGTAGTACATGGAAATTTGCGCTCCTGGAACGTCTTGCGCATTTTTCACCTCCGCGACTCTTCGAGCATCGAATGTGGCGCAAAGTTTATCGTTCGAATTCAATGGAAAGTTCTCTATGTATAAAGAAAGCGTGCTCGTAATTGGATCCACCTCCACGCGTTTGATGTATTTTCTTTCCGGATCTAAGTTGGCGATGGACGACTCGACCGGTTGGAAACCGGAAAACATCGGGACACGCAAAAGTGCCATACCATCCGCTCCATTCGTTATTTCCGTCTTCTTCACGCAAACTTTCATTTGCAACATCTCAGCATCTTCCACACTGCTCGTCGATGTTGGTGAGTAATTCGGCGTTAAAAGTCTTCTTCGTTTTTTTCTATTCGTAGATGAAATTTTCGTCGTGACAACGCGTGTCGTCACATCTATCGTGAATAATCCATCCGAGGTATCCTCCGTCAAATCCACGGTTTCGTACCACCGAACGGTATACGAAACAACCGCAACTCCCGAGCCTGAAACATCACCCGAAACGCTCGGATTTGTAAACGTTTCCGTACCTCTTTGTGCGATTTGCGCGGTGTTGAATGTATCGAAACTCGACTCGTCCACTGTGAACGAAGGAGCGCCAACCTCGTTTGGAAAGGACAACACGAGCAACCCAGAACTACTCGCTTCTCTCGTAAGCTTTGCATACGTCGACAGTGCTTCTAAAGCAACCACGGTGTCCTGAGTTGACCCGTACCCTCCAAACTCGTTTCTATTTTGTAAAAGAAATTTCAACGCGGAGTAACAAAAGTTATTCCCGGAATCGCTCATTTTAGCGTAGATTAAAACGACATACGCCGTGGATTCAATCCTTAAAGAGTTACTGGCACCGACACCGCCGTAAGATGTAGCGCCGTCCACTTCACTTGTTCCAATTAGCTCGAGAACGCCCGTTATCCAAGAATTCGCCAAATCGCAGTGCGTCGATAACGAAGCGCACGCAGAGGCGAAGGCGTACGTGGAGACTATTACAGAATACACAGCGCTCGGTTCCTTCGCGATCGCGGCGGATTTAACTGAATCCAAGGAAGAAGCAACGTACTCTAACGCGCTTGAAATCGAATTTTGCGCGCTCGTTTTCGTCGAAGGGTTGTCAATCGATGCAACCGTTTCAATCAAACTCAAAGCGGCATACGAGGATAAAACGAATTTATCTCCCGATTGCGATTGCATTTCGGAGTGTAAAACGACTCCGGGCTCTGAAAACGCACCGTTCGTGCCTTGAGTAGATATTATAAAGTCAACAGCGCCTTTCAAAACAGTCGCGTCGATTGAAACACCATCTAAAATTTTACTTTCGCTCGAGCGTTTCGCAGACGCAAAAACCTTGGAACAAAACGCCGTGAGCCACAACGATGCGGACTTGTCGCTTTGTGGTCCAAACGCAGAAACACCGCCGGATGGGTGAAAATACGTCAACTCTCGAGAATATCCCATGATGACGTTATTTGAAAGCTCCGTTTTTAAAGCGCTTGTGAGTTTATTCGCAGAGTTCAAGTACTCGGCTATGTACACATTTGGTGCCAGTAACAAGAGATTCTGTTCACCACAGCCCATGGGAATCTGGACAAACTTGTTGATGTTTTGAATCGATGGACCCATGATATCACCAACGACGGTAATGAAACTCGAATACGTATCTACAATCGCGTTTGCACTCAAACCATTCGGAAATGCGTTCAAAGTAAATATTTCCGACGCATCTTCCGCACTTCGACGAAAAACTTTCGAAACAGTCGTCGTTTTGAACACTCCTTCCGGGTTCACGACAATACTCTTCTCGACCGCATCTGTATATTCTTTCGAATCTGAATCTGTGCTCGTCGTCGTGGTTCCTATGGCGGAAAATCGGAGTTTAATACTTCCGAGTACCGTGGGAGAAATTTCGAAAGATATAGAGTCGGCGCTGTTCTTTGAAACGTTGATCGTTTTCGAATCGCCAATTTGTACAGCCTCACCCGATGTCACGTCTTCGGCGGAAACTGATACCGACATATCTTGGTCTTTCAAGTAATTAAAAACTGCGAGAACAATCTCGACGGTTTCACCTCGCGAGATGGAGTACGGCATTTTCGGCGAGATGAAAAATTCGCGAAACACTGTCATTTTCGAGGCGGTTTTCAAAATGGAAATACCCTGCGTCGGGTGCGAGGTAAACGCGGTTATGCTCCACGTTGTAATCGAATCAGGCGCGGTTGATTCGAACGAACCTGAATCAGACGATTCCCAAAGCCAAGTTTCCGGGAAAAGTGTGCGCACCGTAGGCGAGGATGAAGCTGAATCCACATCTGTTGCCGCTTTGTTGGTTGTACTTTCCTGACCAGCGGCACCGTCGTCCATGGCCATATCGGCACCAAACGCAATTTCCGGCATTCCGACTCCAAATCCTCCGTTACTCGACGACGACGGGTCACAATAACTCGCAATCTCAGCAGTGGATATAATCGTTACGCGATCAAGTTTGATATCGTTATCGTTATACGTTGCATCACATGGCCACGTATTCGAGCTCGCATCCAAAGTGTTCGTTTTAGCATCGTACACGCTTGACAAAAACGTCGTCGCTTTTAAAGCAGACGTGTTCCCGCCGCTTTGTATCACGACAGCTTCGTCGATGGCGAGAATGTACGAGCGCGCGCCATCAGGCGCGCCGATAATAGTGAATGTAATGTCTGTGCCCGTTGCAACGACGTTCGTTTCCGAAACGTTAGTGTTCATGGTGATGTCATACGGAAACGCGATTTCGCTTTCGCTTTCCACGGAGACGCTCGTTCCGGGGACCAAGAAAACATCCGAAGTTGTCCCGGCGAGATACGTTTCACTATACACGCTTCCGCTCAGTGACCATACGGCGATTGAAACAGCCGCGCTCAAAGTGGATGCGATGTTGCCATACGTCATTGTCACTGTTTTTTCGGTTTCAGTGGAAGAGAGAGTAGTTGTGCCCGCTTCTAAAACACCGCGTCCTAGGCCTTCCGCGTCGACGACGGCGTACGCGAATGCGACATCACTTCTCGAAGACGCGAGCGTGAACTGACACGCCTCAGCGCTCTCACAGCTCGCATTGATAACAACGACTTCAACCGAAGCCTTCGCACTGGAAGTATCTCTCGCAAAGTACACCGATAAGTAAGGCACGAGCGCGTCGAGTTCCGTCGTAGACATATCGTCGCTCGCGGATGCGAGTATCTTCTTCACGACATCTCTCGACGCCGCGTTCTTGACCAGCTGCACGTTCGCCCCTTGCAAACAACACTTTTGCGAGGATCCATAAAAGTAGTTTGTTTCGTCCTCGTAAGATGCACAACACGAGAGATCGTTCGCGGGGGCGTCGAATTCGATATCGAGAGCGCCGGAGGAAGAGACTCGCGTGGAAATTGTTTGCGCGTTCGAATCACCAGAATACGAGTACGAATTCATTTTGTTTATATTCAGCGTAAAGTCCAAGGTTCCAAGATCTTCTGTATCACTGAACGCACCAGGGATATCCGAAGCGAGTTGAATCGTGTGCTTCATCGGTAACCCTGGTTTTAAAGCTGGCGACTGGTAAATCATCGACGTTTGTTGCGTAAACGCCTCGCGGACGATTGGGACAATCAATACCGTCGAGTTTCGAATCTCTCTCGTGGCTGCTTCTTCAACCATAGCGTATGCTTCCAAATTTCGCGACCATTGCTGATCTAGCATTGATTTTGAAATTGACGCCACAAAAGTTGCAGATCCCTCGTATAAAGTCATCCAGCTCGACTCGTACAGAATGTCTGAAACTTCATTCGGATAACCACTGCTACCGCTGCTACTACCGCTCGAATCCCATTCATCCGGCGGCTTAAACGCGGGTTCTTCGACTGCCACAAAATCACCACCACCAACATCACCACCAACTGCGCCACCGTAGTAATAATTCGAAGTGCTCGGCCTTTTGATGATAACTTTCGCTTTTCCTTCCACCGCTTTCCCGTAGGTGTATGCGCTTTCTACCTTTCCGGAGAACTCATTCGCGCTTTTCGACGCTAACACGTACAAAGGCATGCTCGACGCGTCGAAAGTAACGTCAAACGACGGTAACACGTACTCTTCCACGTTAAATCCAGTCTCGCCTACAACTTTCGACCCGTCGTCGTCTATTTCCACTTCCGCTTTCACGGTCCACCAACCGAACGGCGGTTGCTCTTTCGCTATCGCCACCTCTGCCGTTGCCACGCCAAAAACATCCACCGCGCAGTCCGCTTTCTTAAAAATCGTTCTCTCCAGCGCGTCCTTCACCTCGACACTCGCCACCGTCGCTCCATCTTTTTGTTTAATCAACGCCGTATTCTCGATATCGGCGACGAGCGTTCGGATTTTGATTTTCTGCCCCGGCGCGTACAACGGTTTATCCGTTTCCACTCGTACCAAACTCCTCGTCGAAGCGACATCGTCTAGACTCTCTCCATCCTCGTCTGAAACCACCGTCACTTTCGTCTTAGATTTGTACGTCTTCGCTTTCCCGTCGTACATCCCCAAAACGTACTCCTGCGCCAGCAACGGCACTTCTACTTCCACCACGCCAACGCCGTTTTCCACCACTTCGACCGGTGTCGCCTTTACCGTCTCGTCGTCTTCCTCATCGTTTATGAATCGAATTTCCGCCCCTGCACTCGTCACCCCGGTGTACGCGCACTTCGACGTTTGCCCGGCATGAAATCGTCGCTCGCAAACGACGACGACTGGCGCTCCTCGCACCATCAGCACCATTCGCAGGTCAGGAAGGACACAGAGGAGGAGGAGGAGAATCGGGAGGAGGAGGCACCCAGTCGTAGATATACACTCGCGCATCGTGCGCCCGCTTTAGATCGCTTCTTCGTTTACTACGAATAAAAAAGAAGAAGAGGAAAGAAAAAGCAAACGCTATACAAAACGAACAAAACCCTCTTCGCGCTGCTCTCGCTTTCTTTCTCACTCACTTTCTTCTTCCGACGATGAAGCGTATATATTTCCTCAGATGTATATAATATCCCTTTTTCTGACGAGGACTTGTGTGTTTTGAGGCGAAAAAAACGCTCGAAAAAAAAAGCGGTTTTTTAAATTTTATTCTTTTTTTTGTCTCCATTGCAGAAATCACTCACTACTTTACACCTATATTACTCCTACCTCATCATCAGAGAGAGAATACTACTACTGATTTACTAAATGCCGTACTTGAAACCAAACGTGCCGTACGAGGATAACCGGACGCGAGAGGAGGTTTTGGAGTACGCGTTTTCCGCGCTGAAACGAAACCACGACGCTTTTTCTTCTTCTTCTTCTTTACGAGGGAAATCATCATCATCGTCTTTGTCTTTTGTGGAAGAAGAACGAGAACGGTTGACCGACACCGGGAACAACTGCGTATCATCATCGAGTAGGAATACGAACACGACGACGCTAAATCATCATCATCATCATCATCATAATAATAATAATAATAATAATAATAATAGTAATAATAATAATAATAATAAAGCGAACGTGGTGACTTTGAGGACGAATGATGATGAGTATTATTATACCAATGGCGGTGACAAGCAGCAGCAGCAGTTTAGGCAAAATGATGACTCCCAAGAAGAAGGTTCGAGGTATTGGCGAATATTTGCCACGTCTGACGTGCACGCGGACATGCAAGCGAATAAAGATTGGGTCGTTCGATTTTGTCAAAATTGCTCGCACCCGGAACCGGGGACTGTTTTACTCGTCGCCGGCGACGTGGCGACGGACGTGCAAAAAGTCATCGACGCTTTGAAACTGTTTAAGATGCGATATCAGGAGGTTTTTTATTGCGTGGGGAACCACGAGTTATGGTCGCCGGGGAGAGGGGAGATGGGAGATTCGGTGGATAAGTTTGTGGTCATCATGGACGCGGTGACGAGCATCGGCGTTCGGTGCACGCCGACGGTGTTTACGCACCAGGGGGTGAACGAGTTAGGCATGCGACAAACGAAACGGATATTGGTGGTACCGATGTTGAGTTGGTACACGGAGACGTTTAAAGGTGGAACTAGGCCGTTTACGCAGATGGAGGTGCACTTTGACGGGGCGTGCATTTGGCCACCGGCTATCGGAGATCCGAAGGATAAAAGAAATTCGCACCCGGCGACGTTGGACGAGTTTTGGAGACGGTTAGGGAAAATGAGTTTAGAAAGTTTCTTACCGAAGTCGTTGAGAGTATCGAATACTACTCGTAACAACAACGAGGACGACGTAAATGCCGTCGATTGCGGTAACGAGGTTGCGTTTTTAGCGACGTTTGGCCATTTTGTTCCTCTCCCCGATTTATTCAACGGCACGCCCTTCATCGAAAAAGTCGTCGGCAGCGAAAGTTTAGGCGAGGACATCCTCGCGTTAAGAGACGAGTGCGATTGTAAATCCACCCCCGGGAGCGGTCGAAGCAGCCCAGCAGCTCGGTTTAAAAAAGGCAGATTCGATTACAACAGCACGATCAAGCACATCCACGTGTTTGGTCACTCGCATTTGAACGTGGACGTGGAACTCGACGGGAGTCGGTGGTATCAGAGAGCGGTCGGGTACCCGACCGATCGAGGACCGATGCCGCCGGAAATGCCTAGACAGATTTACCCCGCGTAAAGAGTACGATGATGCATATGTACACATAGACATGCGTTGTGAACGCGCGAATTAGAGCGAGATCGAAAATGAAGAACGCTTCTTGCAGCGTATAGCTTACTAGTTTAAAGTAGAGATTATTTAAAAGTTCTCGCCATCCTCCACGCGCGTCCGGAATATACAAATCTGCTTTTCTTTCGCTCCGCTGATGTCAAAAATTCGTCAAAACTTTCTCTCGTATACACGCGAGAAATATAACAGATGCATTATTCAAATCGTGCCTCGCTTCTGCGCATCATCGGGGGGCATCTCGTATCATCATCATCATCATCATCATCATCATCATCACGTCTTTTCCTTTTAAACGGTAGCCGCAACATCATCAACGCGGGGAGTTTTTCGTCTTCTAGTAGTATTAGGGGAAATTCACACTTTTTCTCCAGGACGAATGAGGAGGAGGAGGAGGAGGAGGCGCGACGAACGCGACGACGAGGATATGGATCGACGATACCGTCGACGAGTTACGAAACGAGAGGAAGAGGAGAAGGAGGAGGACGTCTTCGACGTGAGCAGCTCGGCAATACCTCGAGAAATCGATTTTGCTTTTCGACGTGCACCTTTCTTGCCAGAGGAAGAGGAGCAGCAGCAGCAGCAGCTGAGCAAGAACAGCAGCGAGAGCAGCTCGATGATGCAACGACGACGGCTGAAACGACTGTAAAACCAAAGAGAAAGACAAAGAAACAACTGAAGGAGGACGAATTCATATCGAACGTCCTCGTCCCGGGATTGCGACGATTTTACGCCGAGTTCAAACATTTAAACGTGCCAAAAGGTTACGAGTTTAGTAAAGACGGGGAGGTGGAGGAGGAGGAGAAAAAGGAGGAGGAGGAGGAGGAAGAGCAGACGCCGCGTTCATTTGGTCGCGCGGTGCACAATTTCCGAGTTCGACGCGGTCGAGCGAGTTTAACCGAAGCGCAATTGAAGGCGTTGGACGCGGTCGGCGCGGAGACCGGGGAGAGGTTTGTTTGGGACAATGACGAGTTCGTTTTTGAGAAGCAGATTGTGCCCGGATTAGTTTTGTTCAAGGAGAAGTTTGGTCATTTGAACGTGCCGCACAAATACTGCGTGGATGGAGTGGATGTGGAGAGCAGCGAGAACGAGGCGTTACGCAAACCTTATTTGAAAGATTTCCCGCTCGGCGTGAAAGTCAACGACATGCGCGCGAAAGGAACGTACATTTTGCACCAACCGCAAAGATTAGAAACGTTAGCATTGCTTGGTTTTGTTTGGGACGACGACCAGTTTCGGTTCGAGGAAATGCTCGTCCCCGCGGCGGTGGCATACCGCCAATATTGCAAACGAAAACTCGTCGAAAACTACTCTGCAGAAAGAAAAAGGTTCCCGAAGAAAATGTTCACGCGGAAACATTTCAAGTTTCTGTTACCATGGACGGCTGTGATTACCGCAGTGGAGCAAACAACAACGACCAAAGAAAACAACGACGTCGACGACGAAGAAGAAGGAAAAGAAGACAAAGTTGACGACAAAAGTGAGGAGCAAAACCTCCGCGATATTCCAGAGTTTCAATCGCTCCTCCTCGAGAGGCCGTATTTGGACGGATACGCGCTCGGCAACGTCGCTCGTTGTGCTCACCTCGAACATGAAAAACAAAGCAAGACAATGAAAGAAGTATCGAAAAAGAAGAAACTGTTCATCGACGGAAGAGCGGAAAGGATTCTCCGAATGTTGAAAACTCTCGGCGCCGTCTTTGACGAGGAGAAGGATGTGATACTCACAGAGTCATTCGAGGAGCGAGACAAAGGAGGAACAAGACAAAGGAGGAGGAAGAAAAAGAAAGAAATCGAAAAATCCCTTTCCCTCTAAACTGGGCCCTCCCAGGGAATAGCCGAGAAAATAGCTTCATGTAATAAAACAAACGACTTCAAAAAGAAGAGCACACACGCACAGCTTTAGAGAAATAAAGATGAACGCACAAGCAGACAAAGACGAGCAAAACGCGCTCAAACAGGCCGGCGACGTCATACTGGACGTCTACGACGTGAAAAATCAGCACGTCTTTCAAAAGAGAGACGTCGCTAGGGATCAGCTTTCGTTTTTGTTTGAAGACGTGAGCGATATTTTTTTCTTAGATACAAAAATACGAGCTGATACGTTTTCTTTAGGACAAGCCAACCGTACCAGTCGTTCATGGACTCGTCGTCCCGAGCAAGACAGACTTCATACGTCGCTTTAACGAAATCTCCAGCGGATTTTTCGAAGGTTTTACCGAGCTCGATTGGCAAGGCGTCGTCGTTGCAGGTACATCGAGCGTTTTTTCTCTTTATTTGATGTGACTGACCTTTGACTGCTTCTTCTCGTTCTCAAAGGGGGTGCGGTATTACACGCCTTGACGCCCAATTTACACCCGCTGTCTAACCAAAACGCGGACATAGATCTGTTCTTGTATGGTTTGTCCGACGCGCAAGCGCGAGAGAAGATCAAGCGTCTCTTTGAAATCGCCAAGAATCAAAAAGGGTGCAAATCGCCCTCGACGAAACCGTGCGTCTTGAGAACGCAACACACGGTGACGTTTGTTTTTGCGTTTCCTCATCGAAATGTCTCTGTCATTTTGCGTCTCCACGACGACGCGCCGCAAGTGGTACAGTGTTTTGATGTAGACTGTTGTGGATTTTACTACAACGGGAAAACCGTGAAGTGTACGGTTCGTGCCGCATTGGCGTTGCGAACCCGATGCAACGTAATGGTGGAAGAGAAGCGAACGCCGGCTTACGTGCAACGTCTCTTGAAGTATGTTAGAAGAGGCTACTCGATCGCTGTTCCAGGCCTGAAATGGGACGATAACGAAGAAACGCGTCGCATGTGGACGAAAAAGAGAAAATCAGATGAACCGCAGTCTTTCATTCGCTCCTACTACGGTGATGGTGATGAGTGTGATAAGTACGAATATTTTGAGGCCACACAGATGGACAAGCTATTGCTCGCGTGTAAAGCTGGGCGCAAGGTTTTTACTCCCGAAATTGATCGAGGGGAAGATACGTATCCTATGCTTAAGCGTCTAAACATCAACCCAGGTCATGCAATCCAGACTCGTCGCTCAAAGTTTCCGCCGCGCCTTCAGAACACGAAAGAATTGGCTTTGTTATATTTCTCCGAACCTCCAGAGGAGGTCGAAGATGAGTACGATTTCGACATGTTCAGATTGCCCCTGGGGCACTTCAACGACCTCGTCGCTTGGAAAGTTGACGGCTTCCTTTCTGCGAAGAAGAAATGTAAAGGACGCGTCGAATTCCAAATCGGCGGCATACCCACCGGCAGAGCCGAGCTTTTGAACGAAAGACAAGGTCCGCTGTTTAATATTCCAAAAGAGGATCAGAACGAGTATCAAGAACCACCGAAATTGGAGGTGGTTAATCGAGGCGTGCGCATCATGCTCGCCGAGTTCGCCCCTCCTGGGAGCGCGCCCCCCGGTGCATCCGCGAAGGATCCAATCGTGTTGTGAAGAGCAAACGAGAAGATATAAAGTTACAGACACAGGCCTCATAAAAGAGGAATTAAATACGTTTTAAAAGCAAATCTCGGGATCACCGAGGAAGATAAAACAGATCTCTCCCCTCTTTACACTTACGCGTTCGTTCAGAAGCGACGACCTCGAAGCGCGCTCTTATGCGAGAGTCCTTCACCGCGCGCGATATTTACGAGTATTTTTGTGCGACATTTCCCTCAGAACGAGGCTGCCCCTCTCTTTGGGGACCAAAAAATCACATCATCATGACGTTCTTTTCCGGCTTTACCTTTACTGTCCTCGTCGCGTTCACCCATTTCCCGTTGTTTTGTTTGTACGTCGTATGGTTTAAG
>Ga0209630_10005349_pt1 | contig 10909 bp, 9 predicted proteins | sample COG_01_FD_184745 | JGI IMG/M metagenome (GOLD analysis project Ga0209630, IMG submission 184745) | Pelagic Microbial community sample from North Sea - COGITO 998_met_01 (SPAdes) (version 2) | ecosystem: Environmental > Aquatic > Marine > Neritic zone/Coastal water | place: Helgoland, sampling... | reverse complement strand
GGAAGCGCAGTAATGCGTGTAGCTGACCAGTACTAATAGCTCAATTGGCTTGATTTATGCACTGAAAAAAATTTTTGTTTAGATAACTTTTCAACTTTTTTAAATTGAAAAGCTGATATAGTTTAATTATTGACCAAAATTATTAATGAATTACCTAATAAAGCCCTTTTTTAAACACTTAAGATTTTTGCATAATTTAAATAGGACACAATTGTCTAATGATACAATTAAAGGATTAAGCTATTTAAAAAAAAATTTTTCAAATATAAATTTTTTTAGTGTTCCTTCTGGTAAGACTGATAATTATTGGGTATCACCTAATAAGTGGGAAGTGATTTCTGCAAAGATTTACGACGCGAAAAAAAAAATTACAATTTGGGACGCTTTAAAAGAAAATAAACTTTCTTTATTCACATTTTCGCCTTCCTTTAAAGGAAAAATAAATAAAGAGGATTTAATTAAAAATCATATTCTGTTTGATAAAAAGAGGCCGAATTCATTTATTTTTCACTTTAGAAATCAATTTAGAATTTTTAAGAAAGTTTGGGGTTTTTCAATTCCTTTTAATAAATTAAAAAAACTTAATAAAAAAGAATATTTCATAGATATCAAGACAAGAAGTAACAAATCAAAGATGAAGATGGCATATCAACTATGCAAAGGTAAATCTGATCATGCAGTGTGTTTTGTAAGTCATTTTGATCATCCATATCAGTCATCTGATGGAATTTCAGGCTGCATAGGAAATCACATTTTAACTGATGAATTAATCAAAAAGAAAACAAAATTAACCTATGTTTCCTTATCTTCTATAGAAATAATTGGCAGTCATTTTTTTGTCAAAAAACTTGGAAAAAAACTAAATATCAAAGAAGCAATTTCCATCAATAGTTTGGGAGCTAATGGTATATTAAATTATTCTTACTCTTATAATAGAGACTCGGTAATAGACAGAATAATAAATAATATTTTGTTAGAAAAAAAAATTAAAATTAAAATTAATAATTTTAGAGGATCAATGGGAGCGGACGAAATAGCATTTGACTCATCTGGGGTAAATATAAGTTGTGGATCATTGCATAGGTTTCCATTTAAAGAGTATCATTCGTCTGAAGATATTCCATCAAGAATTAACCGTAAAAAACTATTAGAATCTTTAGAAGTGCAAAAAAAAATTATTTTTTATTTGGAAAATAACTTTATACCAAAAAATTTATCTAAAGGTATGTATTGCTTATCTCATCCTAAATTGGATTTGTATGTTGATAGAAAAAAAATTTCAGGTATGAAAAATAATTCCAAGCACGCACTAGCCCTAAAATTTAAAAAATTTGATTTAAATAAATGCTTAATAGACATTCCTAGGGAAATTGATAATAAAAAAAGCATTTTAGAAATTGCTGAAAATCTCGAACTTCCCTTTAGTCTAGTTTACGAAATTTGTATTTTATTTAAAAATAAGAAACTGATAAAGTTAATATGGGCTTCACCCTTTAAATCATGAAACATTTATTTATTTTTGGAATGTACAGATCTGGGACAACTACTTTGTCTAAAACAATTGATTGTATAGATAAAGTAGTTGTAAAAAATGATGCCTTTTTTTTTTGGTTTAAAGCTATTAGAAATTTACTAATTAAAAAAAAAATATTAAAAAATTCTTTATTTAATGATTATTTATTTAGTGAAGAGCAAAATCAATTATTTAATAAATTACAAAAAATAGATATAAAAAAAAAAATTTTTAAAAAAAAAACTTTTGTAAAAAATGTTTTAATAAATACAAAAAAATATCAACCAGGTTTAGAAAAAAAAATACTTCAAAATAAAGGTAAAACTTATTATAACTTTCTTAAAACTTTCTTAAATGATATTGCCAAAGAAAAAAAAAATGTTGAATATACGGGAATCAAGGAAGTTTGGTTGACAGAATTTTACCCAATTTTAAAAAAAAATTATAAAGACTCTAAATTTATATTTTTGATAAGAGATCCTAGGGCAATAATAGCATCATCTTTATTTAATAAAAATAGCAATTACGATATAAGTTTTTTAGCCAATCAATGGCGAAAGATAGCAACTTTATCAAAAATGTATTTTGAAAAAGATAAAAAAAATATTCTATTGATAAAATATGAAGATTTTATTATGAATTTTGGTAAAGAAATAAAAAGAATTGAATTATTTTTAAATATCAAATCTACACCAACAAAAAAAATAATTGAAGACCTTCAAAATATAAAAAAATGGAAACAAAATACTACCTTCAGTTATAAAAACAAAAATAAATATTTAAATAAAAAATCTATAAATCACTGGAAAAAAAAATTAAAAACTGATCAAATAAAACTCATTGAATTTATTTTATACGAAGAAATGAAAATGTTTAGCTATAAAAAAAAATTTATAAAAAAAAATGATATTAATAAGAAAATCACTGAATTGAAATTTTTAACCAAACAAATGAAAAGTACTCAAATTCAAAATGAGATTGATAGAAAATTAATATTTTATAATAAAAAGCAATTTGAAAAACTTTATTTTTTAAATAAAGAAGCTTTTAAAATTTTAGAAAAATATAATTAAAATGAAGACATTTTTATTTGGTGGAAGTTTAAAATCAGTAGTAGATCAAGTTTGTGAAAAGTTTGATGTTAAGCTTAAGATAAATAGTGTAGAAAATGTAGGGTCAGATTTTGATCTTGAGGAGTTAATAAAGTATAATTTTAATTTTGACCCAGAATATAATCAAAAAGCCCAAGAACTATTGATAGATTTTTATAAAGATAATTTTGATACTTTTTGTAGAATGTTTGTAAGACGTGGACCCCTTTTATCTGATTATCATGAATTAACTAATCATTTTACAATATATTTTTATAGTTTGTTCGAAATTTTAACAAATAAAAAAATTGAACTGGTAATTTTTAACAATTTTCCCCATCAAGGTATTGATTTTATTTTATATAAAATTGCAAAAATACTTAAAATTAAAACAATCTTACTTACACAAACTATTTTTCCAAACAAGTTTGTAATTATTTCTGATATGAAAGATTTTGGAATATATGAAAATATCACTAATGAATATAATAAAAATCAAATTGAAAAGATACTACTAGAAAAGGACTTGTATAAAAATTTTACTCTTAAAATAAGAGAAGATATTAAGGAAAGGGGATTATCGTTAACCTCCCATGACTCTTTGTCAAAATATTCACCATATTATAATGAAAAAAAAAAACTAAGAACAAATTTATTAAGTTTTAGATTTATAAAAAAAATTCTTCTTAAATTATTCATATACTTAAGATTAATAAAAAGAAAAGATTTGGAAAAGATTTATTTAGAAAATTTAAATAAAGTTGAGCTAAAAGACTTTCAAGTAGAAAAAGTTTTAAATAATAAAAATAAAAAGATATTTTTTGCTTTTCATTCTCAACCTGAAATGTCAACATCATTATTTGCAGGTGATTTTGATGATCAACTTAGAATTTTAGAAAAAATAAATCGAAAAAAAATTACTGATAAATTTATTTTATTAACTAGAGAACATCCAGCTCAAAATCATTATCAACGGGATGATTTATTTTTTAGAAGATTAAAGTTCTTAAAGAACTTAAATTTTTTAAATAGGGAATTTTCAATGGATAGAATTTTGGAGTCGGTTGACGTTATTGTTACTAGCTCTGGTACTGTAGGGTGGGAAGGACTGCTCTCTGGTAAAAAATGTCTTTTATTTGGGCAATCCTGGTATTCTAAACTTCATGGCGTTTTAGAAGTAGCAAATGACACCTCAGATGAAGAAATAATAGAATTTTTGAATAAAGATTTCGATAAAGACAAATTTTATATTTCTCTTCAAAATTTGTATAGTTCTTTTTATGATGGAATTATTTCAAAATGGCATATATCAATATCGCCTAATTTTGATCAAAAAGAAAATGCAAAAATAGTAGTAGAAAATATTCTCAAATTTCTTAAAAAAAAATGATTATTTTAACCAATCGGGAAAAAAAATTTTTTAAAGACAATGGATATTTGCATTTAAAATCTGTTATTAAAAAAAAAAAAATTCTAAATTTTAAAAAAACATTTTTTGATATCCTTGATAACTATTCAGGTTTAAAAACTAAAAGAAGTTTTAATAATTCTGATTTAGTACTTAAGGTAAAAAAGTTTAGAAAAAAAAATAAAAAGAAATTTTTTCATTTTTTTAGAACAATTTCTCTTACAACTTCATTTAACGATTTATTTAATTGTGACGCAATCAAAGATATTTCATCGCAATTGATCAAAACAAAAAAAACGAATTTAATTATTGGAGAGTCTCAATTCAGAATGGATGAACCAAAGGACAAATTTTATAATCTTGATTGGCACCAAGATGCCTCCCATTATAAAATGGATTCTAAAGGCAGAAACAGTCTTGTAATTAATATAACCGTCCAAAATCAGTTTAAAGATATGGGAACCCCTTTATTAAAGGCTGGGTCTCATAAATCAGGTATTTATAAAATTTATACGCCAAAGGGAAAAAGTAAAGTTCTTCAGCTTAAACCATCTAAAAAAATAATTGAAATTAATAAACATATTATAAAATACGTTAATTCAAATCCAGGTGATATAGTTATTTATGACATGAAATTATTACATAAATCTGGTTTCAATTATTCAAAAAAAATAAGAATTTCAGTTTTGGCAAGAGTGTTTGATCCAATGAATAAAAATTTTAAACCTTTTAGATATATTACGCAATTATTGAATTAAAATGAAATCTTATAATCAAATATACGGTGATTTATCAGTAGGAGCTGGCAGCTGGATGGATAATAGATTATTTGAACAAAATATAAAATCACCTTTTTCAAATTTAGTAATTAAATCATTTAAAAAACAGATTTCAAAAGATCTAAAACGCATAAAAATTCTGCACAAAATAAAGAAAATGAGTGTGATGGACGTTGGCAGTGGGCGCCAAGCTGCAGCCTTTATGAAACTTGGCGCAAGATCAGTCGATCATTACGATATATCAGCTTACAATATAAGGAAAATAAAAAAACATTTTAAAAATAAAAAGAAATTTTTTTCTAAACTAGGGGATATATGTAAAAAAAATTTTAATAAAAATAAGAAATATGATTTTATTTATTTACAGGGTATAATTCATCATACAAAATATCCATCTAAAGCTTTACAAAATATTTCTGAAGCATGTAATCAAAATGGAATTGTGTGGTTATACCACTATCAACCAACATCATTAAATTATCTTTATGCTATAACTTTAAGAAAAATTTTCAAAAAAAAAAATTTAGGATATTTGAATAGAAAATTAATAATCTTAAATTACAATAAAAAAAAAATAAACTTTTTAATGGATGATCTTGGTTGTGATTACATTCATTTTTTGAAACCACAATATTACAAGAAGATAATGGAAAGTTTAGGATTTAAACAATTTTATAAAAAAGATGTGGAAGATTTGGACAAAGGTATAAAATTTAACAATATGGGAGCTTGTTTAACTGCATATAAAAAAATAGGTAAATATAAAAAAAAAATTTTCATTTCAGAAAAAAAAATAGATGTTTTTGACCTTAAAAACTACAAAAAGAAAATTAAAAAGCAAGTAGCAATTATAAAAACTTTCGATAAAAAAATATTTAAAATTTTAAATAATAAAAAAATTAAAATAGATGAAAAAATGAATGATTTGGAGCCGATAATTAAAGGATTTACTGTTTTTGAAAAAAAAACATCTTTAACAGATATTATAAGTGTTTACAAAAAAACTTATCAAAATTTATTAATTAGAAATAAAAAAATTGAGATTTAACAAATAATATTCCTGTTGAAAGCTTATATGAAATTAAAAAAAATTGTAGACAAAATTTTTTTAGATGATGAGGAAAAAAAATTTATAGAATCAAACCGATATAAAAATAACAGAAATCTATTATTTAATGGCTATATTTTTTTAGAAATAACAAATAACCATTTTTCTTTAGTTCATAACACATTTCTAATTAACGATAAAAAATTTAAAAATAAAAAATTTATCGGCTTATGGACTCCATCCATGCAAAGAAATAAAGGATTTATTAATTTTCTAAAATTTATTGGTAAATTTTTTATTCTTTCCCTAGAAAAAAAGAAGTGGAAAAAGATATATAATTCTATCGGTGTAACTGAAATTATTTCACTTAATGATGATTTTAAAACAAATTTTTTCAAACAGAAAAATGATTTTGTAAAAAAAACTCTAAAAATAAAGAAAAAAAAAGATTATTTAGATATTAAGTTCAAAAAAATTTTAGTAGGAGAATTAATGTACGATTTTTATTTAAGATACTTTAAAAAACACCAAATGAATTTTGATGACAAATATGAAATTGAAAAAATATCTAATTATGTACAGTGCTATTATAAAAACTTGGATCTTTTAATGTTGAAATATAAAAAGAAAAATATTGATAGATATATTCCTTGGCAGGCTTGTTATATTCAATGTGGTGTACCAATAAGGTTTTTTTTAAATAGAGGCGTTAAAGTAATTGGAAAAGCACAAGAAATATTTTCTCATAAATATACAAAAAAGAATTATCTCCAATCATTTTATTTTGAAGACTTAAAAAAAGATTTTAATAAACTTAAATGCAAAAAAGATAAAATTAAAAAAGCGTTAAAAAGTCTTAAAAATAGATTTAAAGGAATTATTAATACAGAAATAAATTACCTTGCATTTTCTTCATTTGATAAAAAAAAACAAAAAAAAATTAAAGAAGATATTAATATTATAATTTTTTTACCTGATTTTGTGGATTCACCTCATTCATCTGGAGGTAAGTTTTTTTTCCCAGATTTTTATGATTGGATAAATGAAACTTTAATTTATTTAGAAAATTTTAATAATTTAAAAGTTGCAATCAAGCCACATCCAAATGCTAGATACGCTAGTAGAATTTTTGAGGAAAAATTAAAAAAAAAATATCAAAATTTTTTGTGGTTAGACATCGATATTTCAAATCACTCTATTTTTGAAAAAAAACCCAATATTGCAATTTCACCAAGAGGATCAGTACTTTTTGAAATCGCTTACCACAATATAGTCCCTATCGCCATTGGGCGTAATCCTTGTATGGCTTATCCGTTCGTTTATACAGCTTATAATAAAAAACAATATTTCAAATTTTTAAATGATGGGATTCAAAATAAATTGAAATTACCAAAAAAAAATAAAAATTTAATTGCAGAATGTTATTATATGAACTTTATTAATAAACCTGAATATTTTGAAACTATATCAAGCAAGATTGATCTTAAGAAATATCGAATGGCCTCAAAAACAGAGGATGAAAATTTATCAATGTTAAGAAAATTTAATAATGGTTTTTATGAAAAGCAAATACATTTTCATAATTATAAAAAAAAAATTAATTAAAAATTTTTTTTAGAAGGTCGTGTCTTGTGAACTCATTATAATAGCTTACTGTAATGTTATTTCTAATTCCATTTTTATCTAAATCTATGGTTTGGCATCTTCGATGACAGCCATGAGTAGCTACTAAAAGCAATGTATTTGCTTTTGAATAATATTTTTTAAATTCAAAATTACTAAGATCTTTTTTAAATTCAGTATTATTTATTTTTTGGAATAAATCTTTATCGATATCTTCTCCTTTTTCTCTATTAAGTTTAATCTTTTTAAGAATTAAATCACTAAATTCCTCTTCATAAGCTAGATCTATTAAAATATTTTTTTTGAATTTTTGATTTATTATATGTGAGCCTGAAGCATACTCAAAAGGATCCACCTCTACTTTTGTGGGATAATAAATTAGTTTAATAGATGGAATAAATCTATCTGAATGAAAAAGAGAACTTGTACCAAATTGAGATATTTCAGAACTTTTTTTTAAAATACTTATAAAACTATAATGTTGGGTTTTAAAAATTTGACCAAAAAGCATTTTTTCAAAAAATTTAATTTTATTATGAATCATTTTATTTAAATTTTCCTCTTTACAGATTACTTGTTTTATCGGCTCGTTATCTAAAAATTTAATGGTATTTTCCTCAAAAAATTTTATTATCATTTCGTGCTCATCATCATCAAAAAAATTTTCAATTTGAGAAATCCCATTTTTATAAAATTCTCTTAATGCACTATAATATTTATTTTCTTTATCAATTGGGGGATTGTCATCAAAATATTTTTCAGGATTATTTACATAAAAATATTTAAAGGGTTTGTGTTTTTTTGCTAATTTATTCCAAAAATCGAATCTTGATGAATTACTCAATATAGAAAATTTTGATTTTATGAATTGAGGATAAAAATCATTTTCTCCCATCTTTAGTAAAATCTGCTTAATCTTATGTCTAATATTATGGTAAGTAAATTTTTTTAATAATACTTTAAATTGCATAAATTTAAGATTATATCTATTTATTTCAATTTCACAATAAATCAAGTATACAATTTTTAATATAAAATGAAATTGTCAATTGGTACTGCAAATTTTTTAAAAAGATATGGATTATTAAAAACTCATGTTTCAAATAATGAGGTATTAAAAATATTTAGATATTTAAAAAAAAATAACTTGAAAAATCTGGATACTGCTATTGAGTATGATAATTTTTTGAAATTACGAAATAAAATAAATTTTGATAAATTTTTTATTAGTACCAAAATTAATTTTGTTAAAAATAATTTAAGTCAAAAATATTTTAGAATTTTAAAAAAACAGATCGACTCAAATAAATTTAAGCAATATGAGACTATTTTTATACATAATTTTGATGATATAAAAAAAAAAAATCATCAAAAAATTTTCGAATTTATGAATTTATTAAAAAAACATAGACTTACAAAAAAAATCGGAATTTCAACCTATAATCCAAGTAACTTAAAAGATATTAAAACAAGTTATAATGTAGATGTTGTTCAAGCACCAGTGAGTATATTTGATAGAAGATTTTTGTCTTCTTCTGTAATAAATATTCTTAAAAAAAAACAGTTGTCATTACAAGCAAGATCAATTTTTTTACAAGGCACACTATTAAATAGTCAAAAAATTATAAAAAATTTTGATTTAAAAAAAAAAAATATTTTTTATAAATACCAAAAATGGTGTAATGATCAAAAAATAGATAAAAGAAAAAGCTGTATTGACTTTATAAAAGATCAAAAAATTATTGATAGCGTAGTTGTCGGAGTTGAATCCCTTAGTCAATTTAAAGAGATTTATAAAGACTTTACCTCCAAATCTAAAAAAAATTATCCAAAAAACATATTTTCAAATAATAAGAACTTGATTGATGCCAGAAGATGGTAGAAATAGTAGTTTAGAATATGCCTAAAAAAGAAAAACTCTGGAAAAAAGCAAAAAAATTCATTCCTAGTGGAAATAATTTTTTATCAAAAAATCCCACAAGATTTAAATCTAAAAATTGGCCAATTTATTTTACAAAATCCAAAGGATGTGATGTTTGGGATTTAAATAATAAAAAATATACAGACTTCACATATATGGGGGTTGGAACAAATATATTGGGATACAGCAATGATAAAATAGATAGAGAAGTAATGAAAGTTATTAAAAAAGGTAATTTAACCTCACTTAATTGCCCTGAGGAGGTTGAGTTAGCTGAGCAATTAGTTAAAATGCACAAATGGTCAGACAGTGTAAAGTTTGCCAGAACAGGTGCGGAAGCTAATGCAATTGCTGTGAGACTATCTAGGGCTTTTAATAAAAAAAATAAAATTATAGTTTGTGGTTACCACGGGTGGCACGATTGGTATTTGTCAGCCAAACTTTCAAAAAAAAACTTTATGGATACCCATTTATTTCCAAATCTTAAAGTGGAGGGTGTGCCTTCATCTCTAAAAGGAAACACTTATTCAGTTAAATATAACGACTTTAATTCAATAAAAAAAATTATTAAAAAGGATAAAGATATTTCTTCAATTATAATGGAAGTTGAAAGAGATCAAAAACCAAAATTTGGTTATTTAAATTTGATTAGAAAAATTTGTAACAAAAATAATATATGTTTAATATTTGATGAGTGCACCTCTGGATTCAGGGAAACTTATGGTGGATTGCACCTAAAATACAAAATATATCCAGATATAGCTATGTTTGGAAAAGCCATAGGCAACGGGTATGCATTAACAGCAGTTGTGGGAAAAAAAAAAATTATGAATAAAAGTAGCAACACTTTTATTAGTAGTACTTTTTGGTCTGAAAGAATTGGATATGTTGCTGGTTTAGCTACATTAAAAGAGATGAAAAGAATAAAATCGTGGGAAAAGATTAAAACAAAAGGAAAATATTTAAAAGAACGCTTATCTAAAATTGCTTTAAAACATAAATTATCTATTAAATTCTCAGGCTTAGATGCCTTAATAAAATTTGAAATATTAAGTTTAGGTAGTTTTGATTATAATAAATTTATAACGGAACAAATGTTAAAAAAAAATTATTTAGCCACTCAAAATATTTATGTAAGTATAGCTCATACTAAAGATAAAATTGAAAAATATTTGAACTTAATTGACTCTGTATTTGAGAAAATTGCAAAAAAAAATAGAATAAAATGAAGGTATCTATAATTATAGAAGCTAGATTGGGTTCAAAACGACTTCCAAACAAAATCATTTATAGAATTAAAAAATATCTATTTTTGGAATATCTTATTAAAAGATTAAAACAGTCTAAAACCACAAATGAAATAATTATTGCGACAACTAATCTACCCCAAGATAACAAAATTGTTGAAATTGCAAAAAAAAATAAAATTAAATTTTATAGAGGCTCTGAAAATAATGTTTTAAAAAGAGTTATAGATACTGGTAAGCATTTTAAATGCAAAACTATCGCCAGAGTAACGTCAGATT
>Ga0209630_10005346_pt1 | contig 10915 bp, 11 predicted proteins | sample COG_01_FD_184745 | JGI IMG/M metagenome (GOLD analysis project Ga0209630, IMG submission 184745) | Pelagic Microbial community sample from North Sea - COGITO 998_met_01 (SPAdes) (version 2) | ecosystem: Environmental > Aquatic > Marine > Neritic zone/Coastal water | place: Helgoland, sampling... | reverse complement strand
GTCCCCATACGACGGCGTCGGCGTGGTGAACGCCGATCCTTAAGGACTTTCTCTCCCGGCGCATCTCTCCGCCCAGGGTCCCTCGCGTTCAATCCCGATACACCGCTTCTGACGCCTTTCAACTCCGCTTCTGACGCCTTTCAACTCCATCCCGACGTTCAGCCCGGACGCCGTCGGCGGAAGCGACGAGCTCCGCGGCGTGGACTTCTCGCACGCGATGGAGGCGTACTTGGGGGTGAACGACCCCGCGAAGGCGCACGTCGTCGCGGGGCTCGGGCTCCACCTCACGGATGTGGAGGTTTTGAGAGGGAAGGACGCGCGGGAGGCGGCGGCGGCGTTTGAGGCGGCGGCCAGGCGCGGCGGCGGATCAGGCGGCGACTCGAGGGCCCCGCGGCGGGACGCGTTCGCGGCCGCGAAGGAGGGCATCGAAGGCGGCGGCCGAGGCGGGGGCGCGTCTGCTGCGTCCGCGAGCGCGAGCGCGAGACGACACACTGTCGTAGGACAGCACGCCGCGGCCGCGGCGGCGCACGCGTCCAAAGCCCGCGCCGCCGCGGCTGAGGCGGCTGCGCTCGTCGACGCGGTCGCCGCGTCCGGTACCGTCGGAAAAACTGTCGGATGTCCGAACACGAAGGCGTGCCACCAGTGTCAGCATCAGCACGTCCCGAGGTCGTGCCGAGCGCGGAGAGCGGGTCCCGGGAGCCACGCGGCGGGTAAGGGCGGCGGATCAGGCGGCGCAGCGCAGTGCGGTTTGTCGTACTGCGACGGGTGCGTCCGAAAATTTTATCGCGACGGCGACGGCGGGCTCACGCGCGACGACGTCGAGCGCATTTGCCCCAAGTGCCGCGGCGTGTGCAACTGCCGAGCGTGTCTGCGCCGGGACCCCGGCCCGCCGCCGACGGTGTCGGACAAACTGTCGGAAAGTACGACACGTCAGCTGTACGAACACTTTCTCCGACGCGCCGCCGCGCCGATGCTCGCGTCGGACGCCGCGGAGCGAAAGGAGATCGACGCGGAGATCGAGTGCGGCGTAAATAACGGCGCCGTCGCCCCCGGGTACTACGGATACTCGGACGCGTCGCACGCGAGCGGGTGGCGCCTGTTCTGCGACGCGTGCGGGAGCGCGGTCGCGAACCTGCACCGGAGCTGCTGGGCGTGCGAGGTGGACGTGTGCGGCGACTGCTGCGCGGATTTAAGACGCGGAAACACCGTGGGAAAACCCGCGGCGACGCTCGCGAGCGCGCTCATCATGGGGGGCAGCGGTGGTGTCGGCGGCGGCGGCGGCGGGAAGAGGAAAGCGCATCAGCCGCCGCCGCCGCCGCCGCAGCCGACGTCGTCCGGCGGCGGCGGGGATCGAACAGGCGGCGAAGGGTGGTTCAACGCGTCGCACACGGAGGCGGAGCTCAGCGCGATGCCGCTGAAGAAGCGTCTGAAGCTGCGGGCGATGAAGGCGGCGAAGGAGGTGCGTTCTATACACTGGTCCCCATACGACCCCGTTCGCGTGGTGAACGCCGATCCTTAAGGACTTTTTCCGTCGTCACTCTTCACCCGCGCTTCCCTTTCAACGTTTGACCGGTAAGACGTTCGACTGACCGATCGCTTCACCCACACAGTACGAAACCCTCGCGGACGCGGCGACGAAGGCGGAGGAGGAGGAAGGGGCCGTGTCGAGGAAGATGTCGTCGGGGACGGAGGACGTCGAGTCTCGCGGTTTCGAGTCGACGGCGGTTTCGGTTTCGGTTTCGACGGCGGTTCAACCGGTTTCAACCGCCGCGGCTTCCGGGGTCAAGCCAGAACCCCCGGTTTCAACCGCGGGCGCGCCCCTGAAACCGCTCCCGCTCGTCGTCCACGCCACCGCGGACGAGACGGACCCGAGCGCGGAGCCGATTTTGTGCCTGAAGTGCACGCGGCCGCTGGAGCTGCGCGCGTGCATCGAACGCGCGTGGCTCCGCGGGATTTACGACTCGCCGCACGTGGCGAAACACGCGAAGCGCGACGCGTCGGCGGCGGTCGCGGTGGAATCTTTTGATTCGAAATCATCTGATTCGGATGATTCGGATTCGTGTCCGTGTCCGTGGTGCGCGAAACTGAGCGACGAGGACGCGCCGGTGATGTCGACGCGCACGTCGGGCGAGGGCGGCGGCGCGGTGGACGCGCGCGTGTGGCGTCCGCGAGCGGCGGATCTCGCGCGCGCGCTATCGTCGTCGTCAGACGACGCGCGCGGGGTCGGGGCGCACGAATCACGCGATGACACGTCAGCATCATGTTTGACGACGAATTCGGACAATCTCCGACACTTCCAGTGGCACTGGTCCAGAGGCCACCCGGTGATCGTGACGGAGGTGGATCTCGGCGGGATGTCCTGGTCCCCCGCCGTCATGGAGCGCGCGTACGCCAACCACGGCCAGGCGCGTTCTATACACTGGTCCCCATACGACCGCGTTGGCGTGGTGAATGCCGATCCTTAAGGACTTTTCCCGGCGTCTCTCTCCGCCCACACCTCGGTTTTAATCCCCGCCCTCGACGCCTTTCAACTTCGACTGACGCCTTTGAACTCCACCCCGACATTCGCTTGTATAGAACGGCCCTCAGACTACTTCACGCGACGCGTACGGCGGCCAGGGCGCGGGTGCGAACAACAGTAACGCGTCAGGATACGGCGGCGTTGCCGTCACCGCGGGCGGGCGTTCCACCGTCTCCGACCGCATGGTCCCCGTCATGAACTGCGCGCCGAGCGGGAACGTCTCTAAAGAACGCGAGGAGGCGATGACGACGCACGATTTCTTCAAAGGCTTCGTCGACGCCGCCGCGTTCGACGGCGCGCTGTATCGACTGAAGGACGTCGACGCGTCCGCCGCCTCTCAAATGAGCTCAAATGACGCCTCGGCACGCGTGGACCGACTCCCGCGGCATCACCGAAGGTTAATTTCGCGCGGTTTGCCGTTTCAAGAGTACACCAACCCCGAGGATGGTCCGATGAACGCGACGACGCATCTGCCGCGAAGAACCGTCGGCGGCGCCGCGCTCAAAGTCTCCGTCGACGCGGCGTCCCGCCCGAGGCACCACGTCGCCTACGGCCGCGTGGAAGAAAACGGCCTGGGCGACTGCGTTACCAGGCTCACGGCCGGGTCAGGCGCGGACGTCGTCGACGTCATGACGTACGCGTGCGACGCGACGACGAAGAGCCGCGTCGGTCAGGGCGCGGAGTGGCACGTGTTTCGCAGACGAGACGCGGCGGCGGTGGAGTCGTTTCTTAAAAGGCGGCGGAAGCATCTGACGCATCGCCCGAAGGACGGCGCGAAGGTGCACCACCCGCTGCACGACGGCGTGTTCTTCCTCACCGCGAACGATCTGGAGCTTCTGCGCGCGGAGAGCAAGGGCGCGATCGCGCCGTGGACGTTCACGCAGCGCGAGCGCGACGCCGCGTTGATTCCCGCGGGGTGCCCGCGGCAGATTCGGAATTTGTCGTCGACGCTGAGGGTCGCGATCGAATTCGCGTCGCCGGAGAGCGCCGCCGCGGCGCTGCGGGCGAGCGACGAGCGGCGCGCGCTGCCGGAGAATCACGTCGCGCGGAGGAGCGAAGAGAAGACGCACCCGAGGGTCGCGCTGCTGCACGCCGCGAACGACGCGGTGCGGTATCTCGACCGGGCGGCGGCGGAGTGATCGATGACCTATGGTCATCATGGAGATCGTAAGTTGTCGTGTGACTGGGATTTATTATTTTGGAATAAAATCAACTCGGTTCCTCGCGACGTCGACGTCATCGGACCCTTCTTTCTACCCCCCCTTCCTTCCTTCCTTCCTTCCTTCACGCGTTGAAGATGTACAGCGAGTTCGACGCCGCGCACGCGAGGACGTCCTCCCGCGGGTGCCACGCCATGTGCAGCGTCTTGGTCGGGAAGTCTGCCGACCCCGGTCCGACACCCGCGCCCGCGCCCGCCGCCGCCGCCGCCGCCGCCGCCGCCGCCTTCTTCCCGTCGGCGCCGCCCTCCGCCGCCATGCCCTGCTGCCGCAACCGCCGCAACCGCTGCGGATTCTTCGTCACCTCGAGCGTGTCCGTCCCGCCGCTGTGCGAATCAAACGTCCGGAACTGGTTCCCGTACGACCCCGTCGCGAGCCTCGAGCCGTCGCGCGAGAGGCAGCACTGAAACTTATCGAAGATCGCGTCGCTCTCGTACAGGTCGCAGAGCTTCGACCGCAGATGCTCGTGCACCTTGAACGTCGCCACCGGCTCGCGCTCCATGTTGATGTCCCACAGTTTCAGCGTGAGGTAATCTCGCGCGAGAAGGTATCGACCGTCGCGCGAAAATTTAACGTCCGAGATGCTCGCGATGATCTCTGACGGTGGGGAAGTTCGTGAAAAAGTTCGTTCATCGGTCAGTCGAAAGCGACCAACGCACGCGCGCGATCAAAGGTTGGTTGGTTGAAACTGAAACTGAATCTACGACGCGGGTCGGGTGAAAATCAAAACGTCCGAAATAGTAATAAACACAAACAAACGCACCCGAGAAGAAGCTCCGCGCCCCCGGCGGCTCCGCCTCGTCGAAGAGCTTACAGTGCGCGTTACACAGCGCGTTGGACCGCATATCCGCGAGCCGAATCGACCCTTTACTGCTTGAGTACGCGAACAAGTTACACGACCCGGGGTGGAACTCCGCGGCGGTGATCACCTCCGTGAGGTCCTCCATGTTCCCCGGCTTGATGTCCACGATGTTGAAGCTCGCGTCGTGGCGGTCCAGGTGCCACAGGTTGACGCGCAAGTCATCCGCGCTGCGATCGGTGGGCGACGCGGCGGGGAGTGATGTGATTGGTCAGTGGCAGTGGTTGGTTTGATGACGTGGACGTCCGTTCGTTTCGGGAGTATTCGTATTCGCGCGTTTGTACGGTGAGCAGTCAGCCAGCGGTTCTTCCGTCAAAAGAAAAGCGCGCGATGGATTATGTCGCACCTGATGTACGTCTCGCAGTCGCTGTTGACGGAGAGAGAGTTTATGTGATACGCGTGCGCGTTACTGTACAGCCGCCTGCACCGCGCGCTGAAGACGACGTCCGCGGCGCGAACGCTCGGGATTTTCAGCGGGCCCGCGAAGGACGGGCGGTTGGGACCCTTGGGGTTGGGGCTCGTCGTCGTCGCGCCCGCGTCGTGACACTTCTCCGGCGTGATGGGAGCCGCCGGCGAGGCTCTGTTCGAGCCGCCGCCGCCACCCTTGCCCGGTCCGAAAACGCTCATATCCCGGCCGTTATCCCGCGTGTGCGCGTCCAAGTTATAATCCGCGACGCACTGCATCTGTTTCTCGAACACTTTCCACAGCTTGATCGTCTTATCGTTCGTGCTGATCAGGAACCTCGACGCGTTCGCGCCCTGACGGTCGAGGGTCCATCGTTCAAAGCGACGCGCGTCGGGGTGGAGTTCAAAGGCGTCAGAAGCGGAGTTGAAAGGCGCCGAGGGCGGGTATTGAAAGCGAGCTGTGGGCGGAGAGAGACGCCGCCGGGAAAAAAATTCCTTAAGGATCGGCGTTCACCACGCGGACGTGGTCGTATGGGGACCAGTGTGAGATAGAACGCGCCTGATGGCACCATCGCAGCGTGTTGATCTTTTCCTCGATCTCGAGCGACTTCAGGTAGTCAAACTCCGGCTCGTGCGACTGGAACTCGGTCAGGTATCGATACTCCACCGGCGCGGGCGGCGTCGCGCCGTCGGGGCCCGCGCGCGACCGCATCGCTTCGACCTGGCACCGGGAGGAGGGAGCGGCGGGGACGGCGGGGATGGGATGCGGGCGCGTTGGTTTTAAGAGAAAAGTCACTCACTTCGTCGCGAATCGATCCGATCGCGATTTCGTCGATGAAGTCGATCGACGCGCTCGGGTGAAAACCAAACCGAACCGCGGGTGAAAACCAAACCGAAACCGAACCACCGCGAACGCACCGCAGCCTTCGACGGGTGGATGCGCTCGAAGAGGACGACGCGCCCACCGCGGTCGCCCGTCGCGAGGTGCTCGCCCGTGCGATCGAACTCCACGGCGCTGATCACGTCCGCTGTGTGAGTATTTAGTGATGAAGAGGAACGAGGGCCCCCGGGGTGTGGTGAAGACGTCAGGCGGGCGGAAGGGCTCGATCGGTGGACGGAGGGAGGGCGAGCGGTGGGGACGGACGGATCGACGGGTCGGGGCGGACGATCGAGCGCGAGGGTTCGTTCGTTCGCTCGGGGTTTGCGCTCGCGCTCGGCGCGACGTCGCCGCGCGCGATCGAACGTCGCGGACGCGCGGGGACGAGTCGCTCGCGCGCACCGTCCTGAACCTCCTCCCCCGGCGTCCTCTCCCCGAACACCTGGCTGAAGTTCCATTCCAGCTCCGCGATGGGCTCGGGCGCGGCGGACGCCATGATGGTCGGCTCCGACGAGGCGCTCGCTCGCGTCTGTCTACTCGGCCGCGACGCCGCCGCCGCCGCCGCGGTCGCCGCCGCCGCCGCCGCGCGATCGCGCGCCGGCCGCGCGTCCCTCCTCTTCGCGACCCGACGCGCGTTCCTGCGACGCGGGGGAGGAGCGATGCGCGAGCGGGTGGGAGCGTCGCCGTGGGCGCGGCGCGGCGCTCTGTTGGGCCCCCGCCGCCGACCCCGGGGAAACGCCGACCGCTCCGCGCGGACGACGGCGCTTTCCGTGCGACGCAGTTTCCGACACGCGCGCGACGAGCTCTTGGCGTATCGTTTGGCATTCGATCGGCGACGTCGGCGCGTTCACCCCGAGCGTTGATCGCGGGTTGCGATCGGGCGCTTCCTTTCAAAAACCAAACAGGGTTCAGTTCTTCCGTCGTCGGTCGCGTCTGGTTGGCGCGAGCACGCGCACGTGCGAAAAAAATCTCCTGATGATAGATGAGGCACTCGCACTCGCGAAATGACATCATCACATCACGACGCACATCCGTCCGTCGCGCCGCAGCCTCGGACGCCGCCGCCGCCGCCGCCGCCGCCGCCGCCGCGCCCGTCATGGCGTCCTCCGCGCGAGACACCCTCCTGTTCCCGTTCGTCCTCTCCGCGGTGGTCGCGTTAGTTCTCCTGTACGTCGCGGCGTGCAAGCTGTTCGTCGCGTACTATCGAGACGACGACTGCCCGCCTTCGATGGGCGACGCGAAGGAGGACGACGCGCACGAGGCGACGCCGATATACGCGCTGACGGGGGTGTGCGTCGTGCATCCGAACGGGAAGGTCGTGTTCGGCGAGGAGGAGGAGGAGGAGGAGAGGGAGAGGGACGGGGGAGGGCGCGCGATGGACGACGAGGCGACGACGACGACGACGACGAGTTCGTTGTTCGTTGACGCGGCGGTGTATGCCGACGAGGATATTCCGACGAAGCGCGCGTCGTCGTCGTCGTCGTCGATCGGGGAGGGCGACGGCGACGGCGCGCGCGTCGAGGAGAAGAGCGAAGAGGACGCGGGATAGGGAGACCGCTCGCGTCGCGACGCGGACGCGGACGACGCGACGCGCGCGGACGCCGCGGGGTAGCCGCCGCGCGCGTCCGAACGTCGTCTCATCGGTCGACGTGTACTAAAGTGTATCTACACGAATCTGGCGCTGATGAGCCAGATCAGATGCTGATGACTTCTTTGCCGCGCGTTTCTTTTTCGACACGCGAAAATAACCAATTCGTTCGTTCGCTGAGACGAGAGCCGTGGGCTATGTACATCCCGTCGTCGTTCGTCGTTCGTCGCGCGATCATCCATCGCGTCGCGTCGCGTCGCGTCGCATCACGCGCGCGGCGGCTCGACGCTGTTCTCGCGCTCGAGCGGCTCGAGCGGCGCGCGGTTCTTCGCCTGCGTCGGAATCTTCGTCGTCGTCGGCGCCCTCCCGCGGCTCCCGGCGGACGTTTTCGTTTTCGTCGGCGCGGGGGAAGACGAAACGTCAACCGCCGCGTCGCCGCCGTCGTCCGCCGCCGCGTCTTCCGCGTCGGCGGCGGCGGCCGTCTTCTTCGCCGCGCCGCGCGTCGACCGACCGCGCGTCCCTCCTCCGCGGCGCGTTGACGCGCACATCGCCGGTTTCTGTGTTTTTTCCTCCTCCTCCTCCTCCTCCTCCTCCTCCTCCTCCGTCGTCGTCGGCGCCGGCGGCGTGACGTCTTCTTCCTCCGCCTCCGCCGTGACGTCGAGTACGTCCACCGCGCTCTCGCCCGCCGCGTCTTCGCCGCCGCCCTCCTCCTCGTCGTCGTCCTCGTCGTACGGATGCGCGCCCGCAGCCTTCTCCCCGCCGCCCCCCCCCGCCGCCTTCGTCGCCCTGAACGCCGCGAGCGTCGCCTCTCGACGCAACGTCATCCGCGCCATCGTCTTCGCTTCCACGGGCGTCGTCAACGCCGCCGCGACCGTCTCCCGCGCGGGCGTGCCGCCCGTCGGGACGTCGCGCGCGAGCTTCGCGAACGCGCTCGAGAGTGTCGCCGCGAGCTCGCCGGCGTCCGCCGCGCTCCGAGTCATGACCGCCTCGTTCTCCGGAGAGGCAGCCAACGCCTCGGCCATCGCGTCAATCTCCGCGACGTCGGCGTCGCGACGCGCGTCGAGCGACGCCCGCGTCGCGTTAATCTCGGCAGCCATGGCGTCCAGCTTCTTCCGCAGCGCCGCGGTCTCCTCGTCCTTGCGCTTCGCGAAAGCCTTCATCGCCGCGACGTGCGTTCTCCGCCGCTCGCGTTCTCGCTCCGCGGCTTCGCTCAGGCGCTCTTCCATCTCGATCAAGCGCGCGGCGACGCTCTCTTTGATCGCGGCGATGGCCTCCTCGTTCGTCCGCTCCAAGCCCGCTTTCCTCTCGAGCTTGCCGAACAAGCCCTCGACGTCTCGCCTCGCGTGCGACAAGACGTCCGCGAGCTTCCCGGTCGCGCGACCGAGCGTCTCGTTGGCTTTTTCAAACTCCCCGAGGACGTGCTCGTGTTCTTCTCGCTCCATCGCCGCCTCCGCGAGTTCGCTCTCGGTCGTCTGGAGCCTCGCCTCGGCGTGCGTTAACGCCTCGACCGCGTCCGTTTTTTCCGCGACCAAAGCTTTGTGCTGCATCTTTTGCGTCTCGAACAGCGCGGTCATCGACGCGAGCTCGCTCTTCGCGAGGCCCAAGGCGCTGAGGGCCGTTCCATACAAAGCGATGTCGGGGTGGAGTTCATAGGCGTCAGGTGGAGTTGAAAGGCGTCGAGGTCGGGGATTGAACGCGAGGGGTGGGCGGAGAGACACGCCGGGGAAAGTCCTTAAGGAACGGCGTTCACCACGCGAACGGGGTCGTATGGGGACCAGTGTATAGAACGCACCTCTCGAGCGTCTCCGTCCGCCGTCGCAACCCCTCGCGTTCGCTCTCGCTCGCGTCGAAGCTCTCCGGGGTCAGATAGACGCCGTTCTTCTCGCGCGTCGCGATCAAATCTAAGCGCAGGCGTTCGATCTCATTCTGAAGGTCCTTGATCAACCCCGTCTTCGTCATCCGCGCGTTCACCTCCGGCTTATTCTTGATCGCCGCCGCTCTGCGCGCGTACTCGAGCGTGGAGACGGTCTCGTCGACGTTTTGACTGGCGGGCGAGATGGTCGCGACGACGCACGTCTTACTCTTCCCTCCCAGCGCGTCTCGCAGTAAACGCGTCAGCTTCGAGTCTCGGTACGGGACGTGCGCGAGTCTGTCGACGAGCGCGGTGATGACGCGGCCGAGCGTGAGCAGCGACTTGTTGATCTCTCCCGCCTCGCGCGCCCTCGAGTCCTTCGCGCCCGACCGCGAGATGTTCTCCGACCCGGCCAGGTCGACAAGGTTAAGCTTCCCCTGCTTGATCAGATCCTCCCCGTTCGCGGCGTTGTGCTCGCGCGTGTGAATCGTCACGCTGAAGACGCTGTGCGAGCGCGACGACTGCTTGTTGCAGAGCGTCTCCGCGGTCCTTCGCTTGGCGCTGCCTCTCGCGAGGTGCTGGAAAATCTCGGCGGGGGACCGCGCGGTGATCTCTTCGAGGCCCTTCACGCTGACGCCGCCTTTGCCGTCCTCGAGAAGGTTGTGCCGGCGCTTCTCCGCGTTGGCAGCCTCGAGCGTGCCCTCCGCGGGCGACTCCGGGGACAAAAGGTCGGTGATCTCCTCGTTGTACAGCTCCAGAAACGTGCACTTGACTTCAAACTCGGCGCCGCTCGCTTTGAGGTACTCGAAGACGTGCGCCATGGCGCGCGGGATGACGCCGGCGTCCGTCGGCAACGCGTCGGCGTCGCCGCCGTCTGCGATGATGATTGATGATGATTGGTCGAGGGAGGACATGTGTCAGTCTCGCATGCGTGTGATTGGTGGATTCTATTCCCACGTGTCAAAACGTGAGGCACACGGCGCGCGTATGGGAAGCGGTCGGTCGGCGCGGCGCGCTCACCGACGCCGACGGCGGAGAGATCCCCTTCCATCGTGTGCGTCTTCCCCGTCCCCGTCTGCCCGTACGCGAAGATCGTGCAGTTGAACCCTTCCAATACCTCCTCCACGATGGGCGCGATCGCGCCGTCGTACACGTCGCTCTGGCTCGCGTCCGCGCCGAAGACTGCGGGCGGGTCGTTCCGTACGATGACGCGTCGACGACGTCGGGGCGGAGTCGAAAGGCGTCAGGCGGATGCGTGGATGAGTTCGTTGAAAGGCGTCGCGGCGCGTCGGGATTGAAACCATCGAGAGGCGGGTGGAGTGATGCGCCCGCCGGGAGAGAGCAAAAGTCCTCAAGGACCGGCGTGCACCACGCCAACGCGGTCGTACGGGAACCAGTGTGAATGCGAACGCGCCTCGGTCGAAGCTGTACGTCCGCTCCACCGTCTTCTTGGTCTCTTCGTGCGGCCCCTTCCCCACGGTCTGCGCGACGACGCACTGGTCGAGGCCGACGCGCGTCTTGACCACCTCGGGCATCCGCGCGGCGAGCTCCGTCGCGTTCATGGGGCTGCGACGCGATGGACGCGAGGAGGGGGGG
>Ga0209630_10005345_pt1 | contig 10915 bp, 11 predicted proteins | sample COG_01_FD_184745 | JGI IMG/M metagenome (GOLD analysis project Ga0209630, IMG submission 184745) | Pelagic Microbial community sample from North Sea - COGITO 998_met_01 (SPAdes) (version 2) | ecosystem: Environmental > Aquatic > Marine > Neritic zone/Coastal water | place: Helgoland, sampling... | reverse complement strand
CTTTGTTTTTTTAAGAGTTTCTTTTAAATTTTTTTCTATAAATTTCTTTACGCCCATATTTTTATTAATTGTTGGAAATTTTGAAGTTAATTCAAAACTGCTTGTCTCATTCATTCCTAGGATTTCCTCACTTTTTCCATAGTTATTAGCTGTATCTATAAAATTAATTCCATATTGTTTGGCGTATTTTAAAATATTTTTAATTTCATTTTTTCTAATGTTTTTTTTTCTGATACCATAATTATTTCCAAAATTTGCAGATCCCAATATTATTTTTGAAAATTCACATTTTTTAATTAAGAATATTTTATCTTTTTTAATTTTTAATATTCTAAATCCTAAACTATGATAAAGTTTTTTTGCTTGTAAATTATAATGGCTTACTGATATTATAAATTTTTTGATATTAAATTTACTTTCAAGGTAATTCATTGACTTTGATAAAACCTCATAACCAATTTTTTTTCCTCTAAAATCTTTATCACCAATCAGTATTCCCCATGATGCTATTGCAGAATTTATAAAAATATTCTCAAATTTAATATTTCCTATATGTTTTCCTTTATAAAAAATCCCAAAAAAAATTAAATATTTTTTCTTAATTGTTTTTTTATAATATTCTTTAAGTAAATTGATATTTTTAAAGCTAATATTAACTAGATTTTTTTTTAAGGTGGTGTCACTGAGCCAAGATAAATAATTTTCATTAATGTCTTTTAAAGCTAATTTTTTTAATATTATATTATTATTAATAAAAATTTTATTGACCATATGAAAATTTATAATATTAGTTTTGTAGTTTTTGAAATTATTTTCATATTTAATGAAAAATGTAACTCATAAAAATTGATTTCAATATTTTGTAATTCCCTGAAACCTTATTTCCAAACTTTGAATTATCTTTTCTTCTTGAGGTCTCTATATCAACATTAATAAATTTATACCCTTTCTTTATAAATGATAGTGACAAATCTGTTCCCACTGATTTATATCTTTCAAAGAAATTAAATTTCTTAACTTTTTTTAGATTATATGCTTTGAATCCACAAAATGGGTCTTTTATGCCCCATTTTTTGTAGAAAATCGTCTTACCCATTTTTTCAGAAAATCTTTCAATGTCAGATCTGTTACCTAAAATTAAATCATATCCAGATTCTATTAAGTTTTTAAATTTTTTAAAATCAGAAACCTTGTGCTGCTCATCTGCATCAAATGTAATTGCAAAGTCATAATTTAATTCAATTGCTTTAAATAAACCAACTTCTAAAGATTTTTCGTAACCAAAATTTTTATAGTTTTTTATTAAAATAGCATTATTTTTTTTTGCTAATTCAGAAGTTCGATCTATACTATTATCATCAACTACAATTACGTCTGAACACTCTTTTAGATTTTTTACAACATTTGTAATAGTTTTTTCTTCATTATATGCTGGTACTACTGTTACAATTTTAAATCTTTCCATGTGATTAGGTCACCTTTTTTAATATCTTTTTTAAGTGTTTTACCAACAATTTTTTTTAACTCATAAGGCATTATGCCATTACTTGGGCATGGTCTTAAGCTAATTAAATCAGATGGTTTTAATTTTAATCCTTTTGAAAGTTTTGTTTTAGTTCGTATTGCTCTTCTTTGTAAGATAACTGTTTCATTTTCATTTTTTTCAATAATTTTTTCTCCTGAACCTAGGCTATTTTCTAATTCTCGGCTTCTTTCTATCATTTCTTTCCATGATCTTGGATTCATTGAAAATTTATGATCTGGACCTTCTCCATTATTTTTATCCGTAAAATGTTTTTCAACCATTCTGGCACCTAGAGCAATAGCGCCTAAAACTGTCGCATGACCTATTGTATGGTCACTTAAACCTAGTATAATTTTTGGATATTTTTTAGCAAATGTTTTTAAAACATTTAAATTAATGTAATTAAAATTTTTTTTTTCTGCTGTATAATTGGTGTTACACTGCATCAAACAAATATCACTATTTTTTTTTAGTATTACTTTTATAGCCCTATCAACATCTTTTAGAGTTGAAGCACCTGTAGCTAAAATAACTGGTTTTTTTTTGCTAGCAATTTTTTCAATTATTTCCAAATAAGTTATGTCACCAGAGCCAATTTTATAAGCTGGAACATATTTGTTTACATAGTCTACAAGATCTAAATCATATGGGCTTGTAAAAAAAATTATACCACAATCATCACAAGCTTTTTTTAGTTTTTTAGTCCATTCTAAATTGATTGAAGCATCTTTATAAACTTCATAAACATTTTTTTTCCAAGTGGATTGATGGGATTTTTTTGATTTTAGTTTTTTAAAACCTAAATCGCTAACTATTGTGTCTGCCTTAAAATGCTGAAATTTTGCAGCATCTGCACCATTTTCAGCACATAGATGTATTAAATCAATCGCTTTATTTAAATTGCCGTCATGATTTGCTGCTATGTCTGCAATGAAAAAAGTTGGATTATTAATGCCAATTTTTTTATTTTGAATTTTCATTTTAAATTTAAATTTTTGATCTGTGTTTTGACTATTTTTTTCAATAGTGAAACTGTTAGTTTATCTTTATTATTATCACTATTGTAACTAAAATTGTTACTACAAGCTTTACCACCAAATTTTTTTATATAATTTTTTTTGTTCCAATAAAATAGTTCAGAGTTAGATGCTATCACAAAATAATTTTTATACTCAATTGCATTTTGTGATTCTGGCCCTGATATTAATTCTTCATGTAATTTTTCACCGGGTTTTATACCTATTATTTTTATTTTGGAATCAGCTGAAATTGCTTGGGCTAAATCTACAACTTTAAATGATGGAATTTTTGGCACAAAAATCTCACCTCCAACCATAAAATTTAAAACTTTCATGACTAAATCGACACTTTCTTTTAGTGTAATATTAAATCTTGTCATTCTTCTATCCGTGATAGTAATCAGCTTTTTTTTTGAACTTTTAAAAAATAATGGTAAAATTGAACCATTGCTTCCTAAAACATTTCCATATCTTACAACTGAAAATTTGTTTTTATTTTTTCCTGCATAATTGTTGGCAGCAATAAACAGCTTATCTGATGTTAGTTTGCTTGCGCCATAGATATTTACTGGAGAGGATGCCTTATCCGTAGAAAGCGCTATAATCTTTTTTACATTATTTTTCAAACAAGCATCAATTACATTTTGTGCCCCCATAATATTTGTTTTAACAACTTCAAATGGATTATATTCTGCGATTAGCACATGCTTCATTGCCGCTGCATGAATTAACACATCCACATCTTTTGTTGCAAATTCTAATCTTTGTAAATCCCTTACATCTCCTACTAAAAATCTTAATTTTTTTCGGTATTTTTGTAGTTTTTTTTCCATTAGGAATTGTTTTTGTTCATCTCGACTAAATACCATCACTTTTCTTGGTTTATAGTTTTCCAGTAAATACTCTACAAATACTGAACCAAAAGATCCTGTTCCACCTGTTACTAGAATATTTTTATTATTTATCATATTTTTTTTTAGTTTATCAAAGCTCATATTAGAATTTTGTTTTTACTTTATATAATATATTAAGTAAACGCGTATTATTTAATTTTATATTCATCATTTAATTTTTCATTAACCACAATAATAACTTCTTTAGTTAATGTTATTTTTTAATATTTCTTTTGGTGTTGTTATTCTTGTAATTTTTCCATTAGAAAGCTCGATAATTTCCTCACAATTTTCAATTGTTTTAAGACGGTGGGCTATGATTATTACCGTCTTATTTTTTTTAATAGTCGTCATTGTTTTTAATATTTCATTTTCAGTTTGATAATCCAACGAACTTGTTGCTTCATCTAAACATAGAATTTCTGGATCTGTATAAATTGCTCTTGCAATTCCAAGTCTTTGTATTTGGCCACCTGATAATTTAACACCTTTTTCACCTACAATTGTTTCAATTCCATCGGGTAAATGATCAATAAATTCCTTTAAGTTTGCTTTAATAATTGCATCATTAATTGCACTGATATCTATTTCTGTTTCATTTAATCCAAGAGCAATATTATTTTTAATTGAATCATCAATTAATGTTACATTTTGAGATATATAGCCAATTTTTTTGTGCCAACCTGCTTGGTTTAGTTCAAAAGTACAATCTTTATTATCAACTAAAATTTTTCCTTTAGTTGGCTTTAATAAACCTAAAAAAACATCTAAAAGAGTTGTTTTTCCAGACCCCGTTCTTCCAACAATACCTATCGTTTGATTTTTTTTAATTTTAAAATTTAAAGAGTTCAAAACATTTTTGTCGTAACCTTCAAATCTATAATCTACATTTTGAAATTCTATACAGTCATTAAATTCAATTTCTTTTTGGTTATCTAGTACAATTTTTTTATTTAAATTAAGAAATTGGTAAATATTTTCAGCTGGTGCAGATGCAAATTTAATTAACTGATAGGCAGTAGATAATCTAATTAATCCTGGAATAATTCTAATTAATATTGTTCCAAGAAATATTAGTTTAGAAAAAAAATTTTCATCTAATGATTGAAAATTGTAGTAATATAAAAAATAGATAATAAATAAAATTATAATTAATTGTTCAATTAAGATCCTTGGCAATGCTCTGTAAAAGCTACCAAACATTGAGGCCTTTGTGACTGATCTTACAATCCTTTGAAATTTTTGAAAAAAGAAATCAATTTTTTTTTTTATAATTATATCTTTTATGTTGTCAAATACCTGAGAAATTGATTTTATTCTTTGTGTCTCAAATTTGAATCTTACAGCACCCCATTTTTTAATTACATTTCTACTAAGGAATAAACTTATTCCAATTATGCTTACTGTAATTACAAGTGCTAATCCTACTTTACTGCCATAAAATAATATTAAGAATAAAATTAACCCTGTAAGTATAATACCTTCCATTGTTATAATACACAGAGGTATAAAAAGATTTTTAACTAATCCTGAAGGTTCTGTATTAATATTTCTAATAACGTCAGAAGATTTGACATTAAAATAAAACTCATATTTTTGGTTTATAAATACTCTAAACAATGAAATTGATAGATAATCTATAAAATCTTTTGAAAATTTTTGCTGAACCCAATTAAATACTACTAGAATAATATTTTTGAATGTAAAAACAAAAAAAAAGGCAACTAAAGAAAAAAAAACTAAATCATTGTGACTTTTAAATTGAATATTTAGAATACTATTATTTTCAAAAAAACTATTAACTTTAATCAGATACTCCTGATTAAATATCACTGTAAAGACGGGTAATATTGAACCTATGCTTAGTAATTCAACGAATGAAACAATAAACATAAATAAAAACATAAGTGCTATTTTTATTTTATATTTTTTTTCAAAAACTTCTAAAATCTTATATTGAAACATTTATATAATTTTATATTTTTAAATAATTAAGCTTTCAGTCGTTATTTTCATGAAGCTCTTTTTCAAGCTCTTCGTATTCTTTAATTTTTTTTTTCATAAAATTCACTGTTAATTTCGCTTTTTTTGTTAACCCTTTTGGTGTTAAAATATAAATATAACTAATTTTATTTTTATTATTTCTAAAATTCTTAATCTTTATTAATCCTTTTAACTTTAAAGCATTGATACAATAATTTAGTTTTCCTAGACTAAAATCCAATTCATTTGCGAGCTTTCGTTGTGAAAAATTGGGTTTTTTTTTTATTTCAATTAAAAGGTTTAAGTAATCTTGATTTTTTTCCATTATTTTATTTAAATAATATTAATGTGTTCATTTTATGAACTATCAATCAAGATATTTTAAATAAGATCTATTTAGGAGTAAAATTCCAATAAACTGCTATTCTTTTTATTATCTACTATAAGTTTTTGAAAAAATTTATATATCTGTCAGGTACTGAAACTGAACTATCTCTAGCATAAACAATCTCATTTAATAACTTTTCTGCTGGTACTCTATTAACCTTACCTGCAATTATAGAATCTAAGAAAAAACAAAGGTCGTCTCGGCATTTCAAGGTATGACAAGCATTGAAATAATCATAGAGATTTCTATTACAATCTAAATAATCAATGCATACTGTCAATTTCTTTTTAGCAAGAGATTCCAGTATGATGCTTGTGCCACCGTAGAAAAATACAACATCAGCCATATTAATCAAAGAACTAGATGTCGACTCATAATCAATGTGGATATTAGAAGCACGGAATTTTGATGAAATTTGCATACCACGAGTATGGGGCTTAATATAAAAATCAATATCTGAAAATAATGTAAACAATTCAAGTGTCCTATAAACTTCGTCCTTAAAAACATTATGTGCAAATTTTTTCATGAAAAAAACAACTTTTATTTTATCTTCATTTTTTTTTTCTATTTTAGGCGTAAAAATATCAACATGATTCAACCAATCTTGACAATAACGTATTCCTCCCAAGACCTTTACTCTTGATTTGTCAGGCAAGGAATCGTGCTGCTTTGGAAAGCTAAACTTTTCATCAAATTCTAACTCAAGATAGTCTGAAACAATAAAATACTCAAAGGACTGAAGATATTTTAATAATTCTGTTGTGTTTTGAGCTCTTCTCATTTGATGAATGTACTTCATTCGATTTAAACAGGTCTCAGAACCGTGCGAACATGAAACAAGTATACTGTCCATGCCTTGTAGATGGTATCGAACTCTCTCATAAATAGGATCCGTCAACATTCTATCAAAAATTACAACTATACGACTACATTCCTTAGTTTTTATAATTTCAAACCATCTTGCAAGTTCTTTTTCTGGTACACTCTTATCTAGATTAAATATTTTTCCTAATTTTAGTATACGAGAAAATTTATTAAAAACTCTAATTGAAAAATTAATAATAGAGAGTAATTTTTTCGGAGAAAAATAAAAAACTTGCAAATTTTGACCAACATTTTTTTCTAAATATTTAAATTGGCTAGTATGTCTAAGATCTGTTTTGTAAAAACAAATAGATATTTTTAAACTACTATCTTGTGCAAGATAATAAATGATTGGAGCAATATTGTCCCAATCATTATATTCTCGTATGAAAAAAACATATTTCTTCACAGTTTTTTTTGATTTTTATAAATTAATTGCGCAAGTTTAAATTCATCTTCAGTATCTATATCCATACCTTCAAACTTTTTTGTTTCTAAATAAAATGGATTTTTTGATATTACATACCTATTGATTTTAAATTGCTCTAATTTCATCATGAAAAGTGCCCCTGTAATTGAATACAATTTTTGTAATTGTTGAGAATAAGGGTGCCAAACTCCCCACGTATAATTTAGTGGTATCTTTTTTTCGGTCACAATAAATCTATTAAATTTCTCTACCGATACTATTCCATCATGCTTGAATTTTTTGTTTTTAAATATTTTTATTGCTTCTTGAAAACTATTAAATAAAGGAGTTGTAGTATGACACCACATTAAAATTGTATTTTTTTCTTCAGGGATAGAATTTGCCACTTCAAATATAACTTCACTCCAAGGAGTAGTATTATTACAAAATTTATTATTTCTCTCTATATATTGACATTTATATTTTAGTGAAATTCTCTCAATTTCCTTTGAGTTTCCTGATATGTAAATCTTTGAAATTTGTTTTGTTTTTTTTAATTTTTTTATAAGTAACTCTAAAAGAGACTGGTCTTTAAAAAATTTTCTCAAATTTTTTCTTTTTACTCTTTCTGAAATTTCTTTAACAGGAATTACAGCCACAATTTTCATAAAGATTTTTTTTGAACTTTTACCATAGTTTATGTGTAATCTTAAATATTAAAAATACTTAAAAGATAAAAATAATCATAAGTTATAGTTTTTTGAATTATACCCCAAAAACCTAGTTTAATTTATTAATTTACACAGTTTTTAGTTGATCTATTTTTCATGTAATTTAATAAAGTTGTTGCAGCTTTATACCTTAAGTCAAAAAATGACTCTTTGGTGTAGAATGCTGAGTGAGGAGTTAAAATTATTCTAGAACGAAAATTTTTATTTTTTATTAAACTAAAAAATTTACTATTAAAATTAATAGGCTCAGATTCTAAAACATCTGTCCCATAATATAGAATTTTATTATTTTTTAAATTTTTTATAATTGTGTCATCTTTAATCAATCCTCCACGAGCTGTATTGATCAAAATTAATTTACTTTTAGATTTTGCTATCAATTTATTAGTTATAAAAAAATTTGTTTCTTTAGTTAATGGTACATGCAGTGTAATTAAATCGCAAAGTTTAAAAACTGATGAGAGTGATTTTAATTCCTTAAAGTTTTTAACATTCTTTTTTAGATAAGGATCATAAAAAAATACATTAAATCCTAAATTTTTAGCTCTTTTAGCAAATGAGCTTCCAATTCTACCTAGACCTATAACACCTACATTTAATTTTGATATTCTTCTGTTTACAAAGCCACTTGAAAAGTTCCAAAATTTTTTTTTATTCTTATCTATTATATTAAAATATTTTTCATTTAAATCTTTAACGAAAGACATCGCCATCGCTAGAGCAACGTCAGCAACTTCGTTTGAACCATAGTCTGGAACATTAAAAACTTTAATACCCTTTTTTTTTGCATATTTGATATCTATGTTATTGTAACCTGCACCATACCTTATTAAAGCTTTGCAATTTGAAAATTTAGTTAGCAACTTTTTATCAAAAATTATTTCATGACCAGTAATGATTCCTGTAATATCGGGTATATCTTTTTTGTTTAACTTGCCAGGCTCACTTAATATCAATTTATATTTTTTTAAAATTTTTCTTTCAACTGATAGCTCATTTACCACATCAGTAATCAGTACCGCTTCCTTCATTATTTATTTAAAATGTTAGAAATTGTATCTTTTAAAATTCCAGTATCATTTTGATAAACAATAAATTGAAACCCATATTTTTTGAGTAATTTTATTTCGTTAGTTTCTCTAGCTATTGATCCAACTTTTATATTATACTTTTTACATGTTTTTATAATTTTTTTTGCGGCATCAATTATTTTTGGGTTCTTCCAAGAGGGCTTTAATCCTTTTGATGATGAAAAATCATAAAGACCAAAATAAATTAAGGAAATAAACTTCTGATATTTTGCACAGATTTCATCTATGGACGCGATGCCTTCTCCACCCTCAATAAGTAAACCTAAAAATAACTCTTTATTTATTTTTTTTATTTTATTTACACTATCATTATGATGAAAATTAAATGGCTCAGTATAGGGACTTAAGCCTCGTTTACCAATTGGAGGATAAAACGAAAATTCAACAGCCTTTTTTGCATCATTTATGCTAGAAATTTGGGGTATCAAAATACCATCCGGATTAGCCTCGAGTGTTCTTTGTATTTCTATCTTATCTAAACTTGAGCATCTTACTAGTTTTAAACATCTAGAATTTGCTGCATTGATTAAATTTTTTACACTTTCCAGATTATGCAACCCGTGTTCTCTGTCAATAATTATAAAATCAAATTTTTCTGAGAATATCTTTGTGAATTGCGGACATTGATTAAGAGTAAAAGTTCCTATCATAAGTTTTATTTTTTTTTAATTTTTTTAGTTATAAGGTAAGCCTGATCTACTACTCTGCTAGCATACCCATTCTCATTATCATACCATAAAACTGCATGTAACATATTTTTTTGTTTTGCTGACCATCGTTCATCATAAACTAAAGAAAAATCACATGTAAAATAATCGCTAGAGATGGTTGGTTGCTGGTTAATTGAAAAAATATTAAATTTTTGTTTACTAATTTCAATTTTTAATAATTTTAAAATATTTTTCAGTGTAAAATTTTTTTTTAATATTAAAGTAATATCAGCAGAGCCAACAACACTTGTTGGAACTCTATAACTAAAACTATTAACTGAAGATAAATTTACGTATGGTAAAGATTTTTGCGTAATCTTAATTGCTGTTGTGGGTTTTGGAATTAAATTATCTAAAGCACTTCTGCCTAATCCATAATGTGAATAAGTCTTTCCAGGATCAGACCATGACGCTGATCTACCATCTAATAAATTCTGATAATTAAGAATTGGATGAACTGTTGTAATATTACCGTGAGATATTTTAAAATTTTTATCTATTAACTTTAAAAACGGCGCTAAGGCTGTAGCATCACAAATGCTAGCACTTATAAATTTATATTTAGAAATTAAATCATTTTCATTTGCTCCTAATACCATCGTAAATTCATTTATTGGATGGTCAAAAGTATATAAAAACTTTATTTTTGATCTTGTTTTTGATAATTGCATCCACTCTTTAGAGTTTGAGCTAACTCCTGAACAATCTATTACCAAATCAAGGTTTTTTATATTAGCAAAATTTTTTATTTTTTCTGCATTTCTAAATATTATTTTTTTTTTATTTATATAAAAATTGTTATTTTTTTTTATTATTTTAGGAAATTTTTTATAAATATGAACTAATTTATCAAAATTATAAGTGTAAATTAAATTATTTATATCTTCGTTTAAGTCATTAACATAAATAGTTGAAACAAAATTTTTATTGGATAATCTTCTTAAAATAGCTCTTCCAATTCTACCGAAACCATTTATTAAAATGTTAGTTTTAATCATTTTATTAAAGTTTATATATTAAATTTTTATGAAAATGATCAAAATCTTTTTTACTATCTACATCAAATAATACATCGGTATTATCGTAATTTTCAAATAGTAAAGGATTTTTCCTAACTCTATATTTAGAAAACATATTAAAAATTTTTTTTGAAAATTTTGAATAAAATAACTATAAATTATAAATAAAAATTTTTTTCAGTGCATAAATCAAGCCAATTGAGCTATTAGTACTGGTCAGCTACACGCATTACTGCGCTTCCACATCCAGCCTATCAACGTGGTGGTCTACCACGGCTCT